>ERZ1370068.850-contig-10779_pt1 | contig 24471 bp, 40 predicted proteins | sample MGYA00561227_ERZ1370068 | MGnify/ENA primary metagenome ERZ1370068 (study PRJEB38410, sample SAMEA6850437) | metagenome | study: Metagenomic assessment of the ecological functions of the soil: analysis of the soil microbiota associated with the...
TTGCTGCCCCGTTTCAGTCCACATGTGCCGGACGTCAAGAGTGCAGCATCAACGTGGTGTTGACCCATCGGAAGATCCCCTGTCTTTGATCCAGAACAAGACGTCTGTGAGATAGTCAGACAGCTCAAAGACCGGATCGGTCGGGCGCCGAGCGACCGCGTCGCCGCTTCGAGGCTCGTTTCGGCCAAGAATCTTCTCTTACGTTCGGCGTCACGGTGCCACGTCCGGGCGCCAGAGTATTGTCAAAAACGATCGACACCGGGACAGCTTTTACGCAAAAGGCTGGATCGTCCGCCGCACCGAGAGTCTCGCGAGCGTCGATTCTCATGTTCGCGCTGACTGCCGCACTCGACACTGTTTCTCCCACTGTCGCGTCTTCGCCAGACTTCAGCACCCGCATCGGTCACGCAATCGGTCGCGAGACCCTCGCGGAATGTCGGCGACGCGGGCTTGCCGGTCGCCACGCCCTCGAGGAAGTCGGCGAACTGGTGGATGAACGTGTGCTCGTAGCCGATCTGCAGTCCCGGCACCCACCAGTGCTTCATGTACGGATGATCGCCATCCGGTGACGTGCACGCTGCGCCAGCCGCGCAGACGCGCCTTCATCGCGATGATCGAACCACTGCCAAGCGGTGCCAGGTCGTGCAGGTCCCAGCGCGTCGGAGGCGTGCTCGCCGTTGATCTCAAGGTGTACAGCGCCTTGTGGCCGCGCGTAGCGTGTGGCCTCGAACAGTCGCGAGCGATCCGTTGCGTGAAGCGGCCCAGAAACGCGCTGGCATCGTCGATGCCGACCGGCTCGCTTCTTCCCGGTCAGCGTGTGTCTCGCTCCGTGATGAACGTCTCGGTCATCGCCGCTCCGCTCCGCGATCGATCCGTTCAGCCAGAGCGCGGTGTCGATGCAGTGCGCGAGCAGGTCGCCCGGTGACGCCGCTCCCGGCGACCGTCGATGATCGCCGACAGCCCCTTCGCCGCCCTGCGGCAGATCGGCGGAGATCGTCCAGTCCTGCAGGAACTGCGCGCGGTAGTGAAAGATGCGGCCCAGCTTGCCCTCGTCGATCAGCGTCTTTGAGCAGGACCACGGCCGGCACGCGGCGGATAGTTATGCCGAGACCATGTTGGCGACGCACGAAGCGAGTTCCGACGGCAGAGACCATCGTCTGCGCTTCGGCGGCGGTCCGGCCGGCGGCTTCTCCCATCACCATCTTTCCCGCGCGGAGCGGCTGACGGCGATCTCTGCGTGCGTATCGTTCGGGCTGGCAATGTCGGACGAGGTCGATGTCCGCGCTCGACGACCGCCCGCCAATCGGTTTCCGCCGACTCGTAGCCCCACATCGCCGGCGAACTTCCGGCGCGTTCGGCGTTGCGAGGCCACGACCGCCTTCAGCACCGGCTGGCATGGCACGTCGAAGAAGCGCGGCGTCTGGAGAAACGCGTTGCTGTGCGGTCCCGCCCATGAACCCGTAGCCGACGAGCGCGATATTGAGCGGCGGTTTCGCCACCGTCAGTTCCACCCGTGCGCGTCGCGCACCGCGATCATCGTCTTCAGGACCGCCGGTCCAGGTGTCCGGGCTGCATCATCGTGGCGTTCGGGAACATGCAGCCCATCCCAGCGAGATGTGCGCGAGGCGCGCGTCCGAGCGTTCCGCCTCGGTCGCGCATCCAGTAGCCGGCGTGCCGCGGGCGATATCCAGCTTGCCGTTGGGATCGGTCGGCAGACAATGACAGCCGGTCTTGTCGTGCGACCCCGACCGCTGACGGTCGCGTCGTTGGGCCACTGAAAGTCGTTGGTCCAGGGGCGCAGCGCGCAGGTCATTCTCTGCAACGCATCGTCGAGGGCTGCCTCGCCGCTTGCCCAATCGAACTTCTCAGGCAGCAGACGATCCTCGGGTGCGTTGTCTCAGCTGTGAACAGGAGCGTATGGGCCATGTCGGCCCGAAGCCGAGAGTCCGCGGACGATTGACCTGTTCGAGCAGCTCCCGGTTCCGCTTCCAGCTGTGCATGCCGCCCCAGCAGATCCTCCCCTTCGGCGGCCAGGCGTTCGCCGGAACTCCTTCCGCGACCGTGCAAGCCTCGCGGAAGGTGTCGGCGATCTTCTTCGTGTTGCCGGCCGGATCATCGCCCACTCCGCACGGACTCGAGGCGGAGTCGATTCGATGACGCCGGTCTTCCGATGCCCGACGCGCGGAGCTTAGCTCCAATCTGACCGCCTTCCTGACCTGTGTCACGAAGTGCTGGCGCTCGTCGGCGTTTCCCATCGCCGAACCGCCGCCGGTCGGCGGCCAGACCGGCGCGACCAGCGACCCGACGAGCGGATTCCGCCCGCGGGATCCTGATCCGCCGAGCCGTTTCAGGTCGTCGTCGCTCGAGTCGATGCTGACGTGTCGGATCGAAGCAGAAACAGGTCCACGCCGTCGAACTTCACGCCGTCGACCGACGCGTTCGCGGTCAGGTCCAGCATCGTGTCGAGGTCGATCGGCGGCTCCGAGTCGGGCCCCTTCCCGACCAGCCCAGGCCACATCGCGTTGTGAAGGCGGGAAACCTGTCGATGGACGCACCTGCCAGCGGACACGCTCTCCTCTACCGCCGGCGAGCCGCCGCGCGGCGGCTCGGCGTCCGGATTGCCCGGGCCAGAAATGCTTGAGGATGACGAGCGGATCCGTCGCGCTCGTGTTCTCGATGCGCACGCCTGCCTGCGCGGCGTCTTTCGTGACGAACAACTCGTCCTCCGTCATCTGTCCAGAACCGGATCATCGACGGCGTGGCGACACTGCAGAGCCGAATCTGCCGTGGCCCTGGGTGAGGATCAGGCCGTAGCGCGGCCGCATCGCTGGATGGTCGCGATCCGCCCGGGCAGCACCGGTCAGCTCTTTCGCCGAGTAATGCCCCCGTCCCGTAACAGACCCACGCCAGTTCACGATAGCCGTCTGCGTCCGTTTGGGGGTCGGATACGGCGGTATCCGACCTCCCGTGCGCGACCGGCGTCGGAAGACGCGATTCGAGCGCGCGAACTCGGGATTCACATTCGCGTCCCAATCGAGCATGCCGATGATGTAGTCGAGATCGCGGTGACGATCCTGCGGGCACGTCCTTCGTCAGCAGGCTCCAGTCGATGATCCGTCCTTCTGACTTCGGACTGGAACATGCGCGAACACGTCGCTGTTGACCTGCGGCTCGTAGGTGACGAGCGAGCCCGGGGCGTGCAGGATGCCGGGATCGATCTGCCATCCGGTCCCGACCTGCAGCCTGAACGCGCGGGACAGGTACAGAATGCCGTTGTCCCCTTGGTTCCACGCTTCTCAGACAGCGACGCACGTCCGCCTTGGTCGTGCCCGGCTCGAGGCCCATGAACGTGTGGGAAAGTGGTTCTCGAGTCTGGTTATGCTGCGGCGGAAAGTAATACGCCTCCGGCTTGCCGCGGCGGCCGACTCTCTTGCGCGTCCTCCTCACTCTGGTGCATGTGGTGAGGAATCGGTCCGAGGTTGTCGAAGAACTTGCAGAGCAGATTCCAGCCGCCCTCGCGCTGCATCACGTCGGATCCGATGAGCAGATCGCCGGCGGCTGTCGACCGCCTCTTTCAGCAGGAAACCGCCCGCCGTCGCCAAGCCTCACGTAGCTGAGGCCCTCGTCCGCCGGCGTCCCGGGTCCGTTGTCGGCGTTGGTCGTCGACGAAAACCACCGCTCGTTGATGCCGCCGCGATGGCCGCCGAGCGCATAGAGATCGTCGGGGTGCAGCTTGAGCCGTCGTGCCGGGCAGCATGAAGGTGCGGGGCACCCAGGACGGCTCGAGTCGGAGGACGCCGGCGCCGGCGTCGAGAGCTTGCTGAACTGTGGCTGCGATTCACCATGGTTTGAAGGCAGCATGATAGCGCGAGCGCGAGCCTGCAGGCACTAGCGGACGCTCGGACGTTTCGCAGTATGAGACGCCTGCCGGACCAGACATAATATCGCGGCGATGCCCGCTCGCGACCATCTATCGAGGACGACGAGCCGCCACCGATCGAGAACGACGACGTCCGGGTGACCGTGCTCGAGGAAGGCGGACACATCGCGGAGATGCTCGACAAGGCGATCAGGAATCAACCCGCTGTGGACGCCGCCGTGGCCATCGATCGAGCCGTCCACCTACGCGCCATCCGCGCATCCCGAACTACGGGACCAGCTCCGGAAGCGGCGCTGCTCGCCGGTCTCATGGGTCACAACCTCTGCGTCGACATCTTCGGCGGACCGTCGAGGAGGAGGCGGCGGCAGGTCTGACGCCGCACGGCGAAGCGTCCATCGTGCGCTACGACATCGACGTCGACCGGGCCAGCCATTCGATCGCGATGCACGCGCCTCTCCCGCTCGCGCAGCTTCAGATCGACCGCCGGCTCGTCCTCCGCGGCCGCGTGCTCACGATCCGCGAAGACGTCGAGAATCTCACCGCGTGCGATCGGCCGATCGGCTGGACCCAGCACGTCACGCTCGGCCCGCCGTTTCTTCAGAAGGGCGTCACGGAGTTTCGCGTGTCCGCGACGCGGTCGAAGGTCTTCGAAGCAGGTGTTCGGCGCGCACGACGACCTGGCCAGCGGCCGCGTCTTCGACTGGCCGTTGGCGCCGCGGGCGGACGGCGGCACGAGCGACCTGCGCCGTTACACCAATGCGCCGCACTCGAATGCGTACCGCGCACCTGATGGACCAGACGCGCGAGGCAGCGTTCTTCGTCGCCTTTGCGCCGGCGGCCCGCCTGGCGTTCGGCTACATCTGGAAGCGGCGCGATTTTCCGTGGCTCGGCATCTGGCAGGAGAACCACAGCCGCACGCACGCACCCTGGAACGGCGCGACGCTCACCTGCGGGATGGAATTCGGGTATCGCCGATGCCGGAGTCACGCCGCGCGATGATCGACCGTGGGCGGCTCTTCGACGTCCCGACCTATCGCTGGATTCCGGCGAAGAGCCGCGTGGAGGTCGAGTACTGCGCCGTCGTCCGCGAAGCCGACGCGGTGCCCGAGCTGCTCGAATTCTGATCGCCGTGGCTATCGGCGCTTCAGCTTCGGCTATCAGCGCTGAAAGCCGCGGCTGAAAGCGAGCCTAGGTGGGCAGGCCTCCTACTCGATCGCGCCCTCTAGACGGCCTTGTGCTAATACACTAGTATTTGTAGCCAATGCCTGCCGCGTCAGCCCGATGAGCGAAGCGTGGGAGGAGGTCCATGGACCGGCTCGCGCAGGACATCCGCTACGCCCTCCGCATGATGCGGCGAACGCCGGGCTTCACCGCCGTCGCAGATTCTCTCGCTGGCCCTCGGCATCGGCGCAAACACTGCGATCTTCAGCCTGATCGACACGCTGATGCTGCGTCCGCTTCCGGTGCGCGAACCCGGGCGGCTCGTCGAGATTCTGGGCCGCTACGGAGAGACTCGCGGTAACCAGATCGCGTGGAGATGCACGAGCACTTCCGCGACGGTAACCACGTCTTCTCCGATCTCCTCGCCACCGCGCCCGCGCGATTCCGCCTGGCCGGCGACCGCCTCGACGCCGAGGTCGCCGACGGCGAAGTATGTCGCCGGCAACTACTTCTCGGCGCTCGGCCTGCGGCCGGCCGCCGGCCGGCTGCTCGGACCCGGCGACGACCGGCTCGGCGCTCCCACGTCCGCGGTGGCGGTCGTCAGCTGGCCATGCTGGAAAAGCGCTTCAGCCTCGATCCCGCCGCGCTCGGCGCGCAGATCACGATCAACGAGGCGCCGATGACCATCGTCGGAGTCGCGCCGCGCGAGTTCTTCGGGCTGCAGATCGGCATTCAGACGGACGTGTGGATCCCGCGTCGCACGAGCCGGTCATTCAGCCCCAGGCCAGCGCGGGACCGGCGCGCTGCAGGTGAAGATGATCGGCCGGCTCAGGCCGGGCGCGTCGATCAGGAGGCACTCGCCGAGCTGCAGGATCCTCGATCGTCCAGTGCGCGACGATCTCGCCAAGACGAAAAACGCGCCGTTCCTGCGCGACTTCAGGCTCGAGGGTGGAGCCGGCGGCCGCCGGCTTCTCGACGCTGCGCGATCAGTTCCGCGGCGCGCTCACCGGTCTGATGGCGGCAGTTGGCCTGCTCCTCCTCATCGCGTGCACCGAACAGTCGCGAGCCTCCTGCTCGCGCGCGCCGCGCGCGCGGCGGCAGGAGCTGGCCGGTGCGCGTGTCGCTCGGCGCGAGCCGCCTTCGCCTGGTGCGCCAGGCGCTTACCGAAGTCGCTGCTGCTCTCCGGCGCCGGCGTGCGCTGCTCGGCGCCGCGTTCGCATGCCGGCGCCCGCGTCCTCGCGCGCATGATGGAGGTCCGGCCGCGGCTTCGTCGGCATCGGGCTCCGCCAGCTGCAGATCGACGTCGTACTGACGCCGCGGGTGCTGCTGTTCACGGCCGCGGTCGCGTCCCTCACCGGCGTTCTGTTCGGGCTCGCGCCAGCTTGGATCGCGTTCGCGTCCGCGCCCGCTTCATCGCTCCCGCGCCGCCGGACGCTCCGGCGACACGCGTTCCCGCCGCCTCTTCGGACGCGGCCTCGTCGTCGCGCAGGTGGCGCTCTCCGTTGTGCTGTTGAGCGGCGCGGCATTGTTCATCCGCCATCTGTCCAACCTGCGCAACGTCGATCATCCGGATTCGAGCGTCAATCCGTCCTGCTCGTGACGATCGATCCGTCGCACGCGGGCACGGCGGAACCAGCTCGCGCCGCTCGTCGACCAACTGCTCGAGCGGATGCAGGCGATTCCCGGCGTCCGGTCGGCGACGCTCAGCGCCGTGACGCCGATCAGAAGGCCCTGGGGCCGCCCGGATGCGTCAACGTCGAAGGCTTCCAGGAGAAGCCGGACGATCGCCGCTTCATTCCGCTGAACTGGGTCGCGCCGCGGTAAGCTCGAAACGTTCGGGACGCCGGTCACTCGGCGGGTCGCGACTTCCAGCGGCGAAGACAGCAGGCCGCGCGTCGCGATCGTCAACGACGCATTCGCGCGCTACTACTTCGCCGGCCGAAGCCCGATCGGCGGAGCACTTCGCATTCAGGCGGCACCGACCGCGTCTGCGGAAATCGTCGGCGTCGTCGGAACCGCGAATATGCCAGGACCTGACGGAAACGCCGCTGCGCACGATCTATCTGAACGCGCTCCAGGAAGGGCGAGGGACGTGGCAGAAGTTCGCGCTGCGGACGGCCGTCCGCCGGCGTCCATCGCCGGTGACGTGCGCCGCACTGTCCGTGACACGCTGAAAGGCCTCCCGATCGCGAAAGTGACGACGCTCACCGAGCAAGCTGGATTCGTCGATCGTGGCCGACGCATGATCGCGCTGCTCTCGGGCGTGTTCGCGGCGCTGGGGCTGCTTCTCGCCGCGATCGGCCTCTACGGTCTGCTCGCCTACACCGTCGCGCGGCGCACCAGCGAGATCGGCATCCGCATGGCGCTCGGCGCGACGACCGGCGATGTCACGCGCATGGTGCTGCGCGGCGCGATGGGGACTCGTCTGCGCGGGACTCGCCATCGGCGCGCCGCTCGCGGTGTGGAGCCGGCAACTTGCGGCCCACATGGTCCCGCGCCTGCCCGCCGGCATCGCCGCGCCGATCGCGCTCGCATCAGCCGCGATGATCGGTGTGGCGCTCGCGGCGTCGTGGGTGCCGGTGCGGCGCGCGACGCGCGTGGATCCCGCCGTCGCGTTACGTCGTGAGTAATGCCTTTACCAGCTATCAGCCATCAGCGCTGAAGGCTGACAGCTGATAGCCGAGACTGCTTCCGCGCGAGCCGCTTGCGAGCGCGTCGCTACCAGGGCATCGTGCGCTTCGTGAACTTGCGGCCGATCTCGGCGGCCTGCTGGCTGGCCGGGCCGACCATCACGCCTTCCTTGATCATGTCGACGACGTTGTCGGCGTTCATCGAGTTGAGGAAGAAGATCTTGCTGGCCTTGGTCGCCGCGAGGACCTTCGCGCGCGCGGCCTGCATCAGCGGCGCGTTCTGCTGAGCCTGGACCGCTCTTCACGCCGAGCGAGAACGCCATGTCGCCCGGTCCCCACTCCGCGAACGCGACGCCCGGGCACCTTGGTGTTGGCCTCGGCGTTCTCGAGCGCGTACGCTGTCCTCGAGCTTCAGGCCGAGCAGCAGCTCGCCTTTCGGGTTGATCGGCCACGCGTCGGCGCTGCTCCGCCGTACTCGTCGGCCGTCATGCCCCAGATGCGCGACGCCGTCGGGTTGCCGTGCACGCCGCGGCGTCCGCCGTTGCGCCGGGAAGCGCACCGCTTCGATGAACGCGCGGACCGCGCCGGGCGTGTCGGCGTGGCAGAGCAGGATGCCGTGGACGCCGGTCGCGAGCACCTGCTGGAACATCCACGCGTTGCGCGCGGACCGTCGCTCTCGTCGGTGCCGTTCACCGGCACGTTGACGATGACCGCCGGCGTCTTGTGGCCGCTCTTGGTCGGTCCGCCCTTCGACCAGGCCGCTGCATGTAGTCGGACAGGCCCTTGACGTCGAACGGCGCGTGCTCCATGTCGTAGCTGATGCTAATCGGCGTAGGTCTGCGCGTCCTTGACGCCCTGCTCGAAGTTGCCTTCAGTGCCCTCGTGCGATCCGGTGTAGTAGATAGGCTGCCCCTGCTCCAGCAGCTCGATCGCCCGGTTGATGCGCTTCCCCCTTGGCGGGCTGCGCCTGCATGCCAGCCACAGCGACGCACCGATCACGGTTGCTACGGCGACAATCCAACGTTTCATGGTCGCTCTCGCTCTGCGTTGGTCCACAGAGTCACAGAGTCACAGACCAGCGACAGAGAGCCGAACTACTACGCACTCCGCCTTCGCTTGCTGCAATACCGTAAGCTTCGGCGTGGCAGGCCCGTCTGCACTCGCGCGCAACACGGATCGCACTCGGGTCGAAGCGCTGAGCGCGCCAGGACGAGGACCGATCGATTCGACGGCGCGCCGCAAAGCGGCAGCGACGGCCGGAAACGGTTCACGGAAACGAACCGCCTGCCGCCACTGATGCGGCTCGTTTCCGTGAAACGCGTTACTGGCCGCTCGGTGGGCCTGCTCCGCAGGCCCACGCCGTCGAATCGGCGGCTCTGTGTCCCTGCTGTCTCTGTGGCCGATTGTCGTCCGCACGCTCAGCGCGGTTCGCGCCACCACGCGCCAAGGTTCGCGACCCTGAAAGGGTCGCGCTACGACGGCCGCTGAAGCTGCAGCCTATCCTGGACCCGCGCCCTGGGTGTTCACGTAGACCGCGTATAGCGACTGGCTCGCGGCCATGAACAGGCGATTGCGCTTCGGGCCGCCGAAGCAGAGATTGCCGCAGACTTCGGGCAGGCGGATGCGGCCGATCAGTTTGCCCTGCGGCGTCCAGACGGTCACGCCGTTGTAGCCGACGGCGCGGCCGGCGTTGCTCGAGCACCAGACGTTGCCGTCCACGTCGCAGCGCACGCCATCCGGCCCGCACTTGACGCCGTCGATCACGAACTCCGAGAAGACGCGCCCGTTCGCCGTCTTGTTGTCGGCGGTCGACATCGAAGACGAAGACATTGCCCTTGCCGCCGGGCCCGGCGTCGCCCGGGCCGCGGCCGGTGCTCGCGACGTACAGCTTCTTGTAGTCCGGCGAGAACGCGATGCCGTTGGGATCGGGCACCTGCTCTTCCGCCACCACCTGCGTCAGGCCGCCCTTGCCGTCGGCGCGATAGACCGCCGGTCGGGAGCTCGCGCTTCTCGGGGCGTCCCTCGTGCAGACTCCGGCCGTGCGGCGGATCGGTGAACCAGTAGCTGCCGTCCGGGTGCGCGGCGACGTCGTTCGGCGAGTTGAGCCGCTTGCCGTTGTACGACTCCGCGATCACCGTTGTCGATCCGTCGTGTTCGTAGCGGACGACGCGGCGCGTGAGGTGCTCGCACGAGAGCTGGCGGCCGGCGAAATCGAAGGTGTTGCCGTTGGAGTTGTTCGACGGGCTGCGGAACACCGTCACCTGCTCGTCGTCGTCGAGCCAGCGCAGTTGACGGTTGTTCGGGATGTCGCTCCACACCAGATATCGCCCCTGGCCGCTCCATGCCGGGCCCTTCGGCCCACAGCGCCCCGGTCCACAGCCGCTTGATTGCCGAGTTCGCCTGAACGTAGGTTGCCGAACGCCGGATCGACGGTCAGCACGTCGGGATCGGTGAAGTAGGTGGTCGGCGGGGCGTTCGGGACCGAAAGTCCCTGGGGATTCGTGACCGTGCTCGGCGGCCCCTGCGGCGTCTGCGCCGAGCCCGCGCGCCCGGTCGACGACCGCTCCGCCGAGGATGCCAAGAGCCTTAACGACCTGACGGCGCGACAGCATAAATCTCGTCCTCGATGGCGGCGACGGCTCGCCCGATTTCGCCGGTCACCGCCGGTTCCCGGTCCGTCAGCAGGGCCTCGACGAGAGTCGTCGATGAGCGGCCGATGGATGTTTGCCGCGGGCGGATGCGATTCTACCCGCGATTGATTGCCCGTGCGGATCCGGAGCGAGCCCGCGTTCAACTCGTCGACGTGGAGCGATCCGCGCGTGCCGAACACCTGCAGCGTGTCCTGCCGTTCTTCGGCCGCGTGCGTGACCGTCACGGCCGCACACGGCCCGCCCTCGAACTGCAGCAGCACCGCGGCCGTGTCCTCGACCGCGCGATCGAACACCACGTTGGCGGTGACGGCGGCCGTGCGGCGCACGGCGCCGAACAGATGCATCAGCACTTCCAGGCGGTGGCAGCCGAAGTCCATCATCGGCCCGCCGCCGGCCCGGGCCGGATCCAGCAGCCACCGGCGCGGGTGGTCCGGTGCGGGATCGAAATACTCGAATGCGTTCACCTGCGCGAAGACCGGTTGCCCGATGTCGCCGGACTCCAGCATGGCTTTGACGCGCAGGATCACGGGATAGAAATGACGGTAGTAGGCGATGCCCAGCCGGACGTGGTGCGCGCGGCAGGCCGCGATCATGCGATCGCATTCCGCCGTGGTCATCGCCATCGGCTTCCGCACAGGACGTGCTTGCCGGCTTCGGCGGCCGCGATCGTCTGCTCCGCGTGGACGTCCACCGGCGTCGCGACGTAGACGCAGTCCACCTCGGGATCCGCGACGAGCTCCTGCCAGCGGGAATACCATCGGCGGGCGCCGATGTCGGCGGCAAACGCCGCCGCCAGCTCAGGGCGTCCCCGGCTGACGGCCACGATGTCGCAGGAAGGCGCATCAATCAGCGCCGGCGCGACTCGTCGTACGGACGATGTCGCCAGGCGCCAATCAGGCCCCAGCGAACAGGGTTCAAGGGTTCTAGAGTTCTGGGGTTTGAGTTCACGGGTTCTAGGGTCCAGGTTCTCGCGCGAGAACTTTAGAACCCAGAACCTACTAGAACTCTTAGAACTTCAGCTTTGACCGCCACCTGCATCTGACGCTCGGTCGTGCCGCACAGCGCGCACGACGGGCTCGCCAGCATCGCCGAGATCGTCCCGAACGCCGAGTTGCCGAGCTGTCCGTTCGGGTTCGCGAACTGCGGGTGATTCAGCAGGTTGAACACCTCGAGCCGCAGCTCCGACGACACCGGCCCGATCTTCGTGTTCTTGATCACCGACGCGTCGATGTTGAACTGTCCCGGTCCGCGCACGGTGTTGCGGCCGGTGTTGCCGAACGTGCCGGTCGTATCGGTCGACCTGCTGGAAGCAGCGAGGTGTTGAACGAACTGCCCGATCGTCGGGCTGCTCGCGCACCGGATCGCAGATGGTGTTCGGCCGGTTGTTCGTGATGCCGGTCGACAGCATGCTCTGCGACTGCGTGATCGTGATCGGCAGGCCCGAGCGCAGATACAGGATGCCGCTGAGCTGCCAGCCGCCCCACGCATGCTGCGCCGCCCACGGCAGCTCGTAGATCCAGTTCGAGCTGAAGCGTGTGCGTCACGTCGTAATCGGCCGGGTCCGCGGTTGTACTCGGGATGGAAGATGTTCGGTCAGCGTGACCGTTCCGTCGTTGTCCGAGTTGAGGTCGATGGCGCGGCCGAACGTGCACGAATTCATGAACGAGATATGGTTCGCCGAACGGCGCTGGAACTTGATCAGCAGGCCGTTGTACTCGACGTAGCCGCGTGCTCGAGAGCGCGCCGACCGTGCGCAGCGCCGGCGACACTGTCGCGAAGGGCCGGTTCACGTTCTGATCGTCGACGCCGACGATCGGCGGCGCCTGATTGAGGTCCGCCTTCAGCGCCGCGTCGCTTCGTGCGCGATCCGAGTAGGCCGCTTCCACCATGTAGTTGGCGCCGAGCTGCCGCTGCACGTTGACGTTGAAGTTGTGCGCGTGCGCGTCGCGGAAGTCGGTCAGGAACGCCGAACGCGTCGAACCGGCCGGCGGCACTCCGGATGCACGCCCGGGCGCCGGGTCGAGGCCGTTCGACAGGAGGATGTTGGTGCCGAGGCTGGTCGTCGGTCGCCTGCGCCTGCAGGAACGGCTGGTTCTGCGCCTTCGACGACGACGTGCCGCCGGGCGTGAAGTTCCAGAACAGTCCGTAGCCGCCGCGGACGATCGGTCCGGCCGTCGCCCGGTCAGGTCGTAGGCGAAAGCCGAGACGCGGACCGAAGTCCCGCCGCGAATACGTCTGCAGATAGCGTCCGACCTCGACGCCGTTGATAGTGGCGTTGTCGGACGCGACCACGAACCGGCCGGTCGAGACGTCGAAGTTCGACTGCTTGTTGTCCACCTCGATCCACGGCACGTACACGTCCCAGCGCAGCCCGGCATTCACGGTCAGGCGATTGGTCGACGCGGATGTCGTCCTGAAGTACAGCGCGTACTCGGGCCGCGTTTCGGTGTAGGTGCCCGGATCGAACAGCGTCCGGCTGGCGTTGCTGGCGTAGCCGAGCAGGAAGCTGGCGAAGTCGAACCCGGTGTTCGACTGGATGGTGCAGCCGCTGGTGATGCCCGCGCAGTTCGACGTCAGGTTCTGGTTGAAGTCGAAGCGGCCGACGATCGTGTCGGCGTTGAGGATCTCGCGCGAGCGCAGCGTCAGGCTGCCGCCGGCCTTCATCGTGTGCTTGCCGGCCACGCGCGTCACGTTGTCGAAGAACTGGAAGTCGTTCTGGTTGGTGATCAGCGGCTGGTTGCCGTTCGCGCCGATGTTCCGCATGCCGCCGTTGTTGAACATGATCTGGCTCATCGCCGACGTCGTCTCGCCGAGGTTGACGTTCTTGGAGGCCGACGGCCTGCGCGATGTTGCTGCCGGTAGTCGACCGGCGTCATCAGGAACTTGATCGAGCTCCAGCCGAAGCGCACCTCGTTCAGCCAGTTCGAGTTGAACGTGTGCGTGTCGTTCATGCGAGAGGCCCTGCGCCTTGATGTTGCCGTCGCCGGCGCCGAAGGTGAAGCCCGGCGTCGCCGTGCGGCAGCGTCGCCGGCAGGACGCGGTGTGTCTTCTCGTAGCTGTAGCGCGTCGCAGAGGCGGTTGTTCGACGAGTCAGGGAGTGATCGACCTTGAGGTCGATCTGGTTGTCCTGGCGCTCGAGCGTGGGGTTGATCAGGTAGTTGTTGATCGTCTGCCCGTGTCGCGCTCAGATGCCGCCGGTGTTCGACTCGGGAATCAGCTGGCCGAGGATGTTCTTCGCGCGCCGGGTCCCAGCGGTTCTGCGGAATGACGTTGCCCGGGAACGGCAGATGCGAGACCGGATCGAAGATGACGCGGTTGAGCTCCGAGAAGTCGCCGGCGCGCATCTTCGCCGAGGGCACCGTCGACAGGTAGGTCGCGCCCTGGTTGATCGTGTAGCCCTGATAGTCGAAGAAGTAGAAGGTCTTGTCCTTCATGAGCGGCCCGCCGATGGTGCCGCCGTACTGATGCTGGCTGAAGTCCGGCTTCGCGCGGCCGGCGCGGTTGTTGAAGAAGTTGTTGGCGTCGAACGCGTCGTTCGCGCAGGAACTCGAAGGCGCTGCCGTGCATGGTGTTGGTGCCCGACTTGATCTGCAGGTTCACGACGCCGCCGAGCGATCGGCCGAACTCGGCCGAGTAGGTGCTCGTCTGCAGCTTGAACTCGTCGAGGGCGTCGACGCTCGGGAAGCAGCACGACGGTCTGCAGCCAGGTCTCGTTGTTGTCCACGCCGTCGAGCATGTAGTTGTTGTCGCGCGGCCGCTGGCCGTTCGCCGAGAACGACGCGCGACGCGCGCCACGCCAGGCTGCCCGCGCCGTCGATGTTCGCGCCCGGAATGCCGCGGACGCACGCCCGGCACCGTCCGCGTCAGGTTGACGAAGTTGCGGCCGTTGAGCGGCAGCGTCTTGATCTGCTCTTCCTGGACGGTCGTGCCGAGCTCGGACGTCGCCACCTGCACGAGCGGCGAGGCGGCGGCGACCGTCACGGTCTCGGCGACCGTGCCGACCTCGAGCCGCGCGTTGACACGAACCTTCGTGTCGACCGTCAGCTCGATGTCGGAGAGCGTCGCCGTCTTGAAGCCGGGCAGCTCCGCCACGATCTTACTGCTGCCGGTCGGCAGCGACGGTGCGGTGAATTCGCCCGCGTTGTCGGTGACGATGGTGCGCATCAGGCCGGTGCCTTGGTTCGTGAGCGTCACCGTGGCGCCGGGGACGGCCGCACCCGACGTATCGGTGACGGTTCCCAGGATGGTGCCGGTCACTGCCTGGGCCGCGAGGCCGACCGGCAGCAGACACAGCGCAACGACGAGACCCAGCTACGACTCTCTTCACTTTCTTCCTCCATGCGCCGGCAGAGCGGCGCGCGTACGCTTCCCGCAGTTCCCATGTCGTCGACGGCTCCGAGATCGATCGAAATCGCCCGCGCCGTGGCCACGACCGCCGCAGCCACGTCGCTGCCTACGAGGTCGCGCGGCAGCCGATCGGATCGGCGCCGCGATGCTCACCGCGGCGACGACGTCGCCGTGATGGTTCCGGATCGGCGCGGCCAGACACCGCACCCCTTTTTCCCGCTCCTCATCGTCAATCCCGTAACCGCGTTCGCGGATGACCGCGGAGCTCCTTCAGCAGCCGCCGCGCCGAGGTGATCGTCCGCGACGTCAGCGGCGGGAACTTCTGCGTGGCGGCCCAGGTCTCCACCTCCGCCTCGGGCATGTAAGCGAGCAGCGTCTTGCCGAGCGCCGTGCAATAGGCCGGCAGGATGGCGCCGGCGCGCGACCGCATGACACCCACCGGAAAGGGCGACAGCATGCGCTCGAGATACACGACCTGCCAGTGATCCAGGATCGCGATCTGCGTCGTCTCGCGCGTCGACAGTCGCGCAGCGCCACCAGGTGCGGATGCGCCGTCTCGCGCAGGTCCAGCCCGCCGGCGACGATGTTGCCGAGGACGAAGCGCGATGATCCGAGCTGATACGCGCCGTGATCCTTGGCGAGAAACCCGGACTGCTCGAGCGTCGACAGCAGCCGGAACGCGGTGGCGCGGGGAATGCCGGTCCGGTTCGCGAGGTCCGCGAGCGAGAGCCGCGGCTCGCGGTAGGAGAAGACGCTCAACAGCTCCAGCGCCTTGGCGGCGGCGTCCACTTTGTAGCGCGCAGCCGAGATGACCGTCGGGGCCCGTTTCATTCAGTGAAACGGTATATCAAGTGGTGAACTGCTGAGTCAACGGCATCCACGCCTTTCAGCGATAAAGCACACCGTCAAAACCAAAATGCTAGCATCGACCTTGTCGCTTTTGGCGAAAACCATGATCGCGCTTGCCCCACCGCCAGGCGAGATTGTTCGCCGTACCGGATACCTTCTCGTCGATCACGCCGGTGCCGAGAGCAATACCTGCGTCGGGCTCGCCCGGCTTGGCCTCCGCGTCGCGTGGGTGAGCCGCCTGGGCGCGGATGCCGCCGGCGAACGGATTCTCGAAGCTTGAGCGGTGAAGGCATCGACACGCAGTGGGTCGGCCGCGATCCCGCGCGACCCACCGGCTTGATGCTCAAAGAGCCTGGCATTGGTGTGCGCTACTACCGCAGCGGGTCGGCGGCAAGTGCGATGGGGCCGGACGCGTTGCTCGGAGTGCCGGTCGCCGAGGTTCGCGCCGTGCTCGTCACCGGGCGTGACTGCGCTGATTGGCTCCGAACCGCACGCCGCCGCTCTCGCCTTCTTGATCCGCGCGTGGTCTCCGTATCGTGGATCCAAATCTCCGTGCCGGGCTCTGGGGATCGGACCGCCGCGCCGAACTGGTGCGGCCGCTCATCGACCGATGCGACCTGCTGCTGGCGGGGGCGTCCGAGCTGCTCGAACTGGTCGGCGACGGGGACGACCGGAGCGCGAAGGCTTTAGCCGAGCGGGCGCAATCGCGAGGCCCGCGCGAAGTCGTCGTCCGAGGCGCGGCATCCGTTGGCGTCCTGACCGCAGATGGCTGGCAGGAGTTGGAGATCCGCCGCGACGACGCGCGTGGATCCGATCGGCGCGGGCGATGCGTTCAACGCCGGTTACATCGCGGTCCGGCTGCGCGGCGGCCCGGTGGACGAGGCACCTCCGCGCGGGCGTGCGCTGCGGGGCCGCTGTCACAACGTCGCCGAGCGATACCGCAGGATTCCCGCGGAGTCTCTGATTCAGAGTGGTCTCAGTCTCAAGCCACGCGTTTCCATAGCTCTGACTTGCAGCTCCAGAGTTGAGCCTGTGAGACTTTGAGACTTGAGACTTGAGAGTTGGTCAGGTGCGCTGACCCGCGCGCTTTTTCCCAGCCAGCCTCGAACAGCTTCAGCGTTCCGCCGGTGCGCGGGTGCGCGCCGGCACGCCTCGTGATTCAGCCGGAGCCCCAGCCCGGGACGCTCCGGCAGGCCGAAGCATCCGTCTTCGACGGCCACGCTGCGGCGCGTAGATCGACGAGCTCGTGGACCCACTGGATCGGCGAAGTCGTTGAAGTGCTCGAGGACCTTGTAGTTCGGCGTCGCGACCGCGAAGTGGACGTTCGCCATCGTCCCGACCGGACCGCAGACGTTGTGCGGCGCCATCAGCAGGTAGTGCGCGTCGGCCCAGCCGGCGAGCGCGCTTCATGGCGAGGAATCCGCCGAAGTGGGTGAGATCCACCTGCACGACGTCGGCGAGGCCGCGCTTCGATGAACGCGCTGGATGTCGGCGATGGTGTGCGCGCTGCTCGCCGGTCGCGATCGGAATCCGCGTGGCGTTGCCGCACGCGCGCAGCGCCGCGGCATTTTCCGGAGGCACCGGCTCTTCGATCCACTCGGGATCGCACGGCTCGAGCATCGCCGCGACGCGCACCGCCGTCGCCGGCGTGAACCGTCCCGTGCATCTCGACGAGGATCTGCACATCGGGTCCGACGGCGTCGCGGACCGCGGCGATGATCGCTTCCGACGCGGCGCCGATCCGCGGCCGACAGCTCCGCGCTGCGCCGCGCCGAACGGATCGAGCTTCAGCGCGCGGTAGCCGCGCGCGACGACGCTGCTTGGCGAGCCGCGCGATCGCGCCCGCTTCCGCGCTCCGCCTGATACCAGCGCGTTCGCATACGCCGGCACGCGCGTCGCGGAATTTCCCGCCGAGCAGCTTCCACACCGGAACGCCGAGCGACTGCCCCATCAGGTCCCAGCACGCGACGTCGAACGCCGCGAGCGCCGACTGCGTCACTTCGCCCGGCCGTCCGCATCGGCCGCGCTGCACGTTCCACGCAGAGGCGTTCGACGTCGAACGGATCCGATCCGATCGACGTAGCGCGGCGCCAGCTCGCTCGATGCACGCCACGAGCGTGTCGGTCTTGTTGACCATCCGCACTTCGCTGACGCTGACGAGGCCGTCATCGGTGGTGAGCTCCGAGAAACAGCGGCGTCCGCGCCAGGGCACCGGCTGCGCTGCGACGTGCCGGGCGGTTCGTGCTGCCTCGCGAACGATATGCGTCTCGCGACGTCGCTACGCTGACTACGCGATAGTCCGCCGCCCGCCCTCGCTCGGCTCGCCGCAGCAGCCAAGCCGGGCGACAGCCCGCCTGAGCCGACGAAAGACCCGTGCGGGATTCGTGGATTCGTCGTCAAGAAACGGACCGGAAACTCGCTGCCAGCCGGCGGCATCGCCACTTGCGCCTCAGGTGTTCAGGAGGCGTGTATGGACTCGTTAATGCTCATCCGAGGGCATCGCCAGTATCGTCATCGGCATCCTGGCGGTGGGCTGGCCTGCAGTGACCATCGCCTTGCTCGTCGGTATCTTCGGCGTGCATGATCATCGACGGCATCACCAATCTGTTCATCGGCTCTCGCCCGCGCGGGCCGGCGGCCGATCGTGGGTTTACGTGGTTCAGGGCCTGGTCGGCATCGGCGCCGGCGCCTCTCACCTTCCTGTGGCCCGGCGTCACGGCGCTGGCGCTCGTGTTCTTTCATCGCCGCATGGGCGGTCGCGACCTGGCGTGCTCGAGATCGTCGCCGCGATCAGGCTGCGGAAGGTCATCCAGGGCGAATGGCTGCTCGCGCTGAGCGGCGCGCTTTCGGTGGCGTCTGGCGTGCTCGTGTTTGCGTTTCCGCGGCCGGTGCCGGTCGGCATCGCGTTCGTGCTCGGCCGTTTACGCCATCGCGGCAGGGCTGATCCTCGTCATGCTCGGGATCCGCCTCCGGTCCCGCCTGCCGGTCGCGTAAAGACGCACGTCTGGCGGACGGCGGCGCAATACGCTCGCCGCCGGCCACCACACGAGCGTTTAACACCGAAGCCGAAGCCGGACCTACGATCGTCAAATCGTTTCAGACGACAGCGCCGAGCGCAGTTCGCTGTAAGACTGAGCAGCAGCCGGCCAATTCCGTCCCAGTCGGGCCGGCCGGACCTGGGCAGTCGCGCAGCGCGGCCGCCTGCGCGCGCAACAGCGCCGCCGCTTCGACGCGCGCGCGCGTCGCTCAGCAGCAGCGCGCACTCGTCGGCGATGAGACCGCCGATCTGCTCGGCGCTGTTCTGACCCGGCACCCGCCGCGCCACCCACCACGCCAGCTCCGCGCGCCACGGCGCGGGGATCGAACCCGGCCTGCGTCCACGACTTCGCTTTCGCGTACGCGGCCTCCAGGTCCGGAAGCACCACGTCGTACCCGCCGCGCAGGTCGCCGAAGCGTCGCCGCCGCCCTCGCCAGGTGGAAGCCTTCGAGCGTCGCCGTCGCCCACGAGTAGTGATACTGCTCGTGGAGCATCGTCACGAGCAGCCCGAACAGGCGCAGGCGCTCTTTGGCGTAGCATTGCCCGCCACATGCGAACCTCGAGATCCGCGCGAGCCGGGGTGGATTGAACTCGCGCATCGATCGGCGCCGCGCGGCGGCGTCAGCACGAACGCCAGCGCAAACGCCGCAACGATGCCGCACGCGACGAGAAATACGGCCCGAAACCTGCTCATGAAGAGTCGCGATTATAGTCTACGGCGGGGGCCAGACCAGGGACTGTGAGAGCAGCCAGCCCCAGTCCCCAGCTCCTCAGTGGCACATGTGCGAGAATCAGACGATGCGTTCCCTCAGTGCGTCCGTCCTGGCGCTGGTTGCCGCCGGTCTCCTCACGATCAGCTGCGGCGGCATCGTCGACCCGTCCAAGAACCAGATGGAGTCGTTCGACGGCGAGGTGACGCTCCCAGGGGTCTCGCTCGCATCCCTTCAAAACGGACAGAACCGGTGAAATCTCCATCAAGCTCACAGCGCTGGCGCTCGCTCAACAACGTGCCGCTGGGCATCATCTGGGCTCAGGCGGATTCGAATGGCAACTGCGTCAGCGTGATTCAAAGCTCGGTCGCCAATCTGAATCTGCCCGCGATCTCCGGTCAGATTTTCAGCGGCAACTACTGGCGTGCTCGTTCTACGACCTCGGGATCCTGACGGCACCCGAAACCTACACGGTCGTCGTCTCCCATCCCTAGCGCTAGCACCCGTGTCGCTCGACGGAAAGATCGACGACCTGCAATGCGCAGCCGCTCGACGCGTTCGTGACGGCGCGCAACGCGCTGGCGAAGACGCTGACAGGCGACGACGCCAAACGCGTGCGCGCGCTGGTGAAGCCGACTGTCGTGCCGTGGGCGGTGAACCAGGTGTACTGGCAGGCGCGGCCGACCTACGACAAGCTGATCAAGAGCGGCGAACGGCTGCGCAGCGCGCGCAAATCGCGTCGCTCGAAGCTGGCGCCGCGGCGCCGACGTGCGCGAAGCCGGCGACGCGCACCGCACGGCGCTGGCGAGACGCCGTCGAGCCGCCGAGCGAATCGCCGCAGCCGCGGGCGCGAATCCGCCTGCGGATGCGCTGATGCGCACGTTCGAGACGTTGTCGCTGGCGTCGGAACCGCCAGAGCCTCCGGGCCGTTTGACGAAGCCGCTGCAGCCCGTCCGGGTTCGAGGCGCTGCGCGGGCGTCACTCCCGCCTGCGCGGCCCGCCGCTGCCGGTGTAGCGCGAGTGCTCCGCCCTCCGCTCGCTCAGAAGCAGAGCGAGCTCGGCGAGGCCGGACAACGCCAAAACGAACCGAGGCCGACCGGCGGAAGGAACGCGCGGCTGAAGAAGCGGCGCGGAAACGGGAGGCCGCGATCAAAGCTGCCGCCGCTGCCCTGGCGCGCGCGGAAGCAGCGGAACAGCTGGCCCGCACCGCGTGGGAACGCATCGCACGACAAGCTGCTCGAAGCCCGCCAGGCGCTGTCGAAACTGACGAGCGACGTCTGAGCTGGAGCTGCGAGACTCGCAGACTTGAGACTTGAGACTTGAAAGTTAGAACGAAGTCCAGTCCGCTCTTCCTGAAGTTGTCGCCGAGCACGCCGACCGAGTCGCCGCCGAGCCAGTTGTCGATCACCTTGCGCGTAGACCGATCGGAAATCGGTTTCGAAGTTGACGTCGCTGCGCGTTGTTCTCGAGCGTCGGGTTCTGCGGATCCGCGGCTGAGCGACGCCGCGGTGCCGAAGAGCCCGCCGTGCACGCTGCCGCCCATCGCCAGCATCACGCTCGCCGCGCCGTGGTCCGTGCCCTCTGCTGCCGTTTTCGGAGATGCGCCGCCCGAACTCCGAGAACGAGCAGCAGCAGCGACTGCGTTCAGCAGGCCCTGGTTCTTCAGGTCGTTGTAGAAGCGCGGTCAGGCCGTCGTTGAGCGTCGACCATCAGCTTCACGTACGCGCCGGTGTCGGCGTTCGTGTCCTGCGACGGCGTGCGTGTCGAAGCCGCCGGTCTGCACCCAGAACACCTTGTGTGCCGATGCCCTTCGCCATCGCGCCGGCGATCGCCTGCAGCGCCTGGCCGAAGCCGTTGTTCGGATAGGCGACGGTCGGCTTGCATGAGCCGACGCGCCGCGACGCGATCGAGCGTGGCCATCGCCGCCTGCGCCGATGGTGCTGACGAACGCGACGTGCGGCTTGTCCACCGGCACGTGCGACGCGATGCTCGCCGCCGCGGCGCGTTCGAGCGTCGCCGTCGCTGCCCGAGTTCGGGCTGCTGAACGCGTAGCCGCTGACGCTCGGAATCGACGCCACCGACACGGCGGACGACTGCAGCGCGTGCGGCGTGTCGCCGGTGGTGTTCCAGGCCACGAGCGGATCGAGCGGCGGCGGCAGCGTCGCGAGATAGCGGCCCACCCAGCCGCTGCCCGGCGCTGTTCGACGGGTTGGCGGTCGACCAGATGTCGGTGCCGAAGAAATGCGAGCGGCTCGAGTTCTCGTAGCCGACGCGCTGGATGAGCGCCAGGCGCCCCTGGTTGAAGATGTCCCGCAGCCGGTGAGCTTCGGATGCAGCCCGAGCGCCTTGCCGCTCGAGTCGCTGCCAACCTGCAGCACGGTGCCCGCCGGAATCGCGAGCGTCGGCCGGCGGCTGTGATGCGACGCGTCCGTGTACGGCACGAGCATGCTCGAGGCCGTCGTTGCCGCCGGTGAGGTCGAGCACGACGAGGTTGCGGCTCGACGCGCCCTGCGCCCGCGCGAGGTCGGACAGAAACGCCGGCGCGGCGAAGCTGATCGTGAACGCCGCGACGCCGTCTTTCACGAAGACGCGTCGGGTATCGCCATGCGTCGCATCCGAGCCTCCGCTACACGAACTGATACTCCGCCGATCCGAGGATCAGGTGCGCGAGGCCCGGCGCCTTCGCCTGCAGCTGCGCATCCGATCCGGTCCACGCCGCGCCCGCACGCGGCGTACGCCACCAGGTCGTCGTAGACGTCGTTGCGGCGAGATCGACCGTGAGCCGGCCCGACGCACGTAATCGACGACGCGCGCGCGAGCTGCTGCGCGACGCCTGCCGCGGCCGTCGCCAGGTTGAACTTCTGATTGGCGGCGAGCGCCGACGCGAAGTTCATGCGCGCGAGCATCGCGCCGGTCGAAAACCAGCTCTGCTCCCAGCACCCAGCCGGCGACGTTCGGCGGCTCGAGCAGCTCCTGCCCCATGTTGACGAGCGGCGACAGCGCGCTGCCGACGCGAGAACCCGCTCCAGCCGGCTTCCTTCATCGACGCGCACGACGATACTCGACCGGCCAGGCGTAGCGCGTGAAGAAGATCGACGGGTCCTGGAACTGCGGCGACGTGAACAGCCGCTGCAGCACCGGCTTGATCACCGTGCCGTTCTGCAAGGTAGACGGTCGCAAGGTCGTCGATGAATGCCGGATCCGGCGGATCGCCGTCTCGCTGACGAAGAAGGCGTAGAGCTTCGTCGCCAGCCGCCGCGCGGTCTCGGGATGCGTCGACGAGCGCGTTGATGAGATCGAGCCCGTCCTGCATCGCCGGCCGACGCCGACGCGCGACGGAATCGTGCTGGCTGCCGTCGCCGTAGATCGGGAAGCTGAACGTCTTCGCGCCGGTCTCGTGCTGGTTCGCGTTGTAGACGAACTGGAATGCGACGGATCGCTGCGGTCGGCTGTCGCCGGCCGGCTCAGGTTCCAGCCCGTGAACACCCGCGCCGCCGCGTAGACGTCGTCTTCCGTGTAGTAGCCGACGCCGCGCGTGAACAGCTCCATCAGCTCGCGGCCGAAGTTCTCCTGCGGCTTCGCCTTCGTGTTCGTGTCGCCGTCGAGCCAGATCAGCATCGCCGGATCCTGCGCGACGGCGACCAGCAGAGTCGCGGAAGTTGCCGAGCGCGCTGTCGCGAAGCAGCTCGATCTGCCCGCGCTGTCTGGCCGGATCCTCCGACGGCTTGGCCGCCATCAGCCGCGTGCGCGTTCTCGGCGCTTGCATCGACGCCGGCGACCTTCGTGTAGCCCGGTCGCGAAGTAGTTGTGCCAGAAGAGCGTCATCTTCTCCTGGAGCGGCCGCTCCGAGTGCAGCATCCGGAACAGCCACCGCTGCCGCGCATCGTCGGCAACCGTGTTGGGCGAGAACGCGCCGCGCGACGTCAGCCGACGGAGCCGGGCTTGCCGATGTTCGGCGTCCGACCGCGTCGGGCAATCGGCGTCGTAGCTGATCGAGGCGGTCGACGCGCCTGCGAATACGAGAGCTGCGAGTAGGCGGCGAGCTCGGCGCTGCTGGCGCCGAACCCCGCGCGGCGCAATAGATGTGCGAGTCAACCAGGTCGCCGGCGGCCATCGCGGCTCGCCTCCTGCTGGAACCGTTAGACCGGCCTTATCACCGAATGTAAAAACCTGCCTTCGCTCGATAGCCTCCGGCGAGCTTCGGCGAGGCAGGCACCACCTTCGCGCTCCGCGCATTCGCATCGAGCTTCGGCGAGGCAGGCTACTGACGCCCCCAAGCGACCCACTCGACCCACTCGACGAGCCCGGCCGTGTTAAGGTCTGCGCAGCTGTATGCACACGTCCTGGCTGTTCACTCGTGGCCTCGGTGGCTGGCGCTCGTCACCGCCGTCGGGGCGACGTTCGCCGCGCTGCGCGGCCAGGTAGGCAACAACTCCATCGCCGACCGCTGGGAATGTTCGCGGTGACGGCGCTCGCTGATCTGCAGATGCTCCTGGGCCTGATCCTTCATTCACCTCAGCCCGAACATGCGGCCAATCCTGGAAAACTTCGGCGGCGCGATGAAAGATCCGCTGCTGCGCTTCTGGGCCGTCGAACACCTCGCGACGATGATGGGCGCAGTCGTGCTGGCGCACGCGGGCGTGCTCGCCCGAAGGCAAGGACGACGAGTGGTTGACGCGGCTGCCGGGCCGCCTGCTTCGGGCTCGCGACCGTTCTTGATTCTTCTGGCATGCCCTGCCGACGGGTGGTACGTCCGCTGTTCCGCGGTTCATGATCCTCAATATCCTGTCGAGCCTGTTTTCGACCTGGGCCGCCCAGGGACGCGACGCTGTCCTGGCTGGGCGTGTATTTGTCGCCGCGATCATCGAGGTGTCGGTCCCGCACTTCGGCTTTGCGTTCCTCGGCGTCGGCGCCGTCGCGGCGGCCGCCGCCGCGCTACTTCGGCTTCGACCTGCCGACGCAGTTCGCCACCCTCATCGTCGTGCACTGGATCGTCGTCGATCGCGCTTGCGAGTCGCGTCTGGTCGGCCTACCTCGCCGCGCCGCGGCAGTGCCGTCGCGCACCGCGACGCTCATCGGCCGCGACGGTGTCGTCACGCACGACATCGATCCGACGGTCGGCACCGGGCGCGTGAACGTCGGCGGCGAAGACTGGGCGGCGCGGAGCACGGACGCGATCGAGCAATACGTAACTGAACGAAGCATA
>ERZ1370068.10394-contig-9098_pt1 | contig 24462 bp, 31 predicted proteins | sample MGYA00561227_ERZ1370068 | MGnify/ENA primary metagenome ERZ1370068 (study PRJEB38410, sample SAMEA6850437) | metagenome | study: Metagenomic assessment of the ecological functions of the soil: analysis of the soil microbiota associated with the...
TATTGTACTTTAATTCAGTTACGTATTGCTCGCGGCGATCGTCACCGGTCAGCGAAGTCGGACGGACGCCATTCGCAGTGACAGCCGCGGCGGCCCGCGCAATCGCCGGAGAGGGCGCTGGGTGATTATTCTTGGACGGTCGACAGCTCTGGCTATAAATCCTTCGGCGCCAGTCGTAGTGGCCGTCTTTATGCTGATCCTCGTGACCCTTTGACGCTGGACATCTTCACGCGTTTGTAACGAGGGATCGAGCGGGGGTAGACGAAGCGTCGGCGGAAGAATGCGCCCACGGGCACAGGTGGAACGGTCGCAGACGCACCGCGCGGAGACATTGTGGGAAGGCGTTCGTTGACGGCTCACGGGGTCTCGACGATCCTGCGCTGTATTACGGACTCGAAGATCGACCGGAGTCGACGCCAGTCGGCGCCATGGCTGCACAGTAAGGTTTCCCCACTCGGGCGGGCGCCCATCGCGAATCTCAACCCGCGCCGTCCGCCATCCGCGCCATCAACGACACCACGAGACCACCATGGGCCGGCCAGCAGGGTCCAGGGCGATGCGACATTGCCAGTCACCCCATCCTTGCGGTATTACCGGCCCACGCCTGGCTGCGCCGGTGCTTGCCAGAACAACGGCGCGGCTTGCGACTTCGCCGCAGGCAATGGCGCGCTGGCCACCTGGTCGGACGCGCCCCTGACAGCGGTACTCGATCGGAGGTGGCACTGGAGGGCTCGCGCGGCGCGGGTCGGTGCGGAAGGACCGTTCGTCTCACGCCGCCCGGGGTCAGCTGGTCGGCGTCGCGCGGGGATGCTGATTTGGTGTGTTTGCTGTGGCACCGGCGGGGAAGATTTGTCACTCGCCCGGGTCTGGCGCTGGAGGAGTCTCGGCAAGCCCTGGCTTCACGATTCTCGGGAGCCGAGGACTGCTGGGTGACCGTTGGCAATTGCGCTGAGATGACGCGCTGGCTGGTCTGGCCCAGCGGCTGGTCCTTGTCGCTCGGGAGCGGTCCCGTGGAGCGCACAGTTATCGGATTGTGTCCGACCAAACTGTCCTGCCAGCGACAGCGCGAATGCGGTCAGCGTCACGCCGATCAATACGCCGATCAGCCTTTCGGGACGCACCGGACCTGACCACCGGTGTCGGAAGCTACGCATGCTCGCGAGCCGCTCGTCGTCCTCGCATCCGCCGGGAAAGCCGCTCAAAGGAAGAGAGGAACGAGCGAAGCCCTTTCCCCCTGTTGGCTCGACGGACACCGGGACGATAGCAAACCGTTGGCTTCGAGCTCAGGTCGACTTGCGGCTGTCGGCGGCGGTCTTCTTTCAGAACGGGCCCGCCGGAAAGCCTGGCTGTGACGTCGATCGAAAGCGATAATATATGGACATCCTGCTCCGGGCCGAACGATGTTTGGAGAGCCGCGATAAAGGCCCCGCTCCGGAGCCGCTCGCGGGGAGACGATGCGGCAGCGCATCGGCCGATCTGTCACCGAGTTCTCCTACCTGACGAACCGTGTCATGATGATTGTAAACCCGATCTCAACTTCCGAAGGGGCTCAAGGCGGTGTGCCCACGCTGCCACGGTGTCTCGAGGCCGCGACCAGACAGCCACGCCGGATAGAAAGCGAAGTTCGGCACGGTGGAGGCGGAAGTCTTCTACTGGTGCCTGGCGGGAGGCCGGATAGGCCTTCCAGCCGGGCGCGGAACTCGTCGGCGAACTGGGGTAAGGAAGCGGAAGACTGTCCGCCGGTTTTCTCGCGAACTGCCGCGTCGCCTCCATCCAGGCCGCGTTGGTGGTCACCGGCTCGCGCCGGGGCGCATAGCCTGACCAACCATCGCCATTGCCGGGTCGGATCGGACTCTTTGTCGGCGGCGGTTTCTGGCCTCGGCAGGGCTGGCATCGCCAGTTGGAAGCGGACGCGGATCCAACGAGAGTGCGACGCCCAGGGCGATCGCGCGGGAAGGAGGCGAGGGCTGAACGGCATCGAAGCGACCAGCGTACCGTGACGGGGCCCAGTGGAAGAAGCTCTCTCGCGCCCGCGGCGCTGGGAACACGATCCCAAGTTCGGGATACAATTACGCTGGTCGATTTACATATGGAGGATGAATGAGCACCCTGACCGCGCGATCCGGACTCTCCCGGCGTCATCGCGCAGCGGATCTCTGCCCCAGAAGTTCGCCCACGTCGTTCTCAGACCGCCAACTTCGACGCGCGGTGATCGCGTGCCTTTTCTGTGCTGCAGGCGCGAGGTGGCGTTCCACAACGACTTCATCAGCTTCCTGACCTACGACGACGAGAGCATCATCGCGTACGGCCGCGTTTACTCAACGCCCGGCGTCCGGCGGCGGATCCGGCCACGGCCGCCGGCGTCCACCACATCGCCTACACCCTGATCTGGGTGGCTTCTTCTTGCTTTGTCCACCTACCGCCAGCTCAGGCCGGCGGGATCAGCTCAACCCGCTGCATCAACCACGGGCCGACGATCTCCATGTACTATCGAGACCCCGACGGACTGCCGTCGAGCTGCAGATCGATGTCTTCGCCACGGACCCGGCCCACGCGTATTTGACGGGTCCGGACTTCGCCGAGAATCCGATCCGGCGTCATCTTCGATCGGAGCAGCTCATCCGCGACTACGGGCCGGCCGCGCGTTCGTGGGACGCGGTGCGGCGCCGCCGCTGCCGCGGCAAGACGCCGGGCAGCGCGGACATGCGAGCGGAAACTCCGCGCTGACAGGCTCGTCCGGGCCGGGGCACTGGTGGGCGTCGTGCCGTTCGGGTAGACTCGCCGGCAGCCGTCCTCAACCGAGGTGCGGTTTGCGGCGAATCGGGCACGCGGTCGTTCTCGCGCGCTCGACTTCGTGCGGGGCCCGCGTGCCAGCGAGGCACAGCAGGCCAGGGAAGGGGGCAACAATACTGCGAATGATGATCGTCAACACCAGCTGACGCAGGACCAGCAACGAGTCACGCAAGAACACCGAACGGAACGACCAATCAACTCTGGGGGGATAGGATAATGCGGAACAAGCTTGGGATCATAGCGGTCGCACTGGCCGTCGTACTCTTCTCGTCGTCGTTGGCTCTGGCTCAAGCCGCCAAGGCGTCTGGAACGGTGGTTGTCGTCGAGAAAGAGGTTGTCCAGATCAAGGGAGCCGACGGGAAGACCTATCAAGTCAAAATGGTTGATGTGATGGAAAAGAACCTCAAGACCGGCGACATGGTCGAGTACGAGGTCGTCGAAGGGAAACCGGTGAAGGTGGCGAAGAAGAAGTGATGTAGCATCTGGCAGGGGGCGGCCGACTGGCCGCTCCCGCTGCCGGAGGCCCCCTCCGCGCTACCGCCGCTAGACGATCAAGTCTTCGCCTCGTCGCGCCGGCCGTTCTTGTGTCGAGCACGCGGTCGGCGCGAGATCCCTTCGGTCGGCTCCAGTCGCACGCGGAGACTCTCCCCCCGCGCCTGGCATTGCACGCATGTCGTGACGCCGGGCAGGGCGCGTCGCCGGGCCGCCGGGATGGCGCCGCCGCATTCCTCGCAGATCCCGTAGCTGCCGTCGCGCACACGCTCCAGCGCGTTCGACAGCTCTCGAGCACGTCGCGACAGGCGCTCGTAGCTCAGCGCTTCGAGGATTTCGTGACGCGGTGACCTGCGCGTCGGCGAACATGTCACCGACCAGCCGAGGCGCCCTCCGAGCGTGCGTCACTCAAGGTCGTGCGCTCCTGGCGCTCGAGGCGAAGGAGAACCTGATCGAGCTCGCGGCGCAGCTGTTCCTCGGTGTTCCGATCCGCCATCGCGTACTCCTTCCGGAATGATTCGTGGATCGCGCTCGACTGTGTGGGGCGAAGGTCGGCGACGTCAACGACCCATTCGACCGCATCCTGAGCGGTTTCGCGCTGGCCGCGGGGCCGACCCGCCGCTGGTTCTGCGCCGATCAGCGTGGAGCGGCCGCCGACGCCGCGAGAATCGCGACGACCGCGGGCCCGGCCGGCCGCAGACCGCACCGGCCCGTCACATTTTCACGATGTGGACAGCGGTGAAGATGTGGATGATCTTCGGCGGAGGGTCGATTCGATGGTGTTGCCGGTCGGGATCGTCGCCGGCGCTGTCGCCTGCTGGGCCTTGTCGGCCGTGGCGATGGCGCAGGACGTGCCGCCGCCCGCGAAGGATCCGCCGAGCCTCCAGGAGCTCGCCAAGACGCACAAGAATCCGTTCGCCCAGTCGGTGAACGTCCCGTTCGAGTTCGCCACCGGCTTCCGGGGTGGGGTCAGAGCGCCGCACCGGCGAGAGCATGAACATTCAGCCCGTCCTGCCGTTCTCGCTGACGTCTGGTTGGACCCTGATCGCGCTCCCGTCGCTCTCCGTCACGTATGAGCCGCCTCCGGACGGCGGCGTTCGGACTGCAAGACCTCCAAGCTCTCCCTGATTCTCACCCCGACCCAGGCCGACCGGTGGATCTGGGGCATCGGCCCGATCTTTCAGTTTCCGAGCGCGAGCACGCCCGCGCTCGGAACGGGCAAATGGTCGGCCGGGCCGACCGGCGGCGTCGCGTACTCGAACGGGCCCTGGTTCAACCACGTGCTGGCGAGCCACTGGTGGTCGTTCGGCGGCGATCCCTCTCGAGACCCGTGAATCTGACGTCGGTCGAAATCCTCGTCAGCTACAACTTCCACAGAGCGGCTGGTACGTCCAGTTCGACCCCGTCAACACGTATGACTGGACGGCCGACCGGCGCAACGCCTGGACGGTCCCGGTCGGCCTCGACGTGGGCAAGGTGTGGAGCCTCGGCCAGCGGTCGATCAGCGCGCAGCTCGGCGTCTACAAGCTCGTCGAGCGTCCCGCGGGCGCCCCGGACTGGGTCGTCCGGGCCCAGATCCAGTTTTCGTTCCCGACGGGCAAGTAGGGTTTTCGAGGCCCATGCGGCTCGGGGAACGCCCGACCAAGGTCTCATGGCGCTGGGATCGGCGGACTGCCAGGATCCCGGGATGCGTGACGATCAGGACAGGCTGACCAGGAGGTAGACGATGACCATGAGCCTCGCGCTCGAATGATGATTCGTCCACTGGCCGCTTGTGGGGTGATCCTCGCTTTCGTGGCGGTCGTCCTCGTCGCCACGTCGCGCGTCCAGGCTCAAGCGCCTCGGCGCGGATCAGCCGGTCCACGAAGGTCGAGCTGCTCTTCGTGCAGAATGGCACCTCTGGCAGCTTCGACGGCAAGACGCTGACCCTGAAGGGCGTGGGGCCAACGCTCTACTTCTCGGATCGGCCGGAGCGAATCACGGGCCAGCTCCGCACCTCGGAGTTCGTGGGTCACTGGACCAAGGGTAGCCGACAGCTTTGCCTCAATCCTCCCAATGCGACGCTGTCCGTCTTCGGTGCGAAGGAGGTCAGCAGCGCCGCGTCGTGGTCCTGACCGAACCCCAAACTGGACGGCAACACGCTCTCCTACACGGTCAAGATTCTCGAGGGGCAAGCCTCCCGCTTCCTTCAAGGAGTCTTCGCTGTTCATCGACATCTTCGGGCGGTGGAGGATGGCCGCCATGGGGATGGCCGGTGGGGAATCTCGCGGATACCAGGAAGGGGAACAGGCGGCGAGGGCTCCTGCCCCTGCCCCCGCGCCCGTCTACGCCCCCGCTCCGGCTACGCCCCGGCGCCGGCTCCCGCGGCAGCAGCCGGCGCCCACGCCCGCGACGACTCCTGGACGGCCAGCCAGGCCGCGGCCGTGGCGAAGCTCAAAGAGCTCAAGTCGCTCCTCGGCCAGGGCTTGATCAGCCAGGCTCAGTACGACGCGGACTCCAAGAAGCTCCTCGACCAGATCATCCAGTAACGACGCGACCTGCGCGCTCCGGAAGCATCGCAGGCCGTAGCGCTGGGTTACGCGCGGTAGCGATCAGCACGGCGACGGGCTGGTCGGGCAGTGATTCGCCTCGCCTCGGTGACGCGGACGAACACGTAGATCGGATCCGGACAGTCCGGGAGTCGGTATAATCCGCCCGGCATGAATTTCGAGGCGTTGCGCGCGAGCACGATTCCGGGCTTGCTCGTCGAGCGCGCGCGGACGCGGCCCGGGCGCGTCGCGTTCCGCTCGAAGGAGCTCGGCATCTGGCGCGAGACGACGTGGCGCGAGCTCGCCGATCGCGTCGCCGCGCTGGCGCTCGGCTTCGCGCGCGAATACCGGCTCAGCCGGGGCGAGACGGTGGCCATCGTCGGCAACCCGTGCCCGGAGTGGACGATCGCCGATCTGGCGGCGCAGGCCCTCGGCGCGATCACCTACGGCATCTATCCGACGAGCGCTCCCGGCGAGGTGCGCCACCTGCTCCAGCACGGCGGCGCGGCGCTGATCGTCGTCGAGGATCAGGAGCACCTCGACAAGACGCTCGAGGTGCTCGACGCGTGCCCGAGCGTGCGCGGCGTTCTGGTGGTCGACACCCGCGCGCTCTTCATGTACCGGCATCCGCGGGTCCGTCCGTCTGGCGGACGTCGAGGCGCGTGGGCCAGACCGCGCTGGCCGCCGAGCCCGACGCGCTCGGTCGTCTCGCGCGATCGCTGTCGCCCGACGACCCGGCGACGATCATCTACACGTCGGGCACGACCGGCCATCCGAAGGGCGCGGTCTATCGCCACGGCGCGCACCTGGCCGCGTGCGCCAACATCATCGAGCACTATCCCATCTTGAAGACGGGCGAGCATCGCGCGGTGGCGATGCTGCCGCTCTGTCACGCGATGGGGCGGAACCTGGCCATCACGATGCCGCTGCTCGCCGACATCGTGCCCCACTACCCGGAGTCCGTCGACACGTTCGCCGACGCGCTCTACGAGATCCAGCCGACCTTCGTCTTCACGGTGCCGCGCTACCTTCAGAAGTTCGCCGCGCACCTCCTGGTCGGGCTCGACCAGAGCTCCTGGGTGAAGCGCGCGGCCTACCGCCTGGCGATCGGAGTCGGCCACCAGGCGCTCCGGCGGCCGTCACGGCGCTCCGGGTTTGCCCCCGGCGTCGGCGGCGCTCGCCGCGCTCGCGCGCGCCCTCGTCTTCCGCTGGCTCCTCGAGAAGGTCGGCTTCGCGCGCGCCGAGCTGGTCATCTCGAGCGGCGCGCCGCTGCCGCCCGCCGTCGCCGGGCTCTGGCAGGCGTGGGGCGTGAACCTCTGCGAGGCCTACGGCCAGACCGAGACCGGCGGGGCGCTCGTCTCCGGCCAGCGCGGGCCCTATCCGCGGCCGGGCGACGTCGGCGTGGTCGCGCCCAACATCGCGATCGACGCTGGATGCCGACGGCGAGATTCTAGTAAGCGGGGAGCTGTTCGCTGGATACTGGCGCGATCCCGACGCGACTGCGCGCCCTGTACCGCGACGGCAAGCTCGCGACGGGCGACGTCGGCGAGTGGACCGACGGGCGTCGCGCTCCGGCTGGTCGACCGCAAGAAGGACATCCTGATCACCGCGGGCGGGAAGAACGTGAGCCCCTCGCACGTCGAGAGCCGGCTGCGCGCGAGCCCGTACATCAGCGAGGTCGCCGTGTTCGGCGAGGGCCGGAAGTACCTGGTGGCGTTGCTGGAGGCCGACGGCGAGACGGTGGGCGAGTGGGCCCGCGCAGCGGCGTCGTGCACACGGGCTACGCCTCGCTCGTGACCCGTCCCGAGGTGGTCGGCCTGATCGAGACCGAGGTGCGGCGTGCGAACGACGACCTCACGCGGGTGGAGCAGGTGAAGGCGTTTCGCCTCCTGCCGCGGGAGCTCGATCCCGAGCTGGAGGACGAGCCGGTGACGCCCACGCGAAAGGTGAAACGCCGGCTGATGGCCGAGCGTTACGGCCCGCTGGTGGCGTCGATGTACACGGGCGACGAGGAGCAGCGGATCGCGGCCGAGATGGCGAGCCTTGAACGCTGAGAATCGAGAGGGGCCGAGCCCCTCTCCTTGCACGGAGGACTGGATGAAGCCTGGTCTCGCGCTGCTCGCGGCGTTGCTGGCGATCGCCTCGGGGGCCTCGCCGGCCCTCGCGCAGTACCGCATCGGGATGAGCGCCGCCATCACCGGGCCGGCGTCGTCGACCTACGCGCCGACGTACGAGGCGTACAAGGTCTACTTCAAGCGCGTGAACGACGCGGGCGGGATCAACGGCCAGAAGGTCGAGATCGCCTACGAGGACGACCGCGGCGAGCCCCAGCGGACGGCCGCCAACGCCAAGAAGCTCGCCGAGGGGTCGATCCTTCTGGTCAACGCCTCGACCTCCGCGACCTACAAGCCATTCATGACCGAGTCGGAGACCGAGAAGATCCCGCTGATGTTCGGCGGCGGCGTCTGCCCGCGCGAGGCCTTCCCGCCGGCGAGCCGCGCTGATCTTCTGCTCGACGTCGTTCGGCTCGAAGTGGGACAGCCGCTTCGCGCTCGGCTTCATCAAGGAGCAGGCGGGCGGGAAGAAGGTGAAGGTCGGCTTCGCCGCGCAGGACATTCCGCTCTCGCGGATCGAGCTCGAGTTCGCCGAGCAGCACGCGAAGAAATGGGGCTCGAGACGATCCCGGTGGTGGTCGTGCCCGGCAACACGCCGGACTTCACGCCGTTCGCGCAGAAGCTGAAGGACGCCGGCGCCGACTGGGTGCTCTCGTGGGCGCCTGTGGCACGTCGAGGTCGGCGTGTTCGAGGCGCTCCAGCGCATCGGCTGGCCGGGAGCTACCTGCCTCTACGGCCACCAGCAGAACGCAGGACGAGCTCGCGCGCCTGAAGGCGCCCGGTCTCCACGCCTTCGGCGGCAACACGCTCTTCATGGAGAGCCTGCCGATCCACGCGGAGATTACCGGTCTCGTCAAGGGCCAGACGACGCATCCGGCGCACTACATGGCCGAAGGCTGGGTCTCGGCGATGGTGCTCGAGGCCGCGCTCGAAGAAATGCGGCTGGCCCTGCCCGCAAGGACAAGCTGGCGACGGCGATGTCCGGCGTGAGCGTCGACACGCGCGGGCTGCGCGGCGGGCCGATCGAGTGGACCGCCGACAATCACTACCGGAAGAGCACGTACTACAAGGTCTACCGGTGGGACGCGGCGAAGAGCGGCATCGTGGCGGTCGGCGGCTGGACGCGGCTCGAGATCAAGTGACGCGGTGACGCAGGTCCTCGCCACGACCGTCGTCGTCGCGAGCCTCTACGCGCTGCTCGCGGCCGGCTACGTGCTCGTGTACCGGGCGACGCGCGTCCTGAATCTGGCCCAGGGCGACATGATGACCCTGGGCGGCTACTTCTGTTCCTGGTCGCGACCTCGGTGCCCGGCGCGCCCGCGCTGTCGGTGGCCGCCGCGGTCGTCCTGAGCGCGCTGTCCGGCTTCGTCATCTATCGCCTGCTCATGCGTCCGATGGCGGGCCACCCGATCTTCGCCGCGGTCCTCGTCACCGTCACGCTCGGCATCCTGCTGCGCGCCGCGATCGTGCTGGTGTACACGGACCGCATCCGCCACCCGCTGCCGCTGCTCGGCCTCGCCAACCCGCCGCGCCGGCTCCCCGGGGGCGCCGTCGTCTCGACGTTCGATCTGCTCACGGTCGGCGTCGCCGCGCTGTTCCTCGTCGCGCTGTTTGCCTTTCTCCGGCTCTCGCCGCTCGGCATCCAGATGCGCGCGGCCGGCGAGAAGGCGCTGCTCGCCGCGCAGCGCGGGATCAACTTCCAGCTCCTCTTCGCGCTCTCCTGGGCTCTGGCCGGCTTCGCCGGCGCGCTCGCCGGCGTGCTCTACGCAAACAACGTGCGCCTCGACCCGTCGCTCGGCGTTCTCGGCTTGAAGGCCTTCGCGGTCGCGCTGGTCGGCGGACTCGACAGCCTGGGCGGCGTCATTCCGGGCGCGCTCATCGTCGCGGCCGTCGAGGTGCTGTCCGTCCGCTACGGCGACCCGCTCCTCGCCGACGTGTCGCCGTTTCTCTGTCTGCTCGCGATGCTGCTCGTTCGCCCGTGGGGGCTCTTCGGGACGAAGGAAGAGCTGGAGCGCGTCTGAGATGGCGCTCGGCGGGGGCTACTTCAAGACGACCTACGACGGCGACCTGGCGCTGGTCGATACGCGGCTCCGTCGCGTGACGCTGGCCGCGCTGGTGGCGGCGCTGCTCCTCCTGCCTCGGCTCGCGTCGCCCTTCGTGCTCGATCTCGTCACGCAGGTGGCGCTCGCCGCGGTGGGCGCGCTGGCGCTCAACATCTTGACCGGATTCGCGGGCCAGGTCTCGCTCGGCCACGCCGGGTTCATCGCCGCCGGCGCCTTCACGACCGCGGTGCTGGTCGAGCACCGGCTGCCCTCGCCGCTGCTCGCTGCCCGGCGCCGCCCTGGTCGGCGCCGCGCTGGGCGTGGTCGTCGGGATTCCGGCGCTCAGGCTCAAGGGGCTCTACCTGGCCCTCGGCACGCTGGCGCTGCACCACGTCGTGCTCTACGCGTGCGGGGAGTTTCAGAATCACTGGGGCGCGAACACCGGGGTGTCGATTCCCCGCCGCGACTCGGCACCTGGGTGCTGAAGGGTACGACGGCCTGGTACTACGCGCTGACGGCGGTCGCCGCGCTCGTCCTGATCCTCTCGGTGAACCTGCAGCGGTCGCGCGCCGGCCGGGCGTGGATGGCGATCCGCGACCGCGAGATCGCCGCGGAGTCGGTCGGGATCGACGTGGCGCGTTACAAAGTCCTCGCGTTCGTCTGGTCGAGCGGACTGACCGCCGTCGCCGGCGCGCTCTTCGCGTACCATCGGGCCTTCGTCTCCGTCGAGGCGTTCGGGTTCTTTCTCGCGATCGAGTACATCGCGATGATCATCATCGGCGGGCTCGGCTCGTCGCTGGGCGCCGTGCTCGGCGCCGCGTTCGTGACGCTGCTTCCGTACGGGATCGACGCGGCGGTCGCGGGGCTCCGGGCTCCGGGCGGCGCCGAGTACTACCTGTTCCCGGCGAAGTTCGGCGCCTTCGGCCTCCTGATGGCGGTCTTCCTGGTCTTCGAGCCCCAGGGCCTCGTCGGCATCTGGCGCCGGATCCGCAACTGGTTTTCCCTGTGGCCGCTGCGCTACCGTCCGCTGCGCCCGGCGTCGTGACGCCCGTTCTCGAGGTGGAGAACCTCGAGGTCGTCTACCATCACGTCGCGACGGCGATCCAGGGCGTGTCGCTCGCCGTGCCGCCGCGCTCCATCGTCGCGCTGCTCGGCACCAACGGGGCGGGCAAGACGACGACCTTGCGCGCGATCTCCGGCTTCCTCGGCGCCGACGACGCTCAGGTGGTCGGCGGCCGCGTGGCGTTTCTCGGCGACACCGTGACCGGCCGCCCGCCGCACGAGCTGGCGCGCCGGGGGCTCGTCCTCGTCCCGGAGCGCGACAAGGTCTTCGAGACGCTGACCGTGCAGGAAAATCTGAAGGCGCTCGTGCGTGGCCGGCGCGCGGGTCGCGACGCGGCGCGCCCGCTCGTGACCCTCGAGCAGGTCTTCCACTACTTCCCGTGCTCGCCGAGCGCCCTCGACAGCTCGCGGGCTACCTCTCCGGCGGCGAGCGTCAGATGCTGGCGCTCGCGACCGCGCTGCTGTGCCGGCCGGTGGTGCTGCTGGTCGACGAGCTGTCGCTCGGCCTGGCGCCGCTGGTCGTCGAGAGACCTCATGACGCTGGTCGCCCGCCTGCGCGACGAGCTGGGGCTGGCGGTGCTCCTCGTCGAGCAGAACGCCGGCGCCGCCCTCGCGGTCGCGAACTACGGCTACGTCATGGAGCACGGCCGGATCGTCTACGACGGCTCCGCCGACCGGCTCCTGGCGCACGAGGACGTCCGCGAGTTCTACCTGGGTGTGGGCCGGCGCGAGGGGCGCAAGCGCTACACCGAGGTGAAGCAATACCAGAGGCGCCGGCGATGGTTCTGGCCGTCGACAATATCAGCCTCGAGTTCGAGGGGCTGCGCGCGCTGACGGGGGTGAGCATGTCGGTCGCGGCGGGCACGCTGGCCGCCCTGGTCGGGCCCAACGGCGCCGGCAAGACGTGTCTGCTGAACTGCGTCGGCGGCTTCTACGCCCCGACCGCGGGGCGGATCCTCTTCGGCGACGTCGCCATCCACGGGCTGCCGCCGCACCGCATCGCCGCGCACGGAATCGCGCGCACGTTCCAGTTCGTCGAGCTCTTCCGCGGCATGACCGTGCTCGACAACATCCTGCTCGGCCGTCATCGGCACATGCGGGCGGGCGTGCTGGCCGGGGGCTCTACTGGGGACGGTCGCGCCGAGAGGAGACCGCGCACCGGCGCCGCGTCGAGGAGATCGTGGAGTTCCTCGAGCTCGAGCGCTGCCGGAAGGAGCTGGTCGCGAGCCTGCCGTTCGGCGTCCAGAAGCTGGTCGCGATCGGCCGGGCGCTGGCCATGGAGCCGACACTCCTGCTGCTGGACGAGCCCTCGACCGGGATGAACCGCGAGGAGAAGGAAAACCTCGCGCGGTTCCTGCTGCGGATCAAGCACGAGCTCGCCCTGACCATGCTCTGGGTCGAGCACGACATGGAGCTGGTCGGCGACCTGGCCGACTCCGTGACGGTGCTGGACTTCGGCGAGAAAATCGCCGAGGGGCCACCGGACGTGGTGCTGCGCGACGCGCGCGTCGCGGAGGCCTACCTGGGCCGCGCCGCCTCAGGGGAGAGCGGAGTCGCGCGCTGGGGCCCCGCCGGCCGAGACGCGCCTATAGACGAAGGAGCCGGATGATGCTGCTGCCGACGTCGGTGGTGGGAAGCCACGGGCTTCCCGGCTGGGTGTGGCTTGCCCGCGAGGCGATGGAAGCCGGCCGCCTGGGCGCCCTCGACGTGCGCGAGCTGATGGAGGACGCGACGCAGGCGGCGCTCCTCGACCAGGAGCGCGCCGGCGTCGACGTGCTGACCACCGGCGAGATGATGCGCGTGCGGTTCATCATCGGCTTCTACGACCGCATCTCCGGCATCCGCCCGCTGCCGGCGGCCCGGAAGCTGGGCCAGCCCCTCTGGGACACGAACACGCCCTTCGAGGTCACCGAGTCGATCAGCGCGCCGGCCGGGCTCGGCATCGTCGAGGAGTTCAAGCTCGCTCGCGCGCTGACGTCGGCGCGACTGAAGGCGACAGTCCCGGGACCCTACACGCTGCTCAGTGCCCCTCAAGCTGGCGGGCGGCTACAAGGACAAGGAGACGCTGCTGGCCGACCTGGTCGGCATCGTGAACGCCGAGTGCCGGGCCCTGGTCGAGGCGGGCGCCGACTTCATCCAGATCGACGAGCCGCACAGCGGGATGTACGCCGGCTCGGCCCCGCGCTTCGAGCAGGGCGTGAACCAGGCCGTCGAGGGCGTCGAGGCGAAGATCGCCGTGCACGTCTGCTTCGGCAACCTCTACGGGCGGCCGTTCTCGGCGGTGCGCGATTTCCGGAATCTGTACCCGGCGCTGCGCGAGCTCCGCGCGTCCCAGATCGTCCTCGAGTTCGCCAACCGCGGGATGGACGATCTGCGCCTCTGGCGGGAGTTCCCGACCGACAAGGAGCTGGGCGCCGGCGTCATCGACGTCAAGGCGTTCAAGGCCGAGTCGGCGGCCGACGTGGCCGAGCGGATCCGCGCGATCTTGAAGCACGTGCCGCCCGAGAAGCTGTGGCTCAATCCCGACTGCGGATTCTGGGAAACGCCGCGCTGGGTGGTGAAGCAGAAGCTCGCCGCGCTCGTCGAGGGACCCGCATCGTCCGCCGGGAGCTTGGCGGGTGAGGCGGCTCCTGTCAGCGGCGGTTGTCATCGTCGCCGCCATGGCCTCGAGCGGCTGTGTCGTGTTGCAGCGGGCCGGAACGAACTGGTGGGAGCTCGAGCGCGGCCCGTCGGGCCAGGCACCCGATCCGGGGACGACGTCCGAGCCGATCGTGCAGGTCTACGCGGCGCGCACGGTGGGCCTGCGCGGGCTCATCGCGGTGCACACGTGGATCGCCGTCAAGCCGCGCGACTCCAGGGCCTACACGCGCTACGAGGTGATCGGGTGGGGAGTCGATCGAGGCCTGCCGGCCCTGCGCGTCAACCGGTCCGGACCGGACAACTACTGGTTCGGCGATCGCCCCGAGAAGCTCGTCGACCTGCGCGGCGACGGCGTCGACACGATCATCGAGCGCGTCGAGGCGGCGGTGGCCGCCTATCCCCATCCGTCCACCTACCGGATGTGGCCCGGCCCCAACAGCAACACGTTCACGGCCTGGGTCGGCCAGCGCGTCCCTGAGCTGCACCTGAAGCTGCCGGCCTCGGCGATCGGCAAGAACTATCTGTGCGGACGCCTCGCGTCGGCCCACGGGCTATACCAAGGCGCCGCGGAGTGATATGTTCGGGCAATCTCGAAGCGGGAGGCGTCGATGGACACGTTTGATCTCGGTCTCGCCGGCAAGGTCGCGATCGTCACCGGTGGCAGCGAAGGACTCGGCCGCGCGTGCGTGGAGCGGTTCGTCCGCTCCGGCGCGAAGGTGGCCGCGTGCGCGCGGCGCAAGGACGTGCTCGAGCGCAACATGGACGCGATCCGACGGGCGACCGGCGGCGAGATCCCGGCGATGGCCACCGATGTGACGCACGGCAACGAGGTCGAGGCGTTCGTGGCGGCCACGGTCGCGCAGTTCGGCGGCGTCGACATCCTCGTCAACAACGCCGGCACCTCGCTGGCCGCCGGCTTCGAGCAGGTCGACGAGGCCACCTGGCAGTACGACTTCGACCTGAAGGTGATGGGCGCGATCCGGCTCTGCCGGCTCGTCATCCCCACATGAAGCGCCGCGGCGGCGGGCGCATCATCAACGTGACGACGGTCGGCGGCAAGGTGCCGCTGGCGCGCTCGCTGCCGACCAGCGTCCCGCGCGCGGCGGGCATCAACCTCACCAAGTCGCTCGCCAACGAGTTCGCGGCCGACAAGATCCTCGTCAACACGATCTGTCTGGGTATTGTGAAGAGCGCCCAGCACGAGCGCCGCGCGAAGGGCGATCTCGAGGCGCATTACCGTGAGCTCGCGGAGAAGCGCAGGCTGCCGCTCGGCCGGGTCGGCGAAGCGAGCGAGTTCGCCGACCTCGTGGCGTTCCTCGCCTCGGAGCGCGCGGCCTACATCACCGGCACCGCCATCAACTTCGACGGAGGCATGACCGCCGCGGTGTAGGCGGCGCGCGCTGCGCGGCGGCGGTCGAGACGACTGTCATCAGGAGGAGTGGATGCTGAAGCGGAGAGTGATCGTGGCGGGCGCGATCGGATGCGTCCTCGCCGTGGGAACGCTGGCGTCCTCTCAGGACACCAAGCCGCCGACGGCGACGCGCGCGGGCTCCACAAGATCTACGCCGCGTCCAAGGCCCTCGAGGACGCCCGCCGCCATCTCGAGCGCGCCGAGCACCATTTTGGCGGGCACCGCGCCAAGGCGCTCGAGCTGGTCAAGCAGGCGGAGGCGGAAGTGAAGGAGGCAGTGGCGTACGCCAAGCCGACGCCGCCGCCGGCGGCCAAGCAATGACCGCCAGGCTCGCGCTCCACACGTGGACCCTGGAGACGACAGCGCTGCCGGACGCGCCTGCGCGCCACGCGCGCGGCGGGCTGGGACGGCGTCGAGCTCCGTCGCGTCGACTTCGCCCGCGCCGCCGAGAAGGGCCAGCCGGCGGCGGACGTGCTGAAGCTGGTGAAGGCGAGCGGGCTCGGCGTCGTGCGTCGGCGTGGAGATGGGCTGGATGTTCGCCGACGGCGCCGAGCTCCAGCGTCTGATGCAGGCGTTCACCGAATCCTGCCGCTGGGCGAGCGAGCTCGGCTGCGCCGACCGTGATGAGCGCGTCCGATCGCGGCCGCGGCGACCTCGGCCGCGCCGCCGCCAACATGCGCGCGGCCGGGGACGTCGCCGCCGCGCACGGCGTGAAGCTCGCCGTCGAGTTCAACTCGCAGGCCGAGCATCTGAACAACCTCGAGGTCATGCGGGGCGTCGTGGCGAAGGCCGCGCACCCGAGCTGCGGGCTCCTGCTCGACACCTATCATCTGCAGCGCAGCGGCGCCACGCTGAAGGCGCATCGACGACGTGACGCTCGGCGAGATCGCGTACGTCCAGTACAGCGACGTGCCGCGCACCGGGCTCGAGCCCGGCAAGGCGCTCGACCGGCTGCCGCCCGGCCGCGGCAGCGTGCCCGTTCAAGGAAATCTTCGGGCTCCTGGACCGGAAGGGCTATCGCGGGTTCATGAGCTACGAGGCGCCGAATCCGGCGGCGTGGGCGCGTCCGGCCGACGAGGTCGCGCGCGAGGCGCTCGAGGCGACGCGCGCGAGCTGCCGGCTCGCTGATCCGAGAGAGAGAGAGTCAATGCGCAAGACCATTACCGGCACCGGCGGCATGCTGCTCATCCAGACCCTGAAGGACGCGGGGGTCGACTATCTCTTCACGAACCCCGGCTCCGCCGAGACCGGCATCTTCGCGGCCCTCTCCGAGGACCAGGATCAGAAGCTCATCGTCGGCAAGCACGAGGGGCTCGTGGCGGCGATGGCCGACGGCTACCACCGCGTCAGCGGCAAGGTCGGCGTCATCATCGCCCACGTGATGGGCGGCTCGTACCAGCTGGCCGGGCAGCTCTTCAACGCGCAGGTCGCCGGCTCGTCGCTCCTGGTCGTCGCGGGCGATTGGGCCTCCGAGATCCAGGACTACCGCGGCCTCGCGCCGTACCCGGGGCTGACGCAGGCCGAGTCGATGCGTCCGATCACCAAGGACGCGCGCGCGGCGTACCAGGTGGCGGCGAATCCGGCGGCCATCACCGTCGCCACGACCCGCGCGCTGCGCGAGGCCACCACGCCGCCGACCGGCCCGGTCTACCTCTCCATCAGCGCGGAGCTGCTCCTGCGCGAGGGGCTCGAGGCGCAGATCGGCGAGGCGGCGGGCTATCAGATCGAGCGGCCGGGTCCGGCGCGCGCGACGACGGTCGAGGCGATCGCCCGGCGTCTCGGCGACGCGCAGTGCCCGGTCCTGATGTTCGGTGACGACGTGTGGCGCGAGGGCGCCCAGGCCGAGGCCGTGCGGCTCGCCGAGACGCTCGAGGCGCCGGCGTTCAGCAGCCGCCAGATCTTCGCCAACTTCCCCACGCGGCATCCGCTCTATTGCGGCATGTATCCGGTCTCGAAGGACTTCGAGAAGGTCACCGGCCTGAAGCCGGACCTGATCTTCATGGTCGGCTGCCAGGGCGTGCACGGCAGCGTCGCCGAGCCGTTCGTGATCCAGATCGGGCCCAACCCGGTGCTCATGGGCCGCCACTATCCGCTCGACATCGCGGCGCAGTGCGAAGTGCCCGAGACGCTCCGAGGGATCACCGCGGCCCTGACGCGCCTGCACGGCGACACGGTCGCGACGTGGCCCCGCCAGCGGCGCAAGGTGCGCGAGTACGCGAAGCTCCTGATCTCGCGCGAAGAGGATCTGGTGCGCGAGCACGAGCACGACGCGATCGTGCATCCGAGCGTGCTCGAGGCGCACCTGGCGCAGGTCCTGCCGAAGAACACGGTCATGGTCCAGGAAAGCTCGACGGCCCGGACGACGCTCCTGCCGTTCGGCAAGGACGCGATGCATTGGACCCGCAGCGGCGGCGGCTCGCTCGGGCTCGGCGTGGGCGCCTCGATCGGCGCCAAGATCGCCGCCGGCCGCGAGCGGCCCGTCATGCTCCACCTCGGCGACGGCGCCCTGACCTACAGCGCGGCGGGCTTCTGGACGATGGCCCGGTACAACACCGCCGTGCTGACCGTGATCTCGAACAACGAGACCTATCAGGTCGTGCGCACGAACTGGGCGCGAGGTTCCCGACAGCAAGATGGTCCACACCGGCAAGTATCCCGGTCTCGTACCTGGACGCGCCGGCGACCGACTACGCGGCGCTGGCCCGCTCGCAGGGCGTCGAGGGCGAGACCGTCAAGACGCTGAAGGACCTCGAGCCGGCGCTGAAGCGCGGCGTGGACCGGACGACGCGCGAGAACAGGCCGTACGTGATCGACGTCAAGGTGGCCCGCGAGGGTGTGGGCGCCGACTCGACCTGGTATCAGGACTGGAAGATGTAGCTCGCGTCCTCTACCGCGTGCCGTCGCGGAGCGCTGCGAGCAGGCGGCGAAGCCACACGCGGATCATTTCTCGGCGATAGTCCGCGCTGCCCATGAGGTCGGACAGGGGCTCCGCTTCCTGGGCGGCGTCTCGGCCGAAGCTCGGACCGCGGTGTCGCTCAGCGCCTCTCCGCGAAGCGACGCCTCGGCGCGGGCGGCGCGGATCGGGGTCGGAGCGACGCCGCCGAGGCCGATGCGCGCCTCGCGGCAGCGCCCGCCTTCGTCCGCGACCACCAGCGCGGCGACACCGACCAGCGGCCGGTCCTCGGCCGAGCGCGACGTGAACCTGATGTAGCCCTGCGCGCGCCCTTCGGCGGAGCCGGAACGCGGACCGCCGTGACGATCTCGCCCGGCTCGAGCGCCGCCTCGTAGAAGCTACGGAAGAATTGCGCGACGGGCAGCGCGCGCGTCTGCCGCCGGGCCGGCCACGCGCACCTCGGCGTCGTGACACAGGAGAGCCGGCGCCGGATCGACGCGGCCTCGGCGTAGGCGAGGTTGCCGCCGATCGTCCCCGACGTCCGGATCGCGGGCGTGGCCACGCGCCGCGCCGCCTCGGCGAGCAGCGGCCAGCCGTCGCGCACGACGCTCGAGCGCTCGATGTCGGCGAGCGTCGCCATCGCCCCGAGCTCGAGCGCCATCCCGTCGAGCCGGATCCGCGTCAGCTCGGAGAGCCGGTTCAGCGAGATCAGCCGATCCGGTTTCACCAGGCCGAGCCGGATCATGGGCACGATGGCCGTCCCGCCCGCGACGAGCCGCGCCTCGCCCTCGAGCCCGGCGGCGGCGTCGAGCGCCTCGCGCAGAGACTCGGCCTCGACGAGACGGAATGGATGAAGGCGCACCCCTACCTCCGGCCCGGCGCGCGCCGCGAGCACGGCCTCGACGATCTTCGTGTAAGCCGGTGCAGCGGCACAGATTGCCGGACAGCGCCTCGCACCTCCTCCACCGTCGGCGCCGGGTGCTCGGCCAGGAGCGCCTTCGCGGAGAGCAGCATTCCGGGCGTGCAGAAGCCGCACTGGGCCGCTCTGAGCTCCGCGAACGCGGTCTGGAGCTGGATCGAGCTGTCCGCCTGTCTCCAGCCCCTCGACGGTGACCAGCTCGCGCCCGCGCAGGTGGGCGGCCAGGACGAGGCAGGCGCGAAGCGGACGCCCATCGGCCAGCACGGTGCACGTGCCGCACACGCCCTCGCCGCAGCCGTACTTCGTTCCCATCAGGCTGAGCCCGTCCCGCAAGAGGTCGAGCACGGTCCAGTGGTCCGGCACGTCCGTGACGCAGGGCCGCCGGTTCAGCGTGAAGGTCAGGTTCATGACGGCCGCCCGCCCATCGCCGAGCGAAGGTTCGCGGCAAACTCACCCGTGAGCTGCTTCACCTTGACCTTCATCACGGCGTCGCCGACCGAGCCGAGGCGGCCGAGCACGCGGACGTCGCTGTGGTAGCGCAGGAGCGTGCCGCCCGCGACGGTGGGCTCGAGATCGAGGGTGGTGTGCACCTCGACGTGGCTGGCGAGCTTCCGGTCCTCTCCACGCCCGACCGAGACAAGACGCCGCGGGCGGTCGGACTCGACGATCTCGACGCGGGAGATTCTGGGTGGTCGAGAGAAACCGACCCTGACGGTGATGCGGGCGCGGTAGGTCCGGGCGTCCTCCACCTCGACGCTCTCGCAACCGGGAAGACAGGGCGCGACGCGCCAGGGGGTCGAGGAGGAACACCCATACGGCATCGGGCGTGGCGTCGACCGTGAATTCCTCGTCGAAGATGGGCACGAGCTACGGCGCCGCGCGCCGCGCGGCAAGCACGCGCTCGGCCGTGATCGGCAGCTCGGTCACGCGAATGCCCAGGGCGTGCGACACGGCGTTGGCGACCGCGGCGATGCTCGGCGTCAGTGGCCGGCTCGCCCAGGCCCTTCGCGCCGAACGGCCCGAGCCCGTCGCCTGATTCCAGCAGCACGGCCTGGATCGCCGGCACGTCGAGCGAGGTCCGGAATCTTGTAGTCGGCCAGATGTGGGTTCCGGCTCACGCCGTGGTCCAGGGCGATCTTCCATGAGCGCGTAGCCGAGCCCCTGGACGGCGCCGCCCTCGAGCTGGCCCCTCGGCGTTCGCCCGATGAATGACGCGCCCGGCGTCGAAGCAGGTGACCAGCCGGCTCACGCGTCTGCCCGGTCTCCTCGTCGATCTCGACCTCGATGGCGTGGGTGCCGAAGGTGTAGTCGTTGAAGGCCTTGCCCTGTCCGGTCGTCGCGTCGATCGTCGGGGCCGACGGCGCGTCGTACTTCTCGAGCGCCTGAACCGGCCGGCCGTCCGCGATCGCCGCCTTCACCACGTCTCGCCAGCGGCAGCGCGCGGTCCGGCGCGGCCGCGGACGAAGGCGCGGCCGTCCGCGAGATCGACGTCGGCGGGCGCCGCCTCCAGCAGCGCGGCGGCGGCGCCTGCCAGATGACGGCGTACCTCGCGGGCCGCGTTGAGGACCGCGTTGCCCGACATCAGAGCTGGCGCGTCGCCGTGGTGGTCCGGCGCGCGGCGTGCAGTGGCTGTCGCGGCCCACGGCGGTCACGTGGTCGAGGTCGAGGCCCAGCACCTCGGCGGTGATCGCGCAGAGCGACGAGGTCTGGCCCCCGCCGACGTCGGGCGCGGCGCAGCGGACGACGGCGGTGCCGTCGAGCTCCATGCCGACCCACGCGCTCGCGGAGTCCCGCGTCCAGCACATGCGCCCGTAGGGCGTGAAGGACGCGGCGACGGCCCAGCCCATCCGCCTCGGCGCGCGCGACAGTCTCGGCTCCCGAGACCGGTCCAGGCGCGGCGCATCGTCTCGGCCAGCATCGGCTCGGACTCGAGCACCTGACCCGTGGCCAGCGCGTCGCCTTTGCGAGAGAAAATTCTTCTCGCGGAGCGAGAGCGGTCGACGCCGAGCGCGGCGGCCAGCGCGTCCATCTGGCCCTCGTACGCCAGGCAGGTCTGGATCGAGCCGGAAGCACCGATACGCGCTGGCGACGGGGTTGTTCGTGTACACCGTGGTCGCGTCGACCTTCACGTCGGGATCCGGTAAGGGCCGGTCGCGGTCACCAGGCTGTAGAGGAGAACCCACGGCGAGAGCGCCGCGTAGGCGCCCGAGTCGGAGATCAGCTCGGCCTCGAGCGCGGTGAGCGTGCCGTCGCGCGCGGCGCCGGTGCGATAGCGCATGACGATACGGATGGCGCTTGCCGTGGCCGATGAACGATTCTCGCGCGAGAACACGAGCTGAACGGGCCGCCGGGTCTTCCAGACCAGGAGGCCCAGCAGACATCGACGGTCACGTCCTCCTTACCGCCGAAGCCGCCGCCGACGTACGCGCGCCTCGAGCCGCACGCGCCCGTGCGGGAAGCTGGAGGATCTCGGCGACGTCGCGATAGTGCTCGAGCACCTGTGTGCTCACGCGCATGGTCAGCACACCCTCGGCGTCGATCCAGCCGATGCCGGTCTCGGTCTCCAGATAGACGTGGTCGACGAACGGCGGTGGTAGGTGTGCTCGACGACGACGTCGGCACGCCGGAACCTCTTCGACGACGTCGCCGCTCCGCAGGTGCCAGCGCCGGTAGGATGTTGCCGCCGTCGTGCACCGCCGGTGCGTCCGGGGCGAGCGCCGCGAGCGGGTCGTGAGACGCCGGAATTCGCCGTACTCGACCTCGACGAGCTCGGCGGCCCGCGCGGCGATCTCCGGCGTCTCGGCCGCGATGGCGACAACCGGCTCACCCTGGAAGCGCACGCGGCCGTCGGCCAGCACGGGCTGCGTGGCGAGGACGGCGCCGGCGGTAGCCTCGGCCATGCGCGCCGGCAATTCCATGCGAGCTCATTGCCAGCGGCACGTCGCGCGCCGTGAGTGCCGCGATCACGCCGGGCAGAGGCGCGCGGCCTCCGTATCGAGCCGGACGATGCGCGCGCCGACGCGTAGGGGCTCCGCACGATGCGGCCGTGCAGCATGCCGGACAGCGCCAGATCGCCCGCGTAGATCGGCCGGCCGCGCACCTTTTCCCACGCGTCCGCTCGCGCCTGGCTCCCGCCGATCACGCGATAGGCCATACCGCTCTAGCCTCCGAAGACGCTGAACACCGAACAGCGGGCGCGACCACTTCACGAGAATGTAGATGAGCAAATGCCAGGAGCGGGAGCACGAGGAGCCCTCCGGCCAGAACGATCTGTCGCGTGGAAGCGGCCGATCTGCTCCTGGCGGGCCACGGCCCGCCGCTGGAGCTCCAGCGAGCGGTGGGTCACCGCGTCGGTATTCGGCCAGGTGCTCGCGCTGCGTGTCCGCGAATCTCGCGCAGGAGCGTCCGGATCTCGTCGCCTTCCATGCGAAGCCTCTCAGTGCCTCGCCGATGCCTTCACGGAGCCCGGCGGCTGCGCATCGATCCAGTGGAAGTACTTGATGTACTGCTTGATCTCGACATCGCTCAGGCTCTGGTTCGGCATCGGGAGGTTGTTGAACTCCTTCAGCATGGCCTTTGGCGTCGGCGTCGGTCTCGAGCATCTTCTCCGGCGGCTTCGAGCCAGCGGGCCAGCCAGGCGTCGGTGCGCCGCTTAGTCACGCCGGCGAGGTCGGCGCCGAGCTTCTTGCCTTCTCCGACCGAGTGGCAGGCCAGGCACTTGCTCTCGAATCTCGAGCTTCGCCCGCACGGTCGCCGGATCGCTCGGCGCGGCCGTGGCCGGATGTTGTGATGCTCGAGGTCCTCTCGGACTCCGGCTTGCGTCTCGTCGAGATGAGGCCGATGGCGCCCTGCGAGGCGTTGGCGAAGTGGTGATCGACCATGATGTACGAGCCGCGCCTCGGGGATCATGAACTCCACGATCGCGCTGTTCGACGAGCCGAGCAGCACGGTCTGCATGCCGCGGAACTGGTTGTCCGGGTTGCCCTCCATCCACACGCGATCGAAGATCGTGCCGACCACGTGGAAGCTCGAGGTCTTGCTCGGCCCGACGTTGAGCACGTAGCAGGCGCACGCGCTCGCCAGGCTTGCGGCCAGCGGCTGCTTCACCATGCCGTTGTGCACGCCGTTGAACACGGTGTGGTGGGCTGCGGCGCCGCAGCACGGTCGCCGTCGAGCACGTAGAGCGGCACGGCCGTCCGACCTTGCGGCGCTCGGGATCGGGCTTGGCGTAGAACTCGCTCTGGACGATCACGTACTCGCGGTCGGCCTTGGTCGGATAGCCGCCGCGCGGCTCGACGACCACCGCGCCGTACATGCCCGAGGCGATGTGCTCGAGGATCATCGGCGTGCCGCAGTGGTACATGAAGACGCCCGGATAGTTGGCGGTGAACTCGAACTCGATCGTCTGCCCCGGCGCGATCGATCGATACTTGTCCTGCGGCGAGACCATCGGCGGCGTGGAAGTCCATCGAGTGCATCATCGGCGCGGCCGTCACCTGCACACCCGGCAGCAGCTCGTCACTGCGATTGGTCATGCGCGAACCGGATGCGTGTCGCCCACGCGCGCGCGGATCGTGGGGCCGGGAACCTGGTTAGCCGAAGGTCCAGCGCTGAACTTCACGCCGGGGCGATCTCGATGACCTCAGTGCGCGGTATCGAGCCGCACCGTCTTGACCGGGCGAGGATCGAGCGGCTTGAGCTCCGCGCCGGGCTGGAGCGCGGCGCTGTCGGCGAACGCGCCCTGGTGGCGCTCGGCGCTGAGCTGGGCCGGGGTCGGCTTGAGGTCCATCTTGCCGACGTCGTAGGCGTCGGATGGCGGCCCGCGTGCCCTGGTCGCAGGCGGCAAGCAACAGGCACGGTCGTGAGCAGGCGGACGAGGCGTCCCTCCTGGTCATACGTCCCACCCGCCGTCGACTCGTGACGGACTGGCCCGTCATGTTGGCCGACTCGTCGGAGACGAGGAACGAGCACGGCGTTGGCGATGTCCCGCGCGACCGTGACGCGCCGGAGCGCCATCTCGTCGACGTACTCTGGTACACCTGCTCGGGCGTCCAGCCGCGCCTCTTCGCCTTCTCGCGGCAGAGCTTTTCCATGCGCGCACCGCCGACGATGCCGGGTGCAGCGCGTTGACGTTGATGTTGTGAGGGCCGACCTTCGAGCGCGACGGTGCGCGTGAAGCCGCGCAGCGCCACTTCGAGGACGAGTAGGCCGCCCGGTACTTGTAGCCGCGCAGCCCGGAGGTGCCGCTGATGTTCACGATCTTGCCGTAGCGCTGCTGGATCATCGCCGGGCGGCACGTGCTTGGTCGGCAGGAACGTGCCGCGCACGTTCACGGCGATCACCTGGATCGAAGCCGTCGGCCTTGATCTCCCACACCGGCGTCTCGATGGGGCCCGGCGACGCCGGCCGCATTGACCGGGATGTCGACGCGTCCGAATCGTCTGGCAGGCAGCGCCGCATGACTGGCGGCGCTGACGGTTGCGGTCGTCATGACGTCCGGGACGACTGACGCGCAGGTTGATGCCGTGATCTCCAACAGCGCCTTCGAGCAATACGAACAACGCATAA
>ERZ1370068.11139-contig-9780_pt1 | contig 24460 bp, 42 predicted proteins | sample MGYA00561227_ERZ1370068 | MGnify/ENA primary metagenome ERZ1370068 (study PRJEB38410, sample SAMEA6850437) | metagenome | study: Metagenomic assessment of the ecological functions of the soil: analysis of the soil microbiota associated with the...
AGCCCGAGTCCGAGGCCAAGTGGAAAAACTACACGAAGCGCAAGCTTGACCAGTCAGAGTCATTGCGGCACCTCACACGTCCCGTCCGGAGGTCCACGCCAATTGCGCTGTTGTGGGCATGTCGCCGGCGACCGCGGTGCGTCGGGTGGCGAGCCCGCGTCATGCACTGATCGACTTCGTCCTCGTGCGAAGTGCGTGATCTCGGCTCGTATCGATAGATCTCACCGTGACGGGCACGTCCAGGTGCTCGCAGCGACGCGGCGCTGGTCCAGCTTCCAGGCGCTCGGCGTCGCTCTCTGTAGGGACTACCCTGAAAACCGAACGCGCTTGCATCGTAGAAAATCGCAAAAAACTGACGATGGCAGGAAGCTCATTGGCGCCTCGCCCCAGGACCCCGTTTTGGAGCGAGGCGTGGCGCCCGACCTCGCCTCCGTGATCCGGGTTTTTGCAACCCATTGAAGTAGAAATCAAAAGTAGCGCACGTGTATTGATCGTCTGCGCAGGGCTGTAGGCGTGGGCGACCGCAGACGCGTCGACATATTATTGACGATGATGTCGACCCTCCTGCCGCAGGATTTTCGGGACGTAGGTCCCAATTTACCGTAGTATCGAACGTGACACGGCTCACACTCCGTGCGGAATAAGTCATGTCGAGGTCCGTACAACGTAAAACAAAGCGTTATTAGCGGCTTACCGCCACTTGCCGACGCCGCTGGTGCGGATTCTGCTGCGAAATGGGATCTCTTGTTTGGAGGCCCGCAAGAGGTTACGCGCGAAGTGTTCGGTGAATCTGTGGCGGGACGGAGACCACCACTTTACCCAAAAGAAAAATCTCGCTGTCGCGCATGGCAACCGCGAGCGGGGCTCATGCCGCAGCAAAGTGGCAAAGGCTCGCGAAAGAGGGGAGGGTCGGTCAGGCGGGTTCCACAAGAAGGGGAACCAAAATCGCGTCGGTCGCGTGCCGCAGGGGTGGTGCACCGATAGCGAATTCACCGGACCGCGTGGTGTCTCGCTCGATCTCAAGTTTGACGATGCGCCTCGCAAACCGAGCTTTACGGAGTTAGTACCGTCGATACAGCAGTGGGCGACATTGCCCGCTAGGGCAATGCCTCGATGAACTCCTGAGGACCGGTGCAGCGAGGCTTCGATGGGGGGCTGACAGCGGCTTTAGATCCGCGTTTTGAACCGAGTCAAAGCACGTTGCACCGGCGCAAACCTGCCGCAGAGAGTGTTCGACGCTTTGGTCATCACAGCAGCACGCGACTTCGCTGCGGAGCAGCGCTCGAGGTGAACCTCACGGAAGAGGTGGGGCCAGGGGAGAGGCGGTTCGAGCGACGGGTGGTCGCAGACGAGGGCATGAGTGCGCGCGGATCTCGCCAGGGGACTTCGACTTGTTTAGTGCGGGATAGCAGAAGGCGGCACGCAGTTTCTGGATTGAGGTGGATGATTGGTGGTATCATGCGCGGCCACGACCGCGCGCAGGGGAAAGAAAAAGAGCAGACGCAGGCGTCGGGCCGATGGTGTATCTACATACGCAATGCGTCAGGAAGACGAAGGGCCTGAGAAGAGCCTGGAAGGGGAGTCCGATGTTGAAAAGATTTCGGAGATTCTTAGCACGCCGGTAATCCGCCGGACGTGCTCTTTGTCTACGTAGCCGCTTTTTCGCCATGGCAGCGCCTTCGTGGGGCATCCATTATCCGGTGGTGACAGTAACACAATTCCATCACGAGGCTGCATGATACACGCTCGACAGTCGGTGGTGACCTGAATCCGATCATCGGAAGCGATCTGGCTGCGATTGGCACTGTAGAGAGCATCAATCTTCAAGGCAAGGGATTGATCGTAGTTCTTGGCTTCAGGCCTTTGTCGTAGACCAAAAACTCTGAAACTCCGCATCGCGGGGCGCTCGGTCGCTGGCGAGGCACGAAACTATTGAAGTTTGTGCATATTGGAGACCACGTGGCCGTCAGCGCAGGGACCAAAAGTGCGCCAGCTCGGGCCGGCAAGGTTGTTGCACCAGCGGTTCGGTGCTACCGATGGCGCGACCGAGACGTATGTGAAGGGCGACATTGCTTCGCCAAACAGCGCTATCGGCCAGTTAGTCATCGGCTCCTTACGGTGGACCATACTTGGGGCGGTGCTGAGCAACGGCCGACGCCTCATCGCCATTCGTTGCGGGAGGGACCGTCGAGCCTCGCAGGCATCCGACCGAATTCAGGCGGTGCGTTGCTTGGCTTCTCTGTGCGAGGGTTCCTGGGCCTCTCAGCAGCATCGGTGGGAGATACCAATCTCCATTGCTGGCGGCGAGCACCAACAGTTACATCATTGCGTAGAGCGATATTGCGAACTCCATTATCGGTGGTGACACCAAGAGCGTCGGTGGCAGTGACATCCAGAGACATCAGTTGGCGGTGACACCAAGAGTCATCGTTGGCGGTGGACATCGCTAAGGCATCGTTGGCGGCGACACCAAGAGCATCGCCGTTGGCGGTGACACCAAGAGCATCGTTGGCGGTATTGACACCAGGCATCGTTGGTGGTGACACCAGGCATCGTTGGCGGTGACACCAAGAGCATCGTTGGCGGTGACACCAAGAGCATCGTTGGCGGTGACACCAAGAGCATCGTGTTGGCGGTGACACCAAGCGAGCATCGTTGGCGGTGACACCGGGCATCGTTGGCGGTGACACGCAGGCATCGGCGGCAGAGTGACGGCAGAGCATCGCGTTGGCGGTGACACTCAAGAGCATCGTTGGCGGTGACACCGGAGTACATCGTTGGCGGTGACACCCAAGAGCATCGTTGGCGGTGATACAACGCTAAGAGCATCGTTGGCGGTGACACCAAGAGCATCGTTGGCGGTGACACCAAGAGCATCGTTGGCGGTGACACCAAAGAGCATCGCGTTGGCGGTGACACGAGGTCCATTATCGGTGGCGATGCGCGCTGACGAACCGCGTACAGGTGTCTGCCCGACGCGGGACCAGCGCCGAGATTCCCAGCCAGGTTTCCTGACCCCGCAGGCCGCTGGGGCTTTCTGCACGTTTGCAGAGCTAGCCCGCGTTTTCCATACTTCCTGTTGTGACGTCGTCGCCGGGGTCCTTACTCCAATCGCCGACAAATCTCCTATCAATTGACGCCAGAAATGCAGCGTGCACTCCCTTCGCGTGTAATGGTAATTGGCCACCTTCTGCTGACTCGTCCTAATGGCCGCTGGTAACAAGAAATGACTCAGAAAAAGATGATCGTGTACCCGCGATCTGGTCTCTGGCATCCGGCGGACAGGATGATCGCTCCCGCTAGTTCGCATCCTGTCCGCGGTGGGCGTTTCACACGCCGAACTCACTGCGATTTGTGCGCGTCGGTTGCGCGCCGAGCTCGGCGTTCCGGCCGCAAAGAGAGTACTGGAGGTCAGCCAGCCATCGCGACCCATATGCGCGCAACATCGATACGCCACGCCAGGTGGGTGGCGCGTCAGCCCCGACGCTCGGGATGCTGGGCGTCCCGCACCTCGAAGCACTTCCGGAAGGGCGCCCAGTTTTTCTGCGCCCGGTCTCGCGAGACTGAACCAACGCCATCGGCCACGAGGTCCTGAGTGATTGGTCACGATCCAAGATAGCGCGAGTCACGCGCCGCAAGCGCGTTCAGCTTCTTGAGCGCTTCGTTGCCCACCAGATCTGGCGCAGGAGCCTGATCTTGGCTTCCTCGCGACCATGACTAGTGATTTTCATGCGTGCTCACGAGTTCTAATGTCCTCCACGGTAAGCGTAGAGGCCATGGGCTCTTCCACGCAGTTACGTTAGCCCATAGCCATGACGTCCATCCAAAGCTGGCCCGCGATTTCAACGCCTTTCGCGCGCGAGCAAGTCGGCGCTATCGTTGGAGGCGATTGACGACTGGCTGGCGCAGACGCCGACGTGCCCAAGTCAACGTCAAAGACGAGAAAGCCAAACGTCGTCTCAGGCATGGTGGCAAAGCATAGCGCTTGGGGTGAGATGAGACTGTGCGCGATAGAGGGCACGGTGACCGCCGATCCGCGGCCGCCACGAGTCGCATGCCGACGAATTCTGATCCTTGCGACCCTATTTTGCGCTTGGGCGTGGGAGCTGGCGAATTTGACACTGTGCAAGACTCATATGTACATGCAGCCGCGGAGGCGAACCGACTAGCGAATGGTCGTGTAAAATCCGGTCGCGCGTGGCCGTCGTGACAGGGCTGACTCGGCCTGAGGGTGGCGCGTCTGCCGGCGCCCAGAACGCATGGCGTCACTGACACAACGTGCGTGGCACCGAGCACCGAGCTGCGCGCGTTTTGGACGGCTGGTATTCCGACGCCGCATTCCAGGGCAAGCGCGGCCAACCATTGGCCCTCCCCTTAAAGGGGTCACGAATCGCGTCGTTCGAGGCACTGGTGCGAAAATACGCTGGCGACATCCCGGTCAAAGCGGTTCTGCAAGTAACTGGCGGACGCAAGCGCGCTCTCAGCAACCCAGAGCTGGGCTGCTCCGGCGCAAAGCGTCGAACAGATCGCTTGGAGACAGTATCATCCCCAAGCCGTCGAGGAGATTGGCAAGAAAGCGGAGACGCTACCTGCGCGTACTTCTGCACAACCTAGAGCATCCGGATGACGTGTGGTATGAGAGACAGCGTCTCGCGAAAGCGCGTGTTAGTGCCGCTCTCGTCCCGCATCTTCGACACGCGTTTGCGGCGAGGGGCGACGCGCTGCTGCGCATGATTTCAGATCCAGCTAAATCGACCTCATCGTGATGTCAAAATGAGAAACGCGCGGCGCGTGACTCTCGGGGTAAATCTCTTCTTGCATCTGCTTCCGGACACTCCAACGCGCGGTCCGACACCTAACCGGAGTTAGCCACTGCCGCTGTTCCTCAAACTGAGCAGCTCATCTCGAAGCGGGCGACGCATGATCTTTCCGACGTTGGTCTTGGGCAGTTCGCTCCTCTGAAGTAGATATGGCGAGGCACCTTGTATCCCGTGAGCGACGTCCGGCAATGCTCCACGAGGACTTCGGCAGTAAGGTTGGGATCCCTCTTTACGACGAATAGTGCCACGACTTCGCCCGCGCGCAGTCGGGCTGCGCTACCGCGGCTGCTTCCAGCACACCGGGGTGAGTGACGACAACGCTTTCCACTCTCGTTGGGGTACACGTTGAAGCCTGGACACAGAATCATGTCCTTCTTGCGATCCTCGATGTACACGAAGCCCTTCGTCGTCCATGCGGCCGACGTCTCCAGTGCGCAGCCAGCCGTCGGGCAGCATTACCTTCGCCGTCTCATCGGGTCGATTCCAGTAGCCGCGCATCACCTGTGGCCCGCGGACGCAGATTTCGCCGACTGCGTTGATCGCGAGCTCACGCCCGTCATCATCGCGTATCGACACCTCGGTGGAGGAAATTGGCAGCCCGATCGAGCCGTTGAATTCCTCGAATCGAAAGCGGATTGATGCAGGCCGCTGGCGATGTCTCGGTCAGGCCCCAGGCCTGCGTCAGTACGTGCCCGGTGACTTTCTTCCAGCGTTCTGCAACCGCCTTCTGCACCGCCATGCCGCCGCCGAGGCGTCACTCTCAGTGAGCTGAAGTCGACCTGGTCAAAACCCGGCGTGTTCAGCAATGCGTTGAATAGTGTGTTCACGCCGCTGATATGAAGTGAACCGGTGCTTTCAGCTCGGCGACGAACGCGGGAAAGTCGCGAGGGTTGGTAATCAGAGATATTCCTGGCGCCCGTCTGCGTGAACACCAGGCAGTTCGCTGTCAGTGAAAAGATGTGATACAGCGGCAATGCGGTGATCACGACGTTATTGTCTTTGGGCGTTCCGGTCGACGAGCCAGGCGTGCGCCTGCAGAACATTCGCGATCATGTTTCGGTGCGTGAGGATCGCGCCTTTCGAGATGCCGGTCGTGCCCACCGGTGTATTGAAGGAAGGCGATGTCTTCGTGATCAACTTCGACCGGTGCGAGGCTCAATCCACGCGCCTCACGTAATACGTCGCTTCAGCCGTACAGCGCCTGGAATCGTGTACGTCGGCACCTGCTTGCGCACATGGCGCACCACGAAATTGACCAGTAAGCGATTTCGGCGCACTGAGCAGGTCGCCCACGCCCGTGACAATCACGTGCCTCACGTCGGTATCCGCCAGCACCTCCTGCAGTACGCCCGCGAAGTTTTCGAGTATCAGGATTGCGGTCGCGCCGGAGTCCTTGAGCTGATGCTGCAGTTCCCGCGCCGTGTAAAGCGGATTGGTGTTCACAACCGTCAACCCAGCGCGAAACGCGCCGGCGATTGCGACCGGGTACTGGAGCAGATTGGGCATCATCAGCGGCGAGCCGGTCGCCCTTCCTGAGGCCGGCACGTTGCTGCAGCCAGGCACCGAATTGAGCGCTCAAGCCGGTCGAGGATCACCGTAGCTCAACGGCGGTGCCCATGTTGATGTACGCGGGCTGTGCGCGATACTTCTCGAAGCTCCGCTCGAAGAGCTCGCTCAGCGACCTGTATTCTTGCCGGATCGATTTCCGCAGGAACGCCGGGCGGATAACTACTCAGCCAGATCTTTTCACGCCGCGCTCCGGACGAGATTGTTATGCGGCAACTGCCAGGGAAGCGCCTCGTGGCTTATAGCACCGGCCTCGAGCCGGCGGCAACGCTACGAACGCACGAGCATCGGTCGCAGCGGCGCCGGCCAGATCGCCTCCAGGAGCTGTGGCTGTGCCCAGTGCGTTTGGATGCAGGCCGTCTTGCTGAATCATGTCGGGATCGAGGGCAACCCTTGTCGAGAAGGAAGGGCACAAATGGCAGATGGTACTTGTCACGCCAGTTCGCCATAGATCGCATGAAACCTTTCCAGTAGGTCGCGCCGTAGTTCAGGTGGAATGCGCATCCCGAGCAGCAGCACACGTGAGCCGCCCTTCTGGGCGGCGTCGATCATTGCGACCAGATTCGCCCTAACCTCATCCAGCGGCAGACCACGTAACCCGTCGTTGGCGCCGAGTTCGAGAATCACGATTCCCAGGACGTTGAATAGCGAAGCGCGCGCGCGAGGCAGGGCCCGCCCCATCGGTTGTCTCTCCACTCACACTGGCATTCACGACATGGTATCCGTACCCTTGGGTCGTCAGTTTCTTCTGTAGCAGAGATACCCAGCCTTCCTCGAGCGCGCATGCCGTACGCGGCGCTGATACTGTCGCCGAATACCAGGATATTCGGCGTTGGTGCCGGCGTAACTTGCGGCGAGGTTCAGCGCGGCAAGAATCAGCCCGAATCGCAAGCCCCGAAGCATGAGCAAAGAATCCGTTCTCAGAGCCGAAGAAGTCGAGCAAGCAGGTTAGCAGCCCGGAAGGTCCGCTGACCATCCTGAGCAGCATCAATCTGAGCATAATCGCGGGCGAATCAGTCGCCGTCGTAGGAGCATCTGGCGCCGGCAAGTCAACACTGCTGGCGCTGCTGGCCGGGCTCGATGAGCCCAGTCGTGGCAGGATCTGGTTGAACGGCGCTGAACTCACCCGTCTCGATGAAGATGGGCGCGCGGCGCTACGGGCGAAACACGTCGGCTTCGTGTTTCAGGCGTTTCATCTCGTGCCGTCGCTCACAGCTCTCGAAAACGTGATGCTCCCACTCGAGCTCGCCGGACGCAAAGATGCCCGCAGGTGCTGCTCTCGAGGTGCTTGGAGAAAGTGGGCCTCAGCACGCGCAAGGGCCACTACCCGAATCAGCTTTCCGGCGGAGAGCAGCAGCGCGTCGCCATCGCACGTGCGTTCGTTACCCGACCCGCGGTGCTGTTTGCGGATGAGCCAACGGGAAATCTGGATACCGCGACCGGTGAGCGCGTCATCGACCTGCTCTTCGATCTCAACGCAGCGTCTGGCACGACGTTGGTGCTCGTGACGCATGACAAGTCGATCGCTGCACGTTGCCAGCGAGTGATTCACCTGGACGCCGGCCGCATCGTCTGACGCCATGAGCGCTCTCCGCTTCGCACTTCGAACACTGGCGCGCGACTGGAAGTCAGGTGAGCTCAATGTGCTGCTGTTAGCGGTGATCGTAGCGGTCGCGGCACGGACTGCGGTCGGCTTCTTTACCAACCGTGTGAGCGAAGCAAGTTGCGGTGCAGGCGGCGCAAAAGTGTTGGCGGCGGATCTGCGATTGCAGTCCAGCCAGCCGATCAGCACTGAATATGCAACGGTCGCGAGGAAACAGGGGTTACGGACCGCGAGCGCGCTCTCGCTGGTGAGCGTGATCTTCTATGGTGAGAAGAGTCAGCTGACCTCGGTTCGCGCGGTCGACGCCGGACTACCCGTTGCGAGGGGCCGTGCGGGTCGCAGGACCAGCCGTTCGAGCGCGGGTACGACGCGTGACATACCGGCGCGCGGCGAAATCTGGGCTGATTCACGCTTGCTTGCGACGTTGGATGCCGCCGTTGGCAGCCGGCTCAGCATCAGGGCCACGAGCCTGCTTGTTGCTCGCGTCCTGGACTACCGACCCGATCAGGGCTCCACATTCGCTGAGCTCGCCCCGAATGCTCTCGCTGAACCTCGCGGATGTTCCGGCCACGCAGCTTGTTCAACCGGGAAGCCGGGTGACGTACCTGGCGCTGTTTGCCGGAATGCGTGCGCAGGTCACTACGTTCAAGGCGTATCTCGAGGGCGCACGCAAGCCGGGCGAGCGGCTTCTCGATATTACGGAGGCGAGCCCTCAGGTCCGTTCCTCGATGGATCGCGCCGGGCGGTTTCTCAATCTCGCCGGACTGGTCAGCGTGCTGCTAGCACGCTGTGGCCGTCGCGATGGCAGCACGCCGATACGCGCACCGACACGTCGACAGTGTTGCCCTCATGAAGTGTCTGGGCGCCAGCCAGCGTTTTATTCTGACGATCAGTGTGCTGGAACTGGTGACATTGGCGCTGATCTGCGCCGGGATCGGAACATTGGCCGGATACCTCGGACAAAGTACTCGCCTGGCTTCTGAAGGATCTCATGGTCGGAGAGTTGCCCTCGCCCTCGCCCCAGTCCGCCTATCTCGGCCTCGTTACGGCGGTCGCCATTCTCACTGGCTTTGCGCTTCCACCACTCCTGCAACTCGGGTCGTGCCGCCGCTCCGTGTTCTGCGACACAACGTCGAACCACCACCACTTGCCTACGGCGTGACCTCTGGCCTGGCGGTCGCTGCGATCCCTCGCGATGCTGTTCTGGCTGGTGCAGGATTTGGAACTCGTGCTCTGGGTCGCACTGGGGACGGCCGCAACACTCGCGCTGTTGCTTCTCGCGGGCTGGTTGCTGGTGCGCAGCTTGAACGGTTTGCGCCGCGCAGTCGGCGTAGCCTGGCGCTACGGCCTTGCGAACATCGCGCGCCGTGGCCGCGAGAGTATCGTGCAAGTGGTGGCGTTCGGGCTCGGGCTGATGGTGTTGTTGCTGCTCGCAGTGGTTCGCAACGATCTGCTCGAGGACTGGCGCGCAAGTCTGCCCGCGACTGCGCCCAATCAGTTCCTGGTCAACATTCGTCCTGATGACCGCACCGCCGTGCAGGATTTCTTTGCCGCGCGCGGTACCGAACGTCCGCGCATGTTCCCCATGATTCGCGCGCGCCTTACACAGATCAATGGCAAGGCTACGAGTGAACTCAGAGTTCAAAACCGACCGCGGCCAGGGTTTTGCGGAGCGCGAGCAGAACCTGACCTGGGCAGCAGAGCCGCAGGCAGAACAACAAGATCGTGGAGGGACGCTGGTGGAGCGAGCGCGACGCAGGTAAGCGTTTGGTCTCGATTGCGACTGAGTACCAGGAAGATCTCGGAGTGAAGCTCGGCGATCGTCTGACTTTCGACATCGCCGGTGAAACTCTGGAAACGACAATCGCGAGCATTCGCAAAGTTCAATGGGACAGCTTTCAGCCAAATTTCTTCCTCGTTCTGCCGCCCGGCCTTCTCGACGGCGCAGCGGGGACGTATATGACCAGCGTATATCTTGATCCGGAGCACAAGCGCTCGCTCGTTGATCTCGTACGGCGGTTTCCGAGTATCTCGATATTCGATATCGATGCTCTGCTCAAAGCAGATTCGCGACGTGGGCGACAAAGGCGTCGCTCGCCGTTCAATCACGTCTTCTTGTTCACTCTCGCGGCGGGGATCACCGTGCTGCTGGCGGCGATCCAGGCCACGCGGGATGAACGCCGCTATGAAGCGCAATGCTGCGCACGCTCGGCGCGAGCCGTCGGACCGTCCTCTCGTGGAGTCGCCGCGGAATTCACGGCGCTGGGATTACTGGCGGGAGTGCTTGGCGCACTTGGCGCAACCGTCGCCGGTTACTTCCTCGCCACGCGCCTTTTCAACCTGCGAATATTCGCTGGATCTCTGGGTGTGGACAGTCGGCATTGTGCTCGGCGTATTGTTGGTAGGAATCAGCGGTACGCTTGCGACTCGATCGGTAGTGAACCATCCGCCGATCGCCACACTGCGGCAGAACCAGTGAGTCGTCATTTAGCCAATACGCACCGTAAACCACCCCACAGGCACGCGGTTGCCTCGCGCAGGGACTCCCTCGATCGCGACCGAGTAGTCACCTGGAGTCAACGCTGAAGTGTTGAAGGCGAACCGCACTTCGCCGTTGGAATCGCGGAGCACGTTGTAGATGCTCCCAGCGCGGGCCTGATTCCTCTTGTCGATCGTGAAGCGAAAAACATTCAGCCGTGTATACGAAAGGTCGACGTGTAGCTCGATCAGTTCCGGGAACTCCCTTCACCTGCAAATTCACCGACGGGCCACCAGACGGGCCGTTGCGAGCCGGCTTAATCGTGATCGAGCGCGTCTTGGCCGGCGCGTGGAGCGGACCGGCCTCGAGCTTTGCCTGCAGCGCCGTAATCTGCTTGCCGCGATCCGCGTACTGGGCACCGAGTACCCACAAAGGCGATGACAAGACAAGCCCCGAGCGCGAGGCACGCGTAGAGGGCCTCGGCGCTGCCACCAGACGGGTTTCGTCTCCTGCCATCCAGGTGCGCGGCCACTCGCTTCGAGCAGCTTCATTCCAGCGTGCAAGCGATCGGCCAACTGGATTTCTTCGAGCACATCGGGATTTTCCCTACAGTAACGCTCGAAGTCCTGGCGACCCTTGAAAGGGAGTTTTCCCGCCAGATAGCGCTCGATGATCTGGTTTTTCTCGATGAACTCCGGGTTCATGCGTTTCTCCCTCGAGGCGGCGGCATTTGCTCACACTTCTGCAGACGATTCCAGTGCCTGCACAGGAGCCGGAGTTCCCTCCTAACCCGTTGGACCGGCGTTGACGTTTACACTGTCAATGTTTCCCAACGCAGGAGCCTCTCGATGTCCCATCCCGCTCGAAGCGCGCTACCCCGCGCGGCGCTGCTTTGCTTCCTCATTCGCCGTAACTCAACTCGCCTGCACGCCTGCAGGCAATGCGGCCGAGCGCGAAGACACCGCGATCACGATCTACAGTTCCGCGCAGCCCGGCGCGATTCCGCCCGAGCTTTACCGTCCCGTCCAGGGAATGCCGATGCCCGGCGGCAGGGGATACCGGGCTATGCCGTGGTCCGGCATGAGCGCCCCGTTACGTTGATAGCCGGGCGCAGCGACGGTGCGATTTGTCGACGTTGCCGCTCTCATCGATCCCACTACCGTGCAATTCACCTCGCTGACCGACCCGAAGCAACACGCGTGTTCTCGAGCAGAACTTCCAGTTCGATCTCGTGAGCACGCAGAAGCTGTTGATGAAATACATCGACAAGCCGCTGACGCTTGAGCGGGTGGTCGGCAACCAGCTCACAACGTTGTCTGGGACCTTGTTGAGTGCCGTCGACGGACTAGTGCTGCGCGGCACCGACGGTCAGATCTACGCAATGCGTGACTACAGCAACATCCGTTTTCCGGAACTGCCAGGCGGGTTGATCACGCGCCCTACACTTGAATGGAACATCGCGGCCAAGCGTGGCGGCGAGCATCGTGCTCGCGTTGCCTATCAGACCGGGGGATCACCTGGTGGGCTGATTACAATCTCACTTTCAGCGAAGGGAGCGACGCCAATTCCGGACTGCTCGACGTGGGTGCCTGGGTCAGCATTCTCAACCAGTCGGGGGCGGGCTATCCGGACGCCAAGCTCAAGCTGATCGCCGGGGATGTGCATCGCGCGGAGCCGCAGGCGCAACCGATGGCAAAGCGCGCTCGCGAGGTGATGAGCGCAATGGCTGCTGATGAAGCGGCCGGCTTCGATGAGAAGGCGTTCTTCGAATTCCACCTCTACATTGGGGCGGCGCACTACGTTGCCGGACAACTCTACCAAGCAGATCGAACTCTTTGAGGTTGCGCATCGCGTGCCGGCGCGCAAGACGCTGGTCTACTACGGGCAGGGCCCGATTGGTTACTGGTACTCCGATCCGATGGTGGACCGCAACTTCGGCAATCAGTCCAACCGCAAGGTGGACGTGTACCTGGAATTCAAAAACGAGGAAAGGTGGGCCTTGGCATCCCACTTCCCGCCGGGCGCATCCGTGTCTCTCAGACCGACAAGCGCGGACGGTACGCTGGAGTTCATCGGCGAGGATGTCATCGATCACACGCCGAAAGACGAGAGGGTGCTGGTAAAAGCTAGGCTCGGCATTCGATGTGGTGGGTGAGCGCAGGCAGGTGGACTTCAGCGTCAATACCACGGCCGAAGTGGATGGAGGAGGAAATCGAGGTCAAGGTGCGCAATCACAAGAAGGAAGCTGTCGATGTGATCGTGAAGGAAAACCTCTACCGCTGGACCAATTGGCAGATCAAATCGAGCAGCCAGGCCTACGAGAAAGAGGATGCCCGTACGATCCACTTTCCCGTCAGCATCGCCAGGGCACAGCGAGGCAGTGGTCCGATACCGGGTGCGCTACTCATGGTGAACTGTCGCTGAACAGCGCGCCGTCTGTCAGGAGACAAGCGGCGGCGGGAACCGTAGGCCGGAAAAGTTTTCAAATCCGGTGGAGGGTTTCCTGATGAACGCACTGAATTACTGCTGCTCTTGCGACGCTGCTCTTCTCGCTCAACGCAGTTGCCGCGGCGACGTCACCCGAATCGGACCAGGCGAATACCGCGTCTAAGCCACACGGAGGCGACTGCATCTTTTCCCAGGACCATCGACAGCTGGACACGTCCTGGACAACGAAACGCTCCTCATCTACGCGCCCAGCCGCAAGACGCCGTATCTCGTTAAGCTTTTTCGGCCTGAATACTCGCTGAAGTCGGAGTTCAAGCTCGGCTTCTGGGACCGCGACAACGATGGCCAGATCTGCGACGTGAGCCGGGACGCGATCCGTCGTACCGGGGCTGGGGCACTGGGTTTGCGAGCCGGATCCCGATTCGGTCGGTGCAGCGGATCGACGTGACGCCGAAGCTGAATGAGGCTGATCGCGAAATCAAAAGGTCAAGCCGGAGCGCAACCCGGCCGTGGTCAGCCCCGAGCAGTCGGGATGCGTGAAGTCCGACAAGGCTGGCGCGCAGCAGTCGGATAAGGACAAGGATCAGTCGGGCAACAAGCCGTCTGGAACCGCGTAACTCAGAACACCGCCGTCAATACGCCCTTCAGAATCTGATCACCACGCCGGCGCTCCCTTCCAACTGCCGGACGACGCTGCCGCTCACACGAAAGCGGCACACCGCGCCACCGCTGCTCACGCAGAATATATCCGTGTTGGAATCAAAGATGCTGATGAACCCGCGTCCTTCAAACTTGAGCGCGATGATGTCTTGGTGACGAACCATTTCACCCCGCCGCCGAGCGTGGCGGCAAAGCGTGTCTCGGAATCCAGGTCGCCGCTGGGGCTGAAGCGTGCAGCGCCGATGGTGCCGACCAGGTAGGGGTGTAGGTGTCCTGCGTGTACTCGGCGACCCACCGACCTGGAAGTACTCAATATCCAGGTCCACGCTGGGGCTCGTGTCCTGGAATTCGGATGGCTGGTGACTGTAGTACACCTCGACCATGCGATCGGGCGAATACTCGACATCGAACGCATAGCCCGTAGGCGACGGACTCCTTGGCGTCCACGCCTTTGCCCGGTAGTCGAATCCTCGAAGTTGCCGCCGAACCGGAAGCCCACAAACGGAGCGACCTCGAAATCCACTGGCGCTCGCCATGGTTGGAAGAATGACGACGCTCCCCCAGCAACAGCCGGATCAGTAAATTGCGCGACAACGCGTTCATGGGCACTCCCTGTCTCTGCAAGGCTGGGAGTTTGCCAGTGTTTCGCACAAAGGTTGCGAGGAACAGGGCACTCACGCGTGCGAATGTCGCGCGGCGGCGACGTTACGCGCACTTCAGACGGGCGTGTGCGATGTACTGCTGAGTGTCTGGCAAGCAGCCAGGGGAAGGACACTGTCATGAACAAGATCCTCATGGCCGTCATTCTGATAGGAGTTGCAGGCGTGACGCTCGCAAGACAGTCCTGGGACGGCGATGAAACCAGTGACGAGTTTCGGCTATCTTGATACCGACAAGGACCTGCGAGTTTCCACCGGGCGAAGCCAAGGCGGACTGGGCTGTCGCCCAGCGGTTTGATCAGGCGGATCGCGATCACGACGGATATCTCGACAAGGACGAATTCCAGGCGCCAGTGCGCTGACAATCGCAAGCGATTACTGCTGGATGAGTCGGAAACGTCACCGCGAACTCACCCCAGGAATCAACTGTGTCGCTCGCGGATCGTGCCGGAATGAAGTGCCACGCGCGCTGCACGTGCGCAATGGCAGCTTGATCGAGTCGTTCGAAGCCACTGCTGTGCGAGAGTTTCACTTCCGCGGGCTTGCCGCTGCGCATCACGTGCACCAGCAACAGCACACGGCCCTGCTAGCCTGCCCAGGCGCTTCGAAGTCGGCGGATAGGAAGGCATCATTTCGAGCGATTCTGATCGATGCGTGGCGGAATGATCTCGGCCACCGCAGTTCGTCCCCGCCGGCGCGGTCGTTGGTGTCGATGCGGGCAGAGTAATCGCCTGGCCTGATTCGGCCGGGAAGTCGATAGCTACTTCCGGTGCGGGAACCGTGTCCACATGCACGGGCTGAAAGGACGGCGGGGGAGGTGGTGTGTGTGCGCGGGCTCAAGCTGCGGCTCGTCGATCAGCTACGGCAAAGACCGGGCCGGCTCGCAAGCATCGTGGCGAATGCTCCAGGCCGCTACGCAGCACGTAGATCATGACGGCATGGATCAGCACCAGGAACGAAACGCTCACGATCGATCGCGGTCCGATGGCGTGGTTGTGCGTAACTCATGGCCTACTCCTCTAGCTGAGTGCGAGCCACCGCCAAAGACAAACTATGCTCACGCACTGCCGGCTGGCGTACGTTCAGATCTGCTGAGGCTGAGGTTAACGGGCGCTGAAGTGCATTGCCCCCACACACGTTGATGACCTCTGCAGCTAAATTGGATGCGATACGCCTTCGTGGCGTTTAGATGTGACGGTTTCGCTTGTAAGAATGGGCACCGGAACTGGACTGAATTTCATCGCGCACAGTTCGAGATGAAGCGGTACTTCTGGAAGCCCGCCAGTAGGCACTGGAGACCAATATATGGACAGACAGCTAAAGGCGTTTTTGGTGGTCGTTGCCGCTGCTGACTGCAGCCGGCGGCGGCGTCTCAGGAGGCGACAACCTCTTTCGCAGCCCCCTGACAAGGACAAGGATGGGATGATCAGTGTCACGGAAGGCGAGGGCTGACAAGAAGGTCTCAGCGCAGTTCGCAGCAGCGGACAAGGACCAGGATGGCTTTCTGAGCCGCGCCGAGTTCGACGCCATCGCCGCGCGTTGAATGGCTACAGAACGTGGCCTCACGTGCGGGCGCTGGCGCCAGACATTGCAGCCGAAGTGCGCGCTGTTCCTGGATGTTGATGGAACGCTGTTGGAGATCGCGCCTACCCGAACGCGACAATCGTACCGGCAGGGCTCAAGGAATTGCTCGCATCGCCGCAGGAAATGGCAGGGGGGCACTTGCGCTCGTCAGTGGACGGTCGCTGGAGCAACTCGATCGGGCTCTTCGCGCCGCTCCGGCTGCCCGCTGCCGGCCTGCACGGGCTTGGAGCGTCGCAGCGCGATCGGCATCGCGCCAGGATGCGCTAGCGCCGCGCGAGATTCCGGGCAAGCAGCTCTCGCGAGCATCCGTTGCAGGCAAGTCAGCCGCCATCCGGGCCTGCTGCCAACGAAGACAAGGGGGGCGACCCTGGCTCTGCACCATCGCCTAGTCCCAGAACTGCAAGCGATTGCGCGGCAAGCGATGGAGACGGCGCGGGAGTACCCGGACCGGCCTACACGCTTGGATGGAAAATGGTGATCGAGCCTCAAACCCGCTTTTGACGCCTCGAAATGCAAGGCAATTGCCGGCTTCATGCGCGAACAGCCGCTTCCCGCCGGGCGAGCGCCGATTTTCGCTCGTCGGCGACGATGACACAGACGGAGCAGGATTCTGAGTACGTCAATGGGGTCGTAGGGTATCGATTCAGATCGGCGCGACTCCATCGCGCGGCGCGACATGTCACCCTGGCTCGACGTCCCCGCGATGCACGGCATGGCTTGCATCATTGCTACGCATTCCTGCAGAGGCCCTTCGAAGCCGTGAGCCAACAGACGCTCAATCTCGCCGCCATCGGCAATTGCCAGATTTCCGCTTTGATCAATACCGTCGGCCGGATCGCGGGCATGTCTGCCGCGGCTCGACGGCGATCCCGTGTTCTGTCCCTGCTCGGCGGTGATTCAGATGACGGCTATTGCGATGTGGACCTGGTCAATCTCGCCTCCAGCGAACAGCGTTACGAGCGCAACACAGCGATCGTGGAGACACTGCCGCATGACTCCACCGGCGGAACGCTCCGCATCAGGGATTTCTGTCCACGGCATCGCCGGTTTAATCGCATGTTCGGCCGGCTTTTCAACGATGATCGTTCGCATCGTCGAACCAGTCGCAGGAAGCGCCAGTCGTATCCGCTCGGATCCGCCCGCGACAGGACTACGGTGCGTCGCGCCCCCGCACCACGCCATGGCAGCAACCACGTGCGCTTCGAGGGCAACAACCTGACCCTCAGGCTCACGAACCGATGCGGCGATCACCAGTATTCTCGAGTGAACGGCCCTTCGTTCCGTCCAGTCGTATCGCACCGGTGATGGGGACCCGGATGAACGCTGTCGGAAGGCGCGAGCACGTTCGCACTCACCATGCTCGAGGCCACACACAGCGCTACCGGCCTGACTGGGTGCGCGTACTCCTTGCGGTTCCCTTCGAGTGGCAGGAAGCGGTGATCCGTGCAGCAATCGCGCCTCAAGCTCTGCACGTTCGAGGACACCGGCGCGGTGATCGCTGCGATGACGACATCGATTCCGGAATCTCCCGGCAGCGTGATGCAACTGGACTATCGCTTCCGCTGGTTGCGCGACCAGTTATTTCACCGTGCAGGCGCTCAACCGCCCTGGCGCGACGCGCGCACGATGGAAGCCTATCTCGCACTACATCGTGAACATCATCGTGAGTCGCGACGGGCGGTCCGCCGCAGCGCCACTCTTATGGCATTTCGGAGAGGCGCAGCTCGAAGAGCAAGTCATCGAGTCGCTGCCTGGTTATCGTTCCATGCGCCTCGGTCCGTCTCGGCAACCAGGCTTATCAGCAGGTACAACATCGACGTATATGGCGCGGTGATTCTCGCGGCGACCCAGGCTGATCTTCGACGAGCGCCTGGAAGTTCCTGGCGACAGACCACACTGTTCGAGTGCCTGGAAGGACTGGGCGAGCGCCGTACTCCTGTACGACCAGCCCGACTCGGGACTGTGGGAATACCGCGGGCGTGCTGCTGTGCATACTTCTCCAGCGTGATGTGCTGGGCGGGTTGCGATCGACTGGCGCGCACCAGCACTTCACATCCGCCTCGCCGATCGGGCCAGCTATTGGCGCGAGCGCGCTAATGTGATGCACGAGCGGATCGTGCAACTGGGCTGGGACGCACGCCAACAGAGCTTCACCGGAGAGCTTCGGACGCCCGGCCTTGATGCCAGCCTGCTTCTTCTGCAGGAGCTCGGCTATCTCAGCGCGAGCGATCCGCGCTTCCTGTCGACCATCAGTGCCGTCGAGCGGTCGTTGCGACGCACCGTCCTACGTCATGCGCTATAACAGCGAAGACGACTTCGGTATGCCCGAAAACGCCTTCAACTCTGCAGTTTCTGGTACATCAACGCGCTCGCAGTCGTGGGATTCGGCGCGATGAGGCGCGGGACCTGTTCGAACACATGCCTTCGAGCGCCGCACGCCACAGGGTCTGCCATCGGAGGATCTCTGATCCGCGGACCGGGGAGCTCTGGGGCAATTATCCGCAGACTTACAGCCTGGTCGGCATCATCAACTCGGCGATGCGGCTCAGTCGCACCTGGGAGGATGCGTTATGACGCGCATCGTCTGTGTGTCAAACCGGGTAGCTGTTCCGAAACGCGGGCAGCGCCCGGCGGACTGACAGATGGGTGTCCTGTCTGCACTGCGCAAGACAGGTGGCGTGTGGTTCGGTTGGGGAGGCGAGCTGACCGACGAGGAGCCAGGCGAACCGGAGATCCTGATTCGCGACAACATCACCTACGTCACGATCAGGCTGCGGCGTCGCGAGTTCGAGGCCTATTACAACGGCTACGCCAACTCCACCCTCTGGCCTCTGTTTCATTACCTGATGCGCAGCTTTCGCTACAACGAACGCCAGCAGCAAGCCTACCGGAGCGTCAACCGCGCCTTCGCTGAACGGCTGACGACACTGCTCGAACCGGATGATGTGATCTGGGTACATGACTATCACCTGATTCCGTTGGCTGAACAGCTGCGCGAATTGGGCCTCACACGGCCGATCGGCTTTTTCCCTGCACATTCCGTTTCCGCATGTCGAAATGCTGCGCGTACTGCCTACCTACGCGGAACTGCTGCGCGAAATGGTGGCGTATGACGTGGTCGGGTTTCAGACCGAGAACGATCTGCAGAGTTTTCTCGCTGGGGTCGAATACGTCTGGGGACGCGATGCGATCGGCGCACAAGGCCGCATTCACATCGGGACCCGCAGCGTCAGGACCGGGGTGTTCCCGATCGGCATTGACGTGCCTGCGGTGGAGGCCGCTGCCAGCACGGCGGCGCAAAGCGATGCCGTTCGGCGCCTGAGCGCGAGCCTGCTGGGTCGAAAACTCATGGTCGGCGTGGACCGGCTGGACTACAGCAAAGGACTCATCGAGCGCTTCGCTGCGTATCAAACGTTTCTCGAATCGTATCCGGAGAATCTGGGCAAGATCACTTTCATGCAGGTCGCACCGCTCAGTCGCACCGATGTGCGCGCCTATGCGGAGATTCGCCAGACGCTCGAGCAGTCGGCGGGACGCATCAACGGGCGGTTCGCGGATGCGGATTGGACACCGATCCGCTATCTCAACCGCAACGTACCGCATGCCGCGCTTCATGGGCTTTCTGCGAGCCGCACAGGTAGCGCTGGTGACGCCCGCACGCGACGGCATGAATCTCGTCGCCAAGGAATTCGTCGCTGCGCAAGATCCGGCGGACCCCGGTGTGCTGATCCTGTCACCCTTGGCAGGCGCAGCGCGCGAGCTGACTGGCGCGATCCAGGTCAATCCCTTACGACGCAAAAGGCCTCGCGCACGCCATGCAAACCTGCGCTGGCCATGCCGTTGGCAGAGCGACGCGATCGGCATGCCGGAATGATGGAGGTTCTGCGCCGCAACGACGTGACACGGCATGGTACGAGCGCTTCCTGGAAGCGCTCAACGACTCCGGCCGGGCGGGGCGCCCTGGGAACACGATTCCTCCAGTAACCCGCGCTGCGTCGTGACGTCGAGCGCGTCCCAGTCGTGAGCCATCGTCTCGGTGGAGCGCAGATCGCGCTCACGCACTACTCGAGGAGTCGCCCTTGATGGCCGGTGTCTGATGCGAGCTGCTTGGTAACGCCACGTACCGAGAGATCGCGGATGGCCGCAATGACGTCGCTGTTACTCGGCAACTCAGTGTGGCCCCCGGCGACGTAGTAGGTTACTTGCTCCCGGAAGGCATGCCAGCGATAGCGGCACGGTACCGTCGCCGTTGCGTGTCACTTCAAACAGCAGTTCGTTGGCGCTGACCCGCATCGCGGTCACGGTGGGCTAGATCAGCGCCTGCGATCAGGACGACAGCGCTCATCGGCTGGCGCAAGCCGCGAGCGATATTGCCGCAGATCTGGTCAGCAGGGTGGTTTGCAGTTTTGGTCCGGAACTCGGCCACGAGGAAGCGCGCGCAAATCCAACCCGTCGAGGTGCTCCGGATCCGGGAGCATCTGGTAGAGGCCTTCGAAGGTCGCAAACACGTGCTGTGCGTGGGTGTCAGGGTCATGCTCGTGATCGAGAAGGCGCGATCTTATGGACGGGCGGGTAAGCGCCGCGCAGCGCGAGGACCGCCGCGAAGGAGCCGTAATTGGGCGTGCCCAGCATGATCAGCCGCGCAATCTGTCGCTCACGGTCACGCACCATCGCAGCGCGTGCGACGAGGCCACCCGGCGCTATGTGCACAACTGACACGGGACCATTTGATTCCGCACGCAGGCGCTGCATCAACTCCTTGCCGAGTGACAGAACGTTCTGCCGCCAGTCGTAGGCGTGAAAGCGCACGTCGAAGCCAGCGCACTCGAGCGCGAGCTTCAATTTCAGGTACATGAAAGTCTGCACACCGGAGCGGACGCAGGCGATTGCCAAGCGGAAGTGCGAGCTCGGTGAGGCGTCCCGCGGCGAGCGCGTTGGGGTTCACCCACAAGACGTCGCGGCTTGGGCCCGGATATCCAAGCATGGAACCCATGATCCCGTGCAGGATGTAGACACGAGGGGCTCGTGACCGAGGTCTCTTCCGCGCGGCCTTCGCGCGAGCCTCCGCAGTTCGGCGTAGAGCTCCTTCCCAACGTGCCCTGCAATAGTCTCGTGCTGCGTGCCGGCAATCAGGCGGCGGCGCGCAGACTCCGCTTCAGGCAGGTTGAAATAGGGGCGTCTACGCGCGCCCGTACGAGCCGCCACGCGCTTCACTCCTCGTAACTCGGGTGCGGTCGGTCCTGGGTCTGTTCCTCGCGTACGCATGAAGGCCTTTGGGCGGTGTTTTACCTATTATTCACCTATGCCCACGCGGTCCCAGAGGGCAGGTGCGGCCGATGTGACGCGCGTCTTTCTCATTGCGCTGCAGGATCATTAATCTGGCGGGGCTACTAATAACAACTATATCGATCGCAGGACTCTATGCCCCAGACCCCCGCGTGGTATCCGGGAAAATCCGACTCATCCATTGGGGATGACGCCGACACGCTCGAATTGCTGGCGCGCTCGATCCCGGACGCTCTATTACCCGGCAGACGGTCGTGACCTGTCCTTCTTGCGGCTTTCGCCGCGAGGAAACCATGCCCGAAGCCCAGAGTGCGTACTTTTATACCTGCACTCACTGCAGCAAAGTGCTCAAGCCCATCTTTGGTGACTGCTGCGTGTTCTCCTGTGGCACGATGATGTGTCCCACGGAACAGCGTCGCGCCCTGAGCGAGGCGGAGCGAGCAGATCCGTCGTTATGTCGCCGACGGCGATCCAGCCAAAGACACCTGACCCCTGTGCGCCTCAGGGATGCGGCCTCGGCAATCACAACGTCACAGTCACCGCCTTGATGGCGGGGATGCGCGCACTGCTTGCGCCACACGGCACCACCATTCGTCGCTGCGGCGACGGTTCCGTAAACGGGCGCACTACGAGCGTGCGTGGGTTTCGGAACGGACTGCGCGTTGCCATGTCGGGTAGCAGTGTGACCCCGTGCCCCGCCGCGACCATTCTGGCGCAGCAGTTTCCAGGCTCGTCGCCCTGTAGTCCTCGCTCTCGTGAGCCGAGGTCTGGCTGCAGACTTCAGGCCTGATCACGCAGGCATGCCCGTCCTCGAGCAACAGAGGTTGGCGTCGTCCAGATCAGCGGGCTTGAGCGTCTTGCGCGATGCGAGGCGGTGATCCGCGGGAAGCGCGACGCGAACGGCTCTCGCGAAGAGCTCGCGGACTCCAGTCCCTCCTGGTCAACGGGCAGAGCCAGGATCCCCAGGTCGATCGCGCCGGCGCGCAGATGCTCAGTAGGGCCTCCGTGCGGTGCTCGTAGAGTCGGCAGTTTCAGAACGTGGCAGAGCGCGGCGGATGCGCGACGCCACGCGCGGCAGCAGGTACGGGCCGATCGTAGAATGAACGCCACCTTGAGCGTGCCCGAAAGGGGGATCCGCGTTGTGGCGAGCGAGGCCGACGATCGCATCGCCTTCCTCAAGCATGCGCCGCGCACGAGCCACGATCTGCTCGCCGACCTCGGTGAGGGTGACCGCCAGGTTGGCGTGGCGATCAGCGTTACGCCCAGGTAGACCTCGAGCTTGCGCAGCTGCGCGACTCAGCGTCGGCTGGCTTGACGAACTGGCGCTCGGCCGCCTGCCGAAACTGGTTCGCCCGTCGGCCAGCGCCACGAGGTAACGCAAGTCCTGAGTTTGGGGTCGCTCATGGCCTCAATATACGCATCTATCGAATTCATCGGAACAATTGAGTTAGCCACTCCAGCGTCGGCCTCGCCATCCCACGCGCCGTTCGCAGCCAGAGCTGCGTTTTGGGCACATACAGGAGACCGAACTCATGCTGGGTATTGGACAGAAGTTTCCCGAATTCGCACTCACGGGCGTGGTCTCGAGATGATCTGCAAAACGCGTTCAAGGCGTTTTCCCAGGACAGCTTGCAGGAGAGTGGAAAGTGGATGTCTTCTTCTGGCCGAAGGACTTCACCTTCCGTATGCCCGACTGAGATTGCTGCATTCGGACAGGCTCAACAAGGAATTCGTGCGCGCGATGCGCGAGTGCTCGGCGTCAGCATCGACTCGGAGTTCGTGCATCTTGCCTGGCGCAAGGACAAGGAAGAGCTCAGATCTCTGCCGTTTCGTGTCGCCCGGCGGCGCGTCGCGCGCCAGAAGCTTTCGAATGCGCTCGGCATCCTCGACCCGGGAGCCGGAGTGTCGCAGCGCGCTGCGCACATTGTTGATCCTCAGGGCATCATCCGCTTCAGTGTACGTCACCGACTCGAACGTCGGCCGCGGCCCCGAGGAGGTCGTTGCGCGTTCTCGACGGTCTGCAGACGGACGAGCTTTGCCCGTGCAACTGGAAAGAAAGGCGAAGAGACATTGAAGGCCGCCTGATCTCGGAGCAGGCCACAGTCAGCGCTGCGGCCTTGCGCCTTCCTGATTACCTACTCCCGAACCCAATGGTCGAACCATGACGCTCGAAACCATCAGGGACTTCGATTCCCGATTGCGCCCGGGACGCTGAAGCTTCCAATCTCGGCACAGTACTCACGGCCCGAAGCCGGGCTTCGCCCGGGCTCACGTCGGATACAGCTTCGTGGTCGATCGCGCTCGCTGCCGCGATTGCCGCACCGCGACGTGCCATTCGCTCGCGCGATCGAAGACCTGGCCCGTCAGGCGCAGCTTGATGGGCCCATCTCATCGCTTTTGCGCGTGCCGCCGCCGCTGATCATGGGCATGGACAGCGTGTACTTCCGGTTCCATGCACCTGGTGCCGGGTTGACGGAAATACCAATCCCTGCCGGCGCGGTTGCGCATGAGATGTGATCGCAAACCCGGGCACTGCACTGTGGCGACTTCGAGCTCCTGTCGCTCGCCGTCTCGGCACGTGCGATGGCAGCGCTGGGCTGTGCATCACGGCGCGCGAGCGCAAGCTGCGGGCGCACCGGCGTGAGCCGCGAAGCCATCCGAGCGCGCCGTGCGCAGCCGCATCGACGGTGCACGCCGTCGCCGGCGTGCTGGAGATACCGAAACAAGCGTTCCATTAAGCGAAACGGAGCTGGTTCCACGTAAATTCCCGCAGGGCTTCACTTCGCCTCTAAACAAGCTGCCGCTAACCGCTCATTGTTTTGATGTCGTGCGTGAGACACCGCAGGGATGTGACCCCCCTCCTGTTGTTTCAATCATAATTGGGTTTTTAAAGGAACGACAAGCGAGGATCAAGGCGGCTGCGGCAGAACCACGTCATAAGCCAGCTCAAAATTTAGCGATTACACGGGGCGATCCCACCGAGATATTTCAGTCATGAATTTGCATGACCTACCACTTTGGTTTCGCTGGATCGATAAGCCTGCCGATGAATCAGAGATCGATCAGCGGAGTTTGCTTCAAAAACCACCGCTGGGTCGATCGCGACTGCTATCGTAAAAGGCGTCTCAAAAACGTCGGACCGTGTGCGCCCCGTCGCGAGGAGCTGGGCGGCCGGTTTTCAGTCGCGGCTCACTCCGTCACTGGCAGCTGGGTTACCCCGAAAGCGGTAGCCTCGCGGTTTCCCGATTTACTATAGCCTGCATTGTTTGGAGACTGACTTTTCGCGCCCAGCCATCTTGAAGGAACCTTCGACTCGAATACGGCTTACTGATCAATCAGATCAGTTCAATGGCGC
>ERZ1370068.3151-contig-2272_pt1 | contig 24460 bp, 25 predicted proteins | sample MGYA00561227_ERZ1370068 | MGnify/ENA primary metagenome ERZ1370068 (study PRJEB38410, sample SAMEA6850437) | metagenome | study: Metagenomic assessment of the ecological functions of the soil: analysis of the soil microbiota associated with the...
TCAGTTACGTATTGCTTAGAGGCCCAGATGCTATAAACTTTTTCAGCAAACAACCTTGAAGTAAATAAAACAATGAAATGAAAAACGTGAAGGAAAAGGCTCCAATTTTGTGGAAGCACTCAGGCTGGCAAGTTTAGATCTTGCCCGGGAGATGGGGTATGCAAATGAAACATCTCCCGGCGCTGACCCGGTGCCGCCTGAGATCATACCTTTGAGACTGTATATTTTCTTCAAAAAATACAAAGAAGATTGACCCGATCAATAATCAATAATCTTCAAAACAGACCAGAATCGGTTAGCGTTCTCACTGCATTCGGCGATTGTAAAACGTTTTCTTCCATATCATTTTTGTGGAGTCAAATAATTAAAACAAAAAATTAAAATCAATGAAACATTTTTTCAAAAGATCGGAGTGATGGCGACGCTGCTCGCAGTATTTGCGAGTTGCTCCAAGAACCACGGTTACAATAATGGTGGAGGCAATCCCGAGCCAACAATAGACAAAGTCGTTATTAGCGGTGCGGAGAGATAGCACGACAGTTGCAGGAAAGCTGGATGAGTTCAGGTTTTGGCCGGTAATCCATTAAACAGTGCCCCTGGCGCTACAACTGGCCGGCGCGAAGTGAACTGGGATGGTGTGCCCGCCAACTCTTACCAACAACAATACCTATCCTTTCGATTTTTTGGTTCATCTGATCCTACACTGGGCAACGCCCGCAAACGCGGATTGATCACGAACACTGCCGTCAGTTTTCGCCTTGATAGCACTGATTTCTCAGAAATAGATCCTTCCTTATGCTGATGAATTTAGCGCCTTCAGCAAAGGAAACTTTTCGCCACTATTGGAAGCAACGTGACAGAGGTTAGTTTCAAAGTTGCCGGTACAACAACTGACGCATTTGTAAAAAGCTTCGGTGTGATATTTTCCGGATGTAGATGTACAAAATCTTACCACCGTGGAATATTTCAATGGCGACAAGAGTCTCGGAGTCTTTAAAAGCCACTCCTGCGGGCTCAAGGATTTTCATTTGTTGGAGTTGGTTTTCCTGATGAAAAAATTACCAGGTGGTAAAGATCACGACCGGCAATGGATCATTAGCACCTGGGGTGAAGGATATTACGGATGGTGGAATAAAAGATCTTGTAGCGATGGATGATTTCCTTACAGCGAGCCCCAGCCGCTGCAATAATTATAATTCGGGACTGCAAAGAATATCCCGCTTTTAAAATCAGTATCAAATCTTATTCCATGAAAATAATAATGGCAATATTTATCACGGCAATCGCTGCCGGAGGATGCAATGCGGTTGCTGGGCTGCAACAACAAGGAGAAGATTTTGGTGCAATGCAAACGTGAAGAATGAAAATATGATTGAGTTCAAAGTGAACGGGGACCTTGTTAAAACCTCCGGCTGGAGTATCCGGCGGGTCCTGTTCGATGGCAATCTCGTCAGAGTGGCTCAACATTACATCAAATATGCACGATGAGCCAAGAACAATCAATGTAAATCTTTGCGGCACCTCGCCCGGAAATTATGCTATCGACGACGTCGACCCGGGCGCAAGATCGCATGGTGCTTTTTTCCCCGATTATATCGGCGACATGACAAACGGTTATGCCTTTATCAAGGCGGTATTCAATATAACATCCATTGATACCATAAAAGGAATCGTAAACGGAAAGTTTTCAGGGACGGTTAGGAACATGGTCGGACAGACATTGGAAATAACGGATGGCAGGATCGTTAATGGCTCGTTGAAAGCTGGTGTGACCAGGTATTGAAGAGCCGACCAGGTTCCTTTGCGCGACAGGTTTCATTTGGTTAAGGTTGAATGGTTATGGCGCAATCCCGCCCGAAAGGGCGGGATTTTTCTATCCCCGAATTCGGGGATGGGAAAATGCAAATCCGGTGAGCTGCAAAAAAAAGATAGTGCACCAATTTTGCGGTTCCAAAACCATTAAATATTTATCTATGAAATATCCTTATTTGATCCTTCTGTTATTGCCTGCTGCAATTGCAATTAGTTCCTGCAAGAAAGAGACCCAAAAAACAAGTAACGACTCGGTTGTAGTAATAAAAGCTACCGGTGATATTCATGCTGATCTCGACAATTTTCGTCATTTACCAGGCGACCAAGCTCAATACCACAACGGGTGTTGTTGGGGAAGACGTGAGATCAATTGGGACGCAGTGCCCGATTCGATGGTTGGTAAGTCCCTTCCCGGCGATTTTTTTAATCCGGTAGCGCCCGGTGCACCAGTGCAAAGGCAGAAGGGGTTGGTATATGCTGTCGGTGGTGAGTTCCGCGTGAGCAATGCCAATTTTGCCGAGGTCAATAGCCAGGCTGCGCCTCAGTTTTCTGCATTCAGCGGCAATAAGACCTTTGCCAATATCAGCAGTAATTTATGGGAAGTGGGTTTTGATGTGGCTGGCCAGTCAAGAGCCGCCACAATCCAGGGCTTTGGAGTGGTGTTTTCGGATGTTGATCTTTCCAATTCGACGTCACTGGAGTTTTTGACGAGCAACGAAGCCTCGGCAAATTTTTGTGCCGGCACATGACGCAACAAGCAGCTTTTCCTTCCTCGGCGTATACTTCAAAAATGAACGGGTTACCCGCGTGAGGGTGAGCCACGACGGTATTTTGGCTGATGGGCAAAAAGATATTTCTGACAACGGCGCTCACGATTTAATTGTGCTCGATGATTTCCTCTATAGTGAACCAGTGGGGAGATAGGCTGACTGGTTGATTAGTTGGTTCGTTGGGTTTAGGATTAATCGAGGGCAGACATACATGCATGTGGCCGTATTCTCCTGGCAATATCAATTATATTTTTCCAACAGACGCCTACCAGGAAAGTATTAACTAAATTTATATCTCAATAACTGCTTATGAAAATAAGCAGGCTTTTTATTGCTCTCTCTGCTCTATTTGTAGCTTGCGACACGACTGTTGCACAGGCACCGTATTTGTACTTCAACAGGCTAACCACTCAAAATGGACTATCCCATAATAAGGTCAATTGCATTTTACAGGACAGGCGAGGTTTCATTTGGATGGGCACCGATGATGGGCTAAACCGGTACGACGGACATTATTTCACGATTTTTCGTCACCAGCATAATGATCCAACTACGATCTCAGGTAATATCATCACTGCTCTATTCGAAGATGAAAACGATGTGCTGTGGATCGGAACGGCAGATGGGGGCTCACAAAATATGACTACCGTCTCCCGGCTGGCAATCAGTTCAGGCAATATGTGCACCTGCCCAACGACTCGAACTCAATACCCGACAATATCATCAACGCTGTTGTGCAGGATCGGTATGGTTTTCTTATGGATAGCCACAGGCACTAAATGGGTCCTGCGATTCGATAAAAACAGCAGAAAAATTTGAGATACCTGTAACTAGCGGCACTAAGAGCGCACTGGCGCTTTGCATTGATAAGCATGATATATTATGGGTGGGCCGGCAGGGTGGGGGCCTTTTAAAAATAAATACAAAGGACCTTTCCTTTGAGACCGATGATCGCTACGCACATTTATACGCAAACCTGCCTCATGTAACTGTTACGTCGCTGTTCAGGGGATAAAGAAGATAATATCTGGTTTGGCTCCTGGGATAAGGTGCTTTATCGATTTAACCCTGTTACTAAAAATGAAGAAAAATTTCAGCCGGAGAAAGCCCGATCTTATTCCTTCCCAGGCGACGACATCCAGGGATTTGCCGAGGATCGCGCCGGAAGTTTATGGATGGCTGGAAGATATTCGGGCCTGACGTTGTACGATAATGAACAGAAAAAGTTTTTTAATTACCGGTATGATGCTTCCCGTGAAGGAACGATAGTCGACAATCATATCAATTGTGTCGTTTATCGATAGCGCGGGCATGGTTTGGTTGGGGACAAACAAGGGTGTTAGCATGTACAACCCTTTGCAGCAGCCTTTTGTTCAAAGTTTTTTGCGGGTCCCGGGAAAGGAAGTAACTGTTTATGATTTTTATAAAGATGACAAGAGTACCTTATGGGATCGGCACCAGCGAAGGCTTATTTATGCGCCCGGCTGGAATGGATTCCCTTTCAACATCGACCGCTGTCTTACAAAGGTCATCCGTTGACGGTCTCCGATTCTTTAGAGACGATGATGGTACATTATATATAGGTACTAACTTTTCCCTGTTCGTTTACGATCCCGCCAATAACAAGGTCTCGTTGTTGCCAAATACGGAGAAGGATTCGGTAATATATGATATCATTGATTCAAGGATTGTCTCCGTGATCAAAGATAAAATTGATGGCCATCCTTCATTAATTGTGTCTCCTTACGGTCATTACATCGCTTACTATGACCTGGTTGAAAAGCAATGGGTATCGCGAAACGATTCTGTGCAACAGGATACTGGAGAGATTTAACCTCAGGGACAACCTGTTTCATAAAATATATAAAACAAAAACAGGAAGGATCTGGCTGGCTACAGGCAAATCCGGTTTTGGCTCAATGGCAGAATAATCTCGACGCCGACCGTCACTTATTTTCGCAATGATCCGGTCTCTGCCACTTCGATTACCAACAATAATGTCTACGATATTGTGGAAGATGAGAAAGAGAATTTATGGGTGAGTACATATGGCGGCGGCTTGAATTATTATGATGTTCACACAAACAAATTTGATCACATCGATGTTACCAATAACCTGTTGGAGGGCCTTCAAACCGATAGCGAGGGCAATGTATGGATGATCAGCAACGGTAATCTTGATAAATATGATCCCCAGTTCAAAACTTATTCTTCCTTTTTTCTTACCCGATCTTGAAAAATCCGGCGGAGTTAAAGGGAGTATTTATAAGGACACTGACGGGGATATGTATGTTGGAGGAGTAACTATTTCATCCGGTTTCGGCCAGCGGTTGTCAAGTCCATCACCCGACGTCCCCGAATTTATTTTACCGACTTTAAGGTGTTGAACAATTCGCACAATGAATTGCTGACAGAAAATGAGATTCGGCTTCATTATAATCAGAACTATTTTACTATTGAATTTTCCGCTCCTGATTTTGCCAGCGGGCCGGTGGAATATTCTTACAAATTGGATGGATTTGACAAGGGATTGGATCACTGCAGGCGATCGGAATTCGGTGAGCTATTCCAATCTTGATGGGGGCCATTATGTTTTCAGAGTGAGGGCCTTTGGTAAAGAGATAAGTGGAACGAAGAGCATGCCCTCCTTAGCATCAGCATCATTCCCCGTTCTGGAAGCGCTGGTGGTTCCTGGCTTTATGTGTCATTGCTGTCGCCGGCGCTGTTTATGGATTGTATCGTTATAGGATCAACGAATTATTGAGACGACAGGCCATCCGTAACAAGATTGCGCAGGACCTGCACGATAATGTCGGCTCAACACTCAGCAGCATTTCGGTATACAGCCAGGTGGCAAGATCTATCATCGTCAGCAAAAAATGGATGATCTGCAGGTCACATTGGAGAAAATCAGTTCCACTTCCAGCAGATGATCTCTGAGATGAGTGATATCGTTTGGACCATCAACCCGCGTCACGATGATGTGAAGCAGATACTCGAGAAAAAGAATGCAATCATTTGCCGGCCCCTTGCTCGCTGCAAAGAACATTCGCCTCCAATTTGACTTTGACCCCGAGATAGCGGGCTATTCGCTGAGCATGGAGGAAGCGGGAAGGAATTTTTACATGCACATTTGAAGAGGCGATCAGCAATGTCACCCCAAATATTCCGCAGCCTGATAAGGTGAGCGTTCAAATCCGGAAATCGGACCCGTGATCATTTCAAAGATGACGGTATCCGATGATGGTGTTGGCTTTGATGTCAACAAGGCACGAAAAGGAAACGGTATTTGGAACATTGGGTATCGCGCCAGGGAAATGAAGGGTACTCTAGCCCTGGATTCGTCACCGGGACAGGGTACGCGCCTGGTTCTTGAATTTCCCTGTCCCCTGATTCGGGGGATTGCCCATTAAAGCTAAAAGAATCTCACCTTTGTATAGTTATGAACCGCTCGGGGTGCAATTTTTGACGATAACAGGAATATCAGGGAAAGCATAGAACTATTGCTTTCCACCACCGATCAGATCGAAGTCGTCGGGTTCATTTATTTTCTGACGTGATTTATTGTATCGATGATATCCGTGCGAGTAAGCCAGATATCGTATTGATGGATTATCGAAAATGCCGGGCGAGTCGGGGAATCGATGCTGCAAAAGAAATCAAAAAAGAATTTCCACATATTCTCATCATGATGCAAAACGGTTTTTTGAAGATGATGACCGTGTATTTGACTCCATCTGTGCAGAGCGCCTCCCGGTTATATTTTAAAGAACCATCTCAACACAAAACGCGATTGACTCGATCAATGAATTGCAATACAGGGGGGCTTTTCGCCCATGTCGCCTTCCATAGCGGAAAAAGTGTTGGGCAAGCTGCGGCAAACACCTCAGCAATAATGCAAAACCCGCGCAGGCACCCGACTACCAGCTTACTCCAAGGGACAAGTTTTGGCCTGTATTGTCGAATGGACTTGCTTATAAAAATGATCGCCTCCGAACTAAACATCAGCTACACGAAACGGTGCGAAGCCATGTGAAGAAGATTTATGAAAAGCTGCATGTCGCTTCGTTGGCAGAAGCGGTAGCCAAGGCGATTTTTAATCAACGGATAGTGTAACGGAAATGAAGACCGCGCTTATTATTATTGATATTCAAAATGATTACTTCGAGAAAGGAGCCATGACCCTGGTAGGCCCTCGTCTCCGCCAGTCGTAATGCCAGCCTGGTATTGCAAAAGATTCAGGGCTAAAAATTGCCGGTTGTTCATATTCAACATATCGCAAAGCCGACCTGGCGCGACATTCTTTCTTCCTGGCACCAACGGGGCAGGGAAATTCATAACGATGTCAATCCGTTGTGGCCGACAGAGAAAAATCATTGTCAAGCATTATCCTAATAGCTTTAGGGGAACTGAACTCCTGGAGCATCTTTTACACTACTAAAAATAACTTTGAGGATTTGGTTTGTTTTACGGCGGAATGATCACACATGTCTGTGTCGATTCAAACCGTGAGGGCCGCCAAGGATTTAGGATTCGATTGTTCCTGTAATCGGCGATGCCTGTGCCACGAAAGACCTGGAAATCGGCTGGCGAGTTTGTGAGGGCTACGAGGATGTCAAAAGTTTCTTAGCAGCTCTCAATCATTTCTATTCAATGTTATTACTACACAAGAGTGGCTGGCGGGCAGATATTGAATATGAATATAGAACAGTGATATTGAATAAGGGCCAAGTGTCAACCGCTGAAGTGTAGCCCCAATTTCGGGGATTCAATTGATAATTTCGGGATTGTTACTAATATCATTCTTTTCAACTTTGGCTATAAAGAAATGATATGTCCACGAAAGAAGATGATCGTAACTAAGTTGCTTTGACTCGCTGGCAGAAAGCTCTGCCGGGGATTGTGTGGGGCTGTAGCGAGAAGGGAAGCGGCACCGGGCGGCGGCCAACAGGCTCCTCTCACTGCTGGGTAGCGGTGGCATCCAGTGCACAATTTGCGGCAGATATTTCTCCCATTGATTCGCAAACCCCAGGTACGCGCAACGGGATCCGGGTGTCATGGCACGGAGGTAGCGCGGGAACAGTCGGGGGCCTTAACAAATTTTGCCCAGATTAAGAATGCAGCGGTCGACGTTAAGGCTGCCAGTAGTTTCGGGCTGAATGCCTTTGGGCAGCGCACTCGGCAGTACACAGATCGAACAGATCAGTTGCTGGGTCGATCATGGTGTTTTCGCCGAACAATTAAATTCTGCAGATGAAGACTTGGCAAATCATAACACCGATTATTACTGCGCGTCTTTGCCCTGTCGGCTATTGCAATTAAATGTGGACAGCATCAGCAGCGGCCAAGATGCTGATATCGCCCGAAAATCCTGTAATTGAGACAAAGAGTTGTCCAGCATGGATGAAATTTAAAGAGAACGATGCGATTGCCGCCACCAGCTTTTACGAGGACAAGGCGATTATCGTTAAAGGAAGGAAGGATTTTGCGGATTGAAGATCCGGGGTTGGGGTGAGCTCTGCTTCTCGGCGATGGATCCTCAAAAGCCAGCCGTTCTGTCAATTTGAATTAAACCAACTGGGGGAGGCGAACAGGGTTAGAGCCCGGCCAGCTCATCGCAGTCAAGGGGCTTTGTGTTGCCGCATCGCCTGGGTGTTTAGTAGCACCGTTCATTGCTCACTCGAAGATGGAAGTGAATAAAAACTCGGATATCGTGAATTGTTGTGCATTCTAACATCAGGTTAATTTTCCTCTTAACTAATTCAATCATGTTCGCGGGGATAACATGTGCGACCAAACATTACGATCATCTGAAGTTAACGATTTTTATAGACGACACTGTGAATAACTTATAGTGGAACTCCGGAAGTAGTCGTTCCTTAGTAGTGAAATTCGGAGCGATGAAGACCTGCTATCGCTTATATTTAATGGGATCCAGTTTAACTATTATCACTGCTGGCCGTGCCAGCTGATTGGGGCCGCGAAAAATGGTACCGAATTGCATGGACTTCATTTGTCCATTCGGACAAGGGAACACTCGTGAGGGATGTATTTTTCCGGAAGTGATATTGATCCGGGCCGAGCGTCTTTTTAATAAAAGGATGCTGGAGGACACCCAATGTAGATGTTATTCATACCCAGATCAAGCTTTGTACCGATATGGACAAAAGAAAGAACGTGCCCTACAGACCAAAAGAGCTGATCAATCCATCACTAAAGGAAATGTTGGCTCTGTCAAGAACGGCGGAATTATTTTCCTGAATGCCTTTTACAAAAGAGCTTCTTGCTCGCAAACACCAGTTTAGTTTCAGGAGATTTTATCGAGAAATCCAGCCTCTCCTGCCGAATTAGTCGGCAATAAAGTCTAAGTTTTAGCTTTCTTATTATTAATCATCACTGACTGTCGGAAGCGTTTCCTCCCACTCTCACCCGTTTTGGCAGTAATATTTTAATAACCAAAAATTAATATTTCGAAAACTTCGAAGCTCAACTTTTTTGTTCACAGAAAATTGAACAAATAGAAACTCTCCCTACTCCTCTCCCTCAATACATAATTTTCAAATCTGAAGTTTTGCTCTAATAGCAAGTGTGGAAAACATTGAATAAGATTAAAATATTGTGCACGAAAACCATCGCCACCTCATCATCAAATCAGAAAAATCAGTTAACTTAAGATACGGAACTCAGCCTGCAAACTACTCAAACTATATACTTATGAAAGATCTTTAACCCTCAGGCTGGCTATCTGTTCATCCTATTATCTGCTAATATGTAGCCGATTCCATTCACGCCCAGGTAACCACAGCAACCTCAAGTGGTATAGTGAAAGACTTCGAAAGGGACTCCTGCTGGCCTCAGCCTCCGTTACCGTTGAATATCCTGATGCGGCGTTAGCCATACCCTGGCTACGAAGGCCGATGGCACGATTCGCCGTTCCGAATCTTGGGGTGGGGTGGACCGTACCGCGTTACCGTCAACCGTGTCAGTTATCAAAAGTCGGTATCTGATAATATTTTTCTGGAACTTGGATTGAATCAACACTGTTGAGCTTAAGCTCGAGGAAAGAGCTACTGAAATCGGCGGAGTGACGGTGACTTCGAGATCCAAGGTATTTGACGACAAACGAACAGGGGCGTCCACCAATATTAACAACAGGCTGATCAGGACAATGCCCACCATTTCAGGTCTGCGGGACGATTATCTGCGATTGACGCCCTCTGCTTCAGCTACCTATAACGGTTTATCATTTGCCGGGAGAAATGGCCAGTACAATAATTTTTCATTCGGATGGTGCGGTATTCAATAATCCCTTCGGTCTGGATGCTCCAACGCCGGGCGGACAGACCAATGCCCAACCCTATTTCTTTTAGACGCGATCGATCAGATCCAGGTCAACGCTTGCTCCGTACGATGTGACACAAGCCGGCTTTACCGGGGCGGGAGTGAATACTGTAACAAAATCCGGCAATAATAATGTCACCGGAACTGTCTATGGATTTCTTCCGCAACCAGAGTTTTACCGGAAAAAAGTAGAAGACACCAGATCACTGTGCCCGATCTTAAACAACTTCAGGTTGGGTGCAGCCTTGGGCGGTCCAATCATGAAAAACAAGTTGTATTATTTTCTAAGTTTTGAAACGGAACAAAGAACGGATGAAGCTTGACGGCATTCCAACCACGCAATGCTTCAAATATCGGCAAACCCACTACTGCAAGAGTGCTGGAACAGGATATGATCGATGTAAGCAATATTCTTAAGACGAGGTTTAACTATGACACGGGACCCTACCAGGGTTATACTTTAGATCAAACAAACTATAAATGGCTCGCTAAGTTGGACTGGAACATCAATACCATTCACAAACTTTCTTTCACCTACAACGGCCTTGATGCCAGCAAGGATAAACCAGCTCACCCGAGTGCCATCGGCCGACGCGGACCGGATTATACGACCTTGCAGTTCCGCAACTCAGGATATGAAATAGTCAATAAACTGAATTCATTCAATGCCGAACTAAAATCGAACTTTAAGGAAACTATGCCAACAAGCTGAGATTGGTATATACGGTCTTCAAGGATAAGAGAAATCCTTTTTCTACTCCTTTTCCCGTTATCAACATTTCAAAGTATGGGACAAGATATATAGTTGCAGGACACGAACCCTTTTCGATATTTAACCGGCTAAACCAGGACGCGTTCCAGGCGGTGAATGATTTTACGATTTATAAAAAGAACCATACTATAACTGTCGGTGCTTCCTATGAGTCATTCAAATTCGCCAATTCATTTAACCTGACAGGATATGGCCCCACTTTATTTTATGACGGGGACATTCAAAAATTCAAGGACAGTGTGCCGGGAGGAGGCCTTACGTATTCGATTTTCCTGGATCACCCGGTTATCCGCTCGATGTAGATGTGAACTATGCAAAGAATCATGCCGCCGCCGATGTGTGGACCTGGTATTATCTTACTGTCGGCCAGGTGTCCTTGTATGCGCAGGATGAATGGCGAGGCGAATGAAAAATTCAGGCTCACATATGGTTTGCGGGTTGATAAGTCGCTTTTCTTCAACTCAAGGTATTCGAGCCCTAACTTGCATGCTGATGGAACGTTCTCAGATTCATCTTACCGAGGGTGAACCAACCGTGCAGAATAATGATAATCTCACATTGTTTGATGCCAGTGGTAAACCAATCACCAATGGAAAGGGCAAGGATCTTGATAATACCCATTTACCCAGGGCACCTTGTTTTCTCCGAGGGTTGGTTTCAATTGGGATGTAAAAGGTGACAAAACATTCCAGTTGAGAGGGAGGGTCAGGACTATTTACCGGGCGCTTCCCGTTTGTATGGTTGGGTAATCACATTGGGAAATCCTTTCAAGCTTATTTTATAACGCAACCGATAAAAATTTCAAATGGCCGCAGGTGTGGAGGACAAACCTTGGAAGTGACTATAAGATTCCTTTCGGAACAGTATTCTCTTTGGACCTTGCCTATACCAAGGATGTCAAAGGAATGATGGTTCGCAATTATAAACTGGGCATCCCAACGGGAGTGTTGAATTCAGGTACGGGCGATCATCGAAACATCTACACTGGCTGCTAACCAGGGTGCCAACAATACCTATGTCTTTACCAATACAGATGTGGGTTACCAGTATAATATTACGGCGCAGGCACAGCAAACTTTCAAAGGGGACTGTATGCAATGATTGCTTACAATTATTTGGTGGCCAAAGACGCCAGTTCAATATCAGCAGAAATATCCCAGTGATGCGTTTGATCGCAATCCCTATATTGAACAATGCCAATGAAGCAAGACTTACCTCCCTCTTTGTACGGTAATAAACACGGGATAATTGCTGCGCTATCACAAAGGTTTGGATATGGAAGAACGAAACAATTCGCGACAACAGTATCGCTGTTTGGAAGCTGGACGTCAGGAGACCGTTTTGCTTATGTATACGGTGGAGATATAAACAATGATGGTACCGCGACGAATGACCTGTTATATGTGCCGACCGATGCAGAAATCGATGCAATGACTTTTGCACCTCTTATTGATGTGAATGGTATAAGTCAAAATGGGGCTGCCCAACGGGCTGCATTGAAAAATATCTCCAGACTGATAGTTATTTGAATGGGTTGAGAGGAAAGTATACGGAGAAATATGGGGGCGAAACACCCTGGTACAGCCAGGTCGATTTTCGCGTGCTCGAGGATTTTATGTTTAAGGCGGGTAATTCGACAAAGACAATTGAATTCAGCATTGACATTGTCAATCTTGGCGAGATCTCATAAGTAGTAGCTGGGGTGTGAGAAAATTGGCGACCAATTCCGGATATTTTCAACCATTATCTGTGACACTGGCGGGCAATACACCGACTTACCAGTTTGATCCATCCGTTAAAGAGACATTTACGGCAAGCCCTGATCTTATTTCAAGGTGGCAGATGCAATTTGGTTTGAGGTTTACCTTCTAATGTGAGGAAGTACGGGAAGGTGTCCGGGAGCTAAAGCGTTTCTTCCCGCTCTTACCGTCTTACCGGCTAAATCTCAACTATGCTACCTAAGAAAAATTGAATCAATTCTAACACTAGGCGGGAAGCCTGCAAGAAGGAGAAGGACGGAAAGTTTTAGAATGGCCGGGAAGACGGGAAGCACGGGAAGTTGTCGGTGCAAAAACGTTTCTTCCCGCTCTTACCGTCTTACCGGCTAATAAACTGTGGAACCTAAGAAAAAATTGAATCATTCTAACGCTAGGAGGAACGCCGCAAGAAGGGGAAGTACGGGAAGTTTAGAATGGCCGGGAAGACGGGAAGCACGGGAAGGTGTTCTGTGGTCAATAAATGTTAAGATCATAATAACCTTCCGGTAATAATTAATAGCCCAATCCTTTTAGATTTCACGAAGAATATAATGCAACACCTCGATTGCTATCAGAATAATCACGATCCATTCGAGAAAAACTGTATTCCGGTATTGGGTATGTCCTTGAACAATTCCAGGTTGTCTTTTACAATCGCGAGATCTTCTGTTACACCCCTGAACCTCTCCTGGAGATCAAAATTCTTTTTTAGCTCGATATATAGTTTATCGAGTTTTTCGTCTTCCCAGGTCTCCAGGGTGAATCGAGATATGTAGAGATTCTCGGTAATCCTGTTCTTTAATAGCAGCGTTCTACCAATGAATTTTTAAGGCGAATACCCGATATGGCCAACCTTCCTTTTTTCTCCAGTACCTGGGTGTGACTGTTCGTCTCTTCCAGAGCCGGTCGCTTTGCTCGGAATAATAATCGAGGGCGACGGATTGGGATACGTTGAGCATGATGATCCGTATCACATTCCTGTCGGCTGAAGTTATTGCGATCTTGTTATGACCAACTTTAATTTCCGGTGCACCGGTCTCTACTATGAATTCGTCACTCAGTGCTTCATCAAAACGATTTTTACAAAAGGGCAGGATGGTCTGAAGAAAGCCAGAGATTCCTGCAGCGTCGTAGTTTGAAAAACTAATGACGCCATATTTGAAAATATAAATGTATTGTTCATCGTTTACGTTGTAGAACAACTCGTCGGAATCACCATAGATCAGGTCCCCCTTAAAATTGAGTTTGAATGTCTTGATATCAATACTATCCGCGATCTGGTAGGCAATTACCTTGTACATAATATAAAGCTACTACAAATGTTTTGGGGATAGTGGGTGGATAATAGGTTGATTACGGCGGAAGGCTGTGCATCCTAACATTCCCGAAACGTTGGTTTTGGTTGACTTTATTCTGCAAATATTTACGGGAGGCGATGGATGCGGGGTTAACCAGGAAAATTCCGTCGCTCTTCCGGGACCAAACGTTGGGCCGGCAATTAATCACCAATCCAGTGTCAATGATAGCGCCGCTACATATCGCGCTGGCTGGACAACAGGACAAATATCATTCTATGCTAAAAGAGATTCCAAAGGGAAAAAGACGGAAACATTATGGGAAAAAACTGATGGTGATCCGGGCGAAAACCACCCAGACGTTATTGGACTATAACAGGATATGCAAAGGTCTGTTGATATTCGATGCCGATCTCTTTGCCTTCCGAATTCTCCTTAATGGAAAGCGATAGGTATCCGATTTCACTAGTCTTTTGTAAATTCTGCCGCCAGTGCCCCAAGCGACAACGCATCATAACTTTGTCCGATTAAAATTGCATCTTCTTTTATCAGGCCGTGCTCGTTAAGATATTGCCCACCATCTCCGCCTACAAAATATTCATATTTGATGTGATTGCCCTCCGTGGTATAATGACCAACGCAGTAGGCAGTTTCCCCAACTGTTAGCCTGCAGCTATTTTCTCCAATTCAACGAATCATCGAGGGTAAACCTGATCATTCTACAGCATCCCCATAAAAGCCAGCTTACAATCATACATGGTATGATCCTATCCCTTGTCCGAATATTTAAGGAGGGAGATATAGAGGAAATTGGTGTCGATCAGAAGCCGGGTTGGGTGTAAATTTTCTTTGAGTATCTCAAAATGGGGATGTTTTTGGACGGTATGCGCCATTTGGTAACCGCTTGCCATGATTACACCCTATGTTCAAAATAAATAAAACGAAGATGGACAGATGCTTTTTCGTGTGGATTGCATTAACAATCAGAATGTTTCTGTAGCCGGTTTGGGACCATGACGGCAAATGTCATCAATGTTCTCTGCACTGAGCCGCAGGCCATTGATTTGATTCACATTTATTCTCGCTCAAGCCGTCAGCAATTTTTCTCTTTAAGCGACGCAAACATTTTTTCCATTGCTGTGTCCTGCGTAGGTTTGTTGCCCAGCACGCGCACAGCGATAAAACTCTTTTCCCGATGCCGAGTGACCACTGATCTTTCTCACTACCTGTTCGGGCACACCTGGTGCTCAGCATCGTTGTGAGGGCTGTTCTTCTCATCGTATGCGTGGTTGCCACATCACAAAAACGATAAGATTGCCGGTCATTAGTTTGTCGTATGGCTACACACCCGCTTGCCCCTTGTGATGTGCACCGGATGGGTAAGACCCGCTTGCTCCAATAATAGTTTGATGTATTTATTGAGGTTGACTACATTGAATTTCGGGAGCAACCTTTTCTTCAATTTGTGGTAACGTTGAATAATATCGACGGCATACGGCGGAAGCTTAACAAGCGAATCGGTGTTTGTTTTTACTGACCGAACGGCGTAGATAGTGATTGCCATTGACGATGCGGGACATTTGACTCTTCGCAAAGCTACGAGAGCATCAGAAAACCGGAAGCGCCACTCGTGCGGCGAAGACAAAAAAATCTTTGACTTCTTTCATTCTTAATGGAAGACTTTCTTCCAAACGTCTCATCGTGGATCAGGAAGTTCAGCCTCTTCAGGTAAGAGGGGAAAAATGGCAAGGATCTCTTCTTTGCGGACATAAAACTGTTTGTGAAAATCCCCGACGCCCATGGCGAGGTCTTTGTTGAGATAGTTGAAAAAAGTTTTAGATGTCTCAGTGATGGTAACGCCGATATAGTTACCGTGCCACAACCCAAGATCATCGTAGAGATAGATCGGCAAAGCCGCGCTTGTAGAATTTTTTCCAGTAATTCCTTCTCGGTGACCAACCCGCGTTTATTGAGTCGTTCGGCTCCGTCGGTCGCGCAAAAGCTCAGAATTGTTTTTCCCGGCAAAACCGCTGCACTAATAAAAGGTGGTTATAACAATCGTGGATCGATCACTGGAGGATATAAGCTTTTGCCATTGGGTTGCACGGTCTTCTTCCCTTTTTTTTTGCTGTCGTTGATAAAGCTGCTGGAACATGTTAGCAAGTCAGAGGGGCCGGTTCAATTCCTCGAAGGCATAGAGCGTCGTGGTTCTGGCTGATAGAATGGCGACAAAAACCTGCTTTCAGGGGTACCAAATTGCGATGAAATAATGACTTCAACGCGAAAGCCATTTGAGCGAGCGATCACAAAAGTGAAATCTAGCGGCTACCGATGATGAATTTACTGCAAACAGAGAGAGAAACAATCAGAGCGCTAAGCCAGGAATTAAACGGGATTGCAGACTAGCGGAGGGATAATTTCTCCGCCATGATTTTGTGGTGTGTCAGAAAAGGTTGTAATGGTTAATGGTAACGGTCGATTAGTAAAGTTGAATATAGAGACAAACTTGGAATCGCCCTCCCAGTTAGCGCGCAAGATTTTACTGCATTGGTAGTTTGGAATTTAACATGAGTCAAAAAGAGCATTTAATTTGTGATCACGATTCAACACAATAGTTCGAATATGAACTAATAAAAGGGCCCCCGGTCCAATTAGGGGATCGAGGAGTAAACCATGAAGACGGCTAAGAGTTTGCGATTAGAAAGTTTCCGGTGGGATCATCTCATGACCGTGAAAAAAATTTCCACACTGCATAGAGTTTTCAACCCATGTATCATGAACACAAAGCGGTTACAGGTTAACGTGGCCGGCTATATAAGGCATCGATGGGAAAGAAGCTATTGTGAGTTCGTTAAAAATAGAAGCCAACTGATTAAATGGTGGCAATAAGCCGACTCTTTGAGTAAATTATTTCCTCTGTTGCTTCCTGGTTTATTACCGGATGAACTTTTAGTTTTTCACATGTTAACGGAAAGAGCTACCTAAAGCATCACTACATGCCAGATCTTATCATTTACCATTTTTTACAATATTTCCCTATAACGTTAACTAATTGTAACGATCGCCTCCGGGCATGATTCTTTCTTAGCTGGACAAAAGGGTTCAATATTTATGATCACTCTACCGACGTTGCCTCATCTTCGCGAAGCAAAAAACCTTGAAAGGTTGTCAAAAAGAACCCATTCTCATCACTTCCATCATAGCTACCGGGCAAGAAAAGAACCCCCCTGGAAGAAAAAGTGACCACAGACAGCCGAGGATGAATCGACAGATCCATTTAAGGATTGGTGTATGCCAAGAGGAGCCGGGCGGGTATATACGACCATCTAAACATAATCTGTTATAACTTCATTTTTCAAGGATGATCAGCCAGTACCAGCTTCACGGCCTCTTCGTCTATCCAGACGCGGCTACGGTTTTATGCGCGAGACATGAAATTTACCGAGGAGCCGTTTTCATCGATGGTAGATTTTTCTTCGTCACCGTTACCGTAAACATTTACAAAAAGTTTCTGCCGCTATGCCTCTTGCCGATCTCCGCATTTGCTTTTCCCCGCCTAAACTATTATTGGTCAATACTACAGCACAGCCCGACAATGGAATTTCATCGATCTCCCCTCTCTTGTCCATCCAATTGTATTGCCATGATCGAAATAGTCGCGCTGAGCACCATAAGCGAGTGCTTTCTGACCCCTTGAGCATCTCCCTGGATATGTTCGATGCCGTTCATCTCGCCTATCACCTTCTTGCCATCCACCTCGTCTTCGTATTTGGCTTCGTATACTGAAGGGATAGAATACACACGGAATTCCCTGTTCCCCAACAATATCATTGATTCCGCCAGGTGGGTTTGAACCAATGGTCAATTGTTGATTGTAATGACTGTAGCGGCTGGGTGTCGTGGTTGTCAACAAAGATGGATAGCCAATTCCGGTTTATCTTTGCTAATGTATTATCAAAGATTTTCCGCATATCAGAGTCTGTACTCTCACTGGGTGGAGGCCGTATAAAAGTTGAAATGGAGAGGCACATCAAAAAGTTGTACCCTTCCTTCCGTGGCTTCAATGTATTTTAACGAGGTGGGTCAGCCGTCGCTGCCGCCAGTATTCGGCGATGGCGAGGAAATGTTTCTTGGGAAGTATATCCCCGAGTGATCCCAGCCATTCGTTCATGAACTGGTGATTGATATGTTTCACTGCATCCAGGCGCAAAGGCATCGATCCCCGTGAAGTGCTCAGCTATACGCACACTGTCAACACACGGCGCTGTTTAGTTCTTCTTTTACATAAGGATTGCGAAAACTCAACATCCTTGCCCATCAGGAAGTCAAAATTTCCTTTTTCGCCTTCAACCATTTCTTCCCAGTGACCGTTGGTGTGCCTCATTTAATATTATGTAAATGCGATTGTCTTCGTCCATTCCTGTGAAACAATGCCAGTCCCAAATGAACTCCGAATACTTATTATTTCGCTGGGAAACGTGAATCGCGTAAATGCTTCAATCGTTGTTGGCTCACCAATGCGTTCATTGCGATTGTCGGCATTCACCTGCTGCACGGGTACACTTTCCTTTCCATCGCCAAAATTTTTTGTGATTGAGGACGACGTCGGCCATCACCTGCATTCCCCTGATCGTGTAAAGCCCTGATGCAATCAAGATATTCCTGCCAGGTGCATACCTTGTTCTCACCGTTCCCTTCTGATCGAATTCACCCAGATCATAAAGATCGTAAGCGGCATAACCTGGCTCGTCCATTCCTTTGCCCGATTTGTAAGCAGGCGGTAACCAAACATGCGTAATTCCCATTTGGGCGAGATGCGGAGCCTTATCTATTGCATGTTTCCATAAATTGCCTTCGGGAGAATAGTACCAATGAAAGAATTGGAAGATTGTAACATTATTTGTCATTCGGCAGCCTGGGGACTTTATCAAATGATTAAAAAATCGGAGCGGATATCATTCATACATTTCATAGGTAACATGAATCTGTTTGCGTACGTGGTCCATCACCGCGATCATGCTTTGCTGAATGCATGGGGAAGAATATCACTGGGTGTTTTTCCCCCTTCCGGACGCATTCGCGGCTTCCTCTGCCTCAAATTGCAGAGCCGTGGCCAGGATTCATTCATAGAATAAACCGACCTTTCCCCGGTGTTCGAATCAACTTCAAGGCCGGCTGATTTTTCAAACCAGGGATTCAGGATCCTGGATGATTCCTTTCTCGCCAGTGATCTCGGCGGGAATTTCGTTGCTCGAAAGAAGAGTGGATTCCAATATCGCGTGTTGCTTGATTCCTATCAATGAAATAGTATCGAGCAATTCTCATCTACTCCCTTCATCTGAAAGAGTCCCTATCGCCTTTATCGTGTCCGGCAAACCCAACAAAAGCAATGCGAGAAATATCGGATAGATACCGAGGTCAAGCAACGAGCCGCCGCCGAGATGAGGTTTGAACAAACGATGGTCACGCTCCGGTCGGGCTTTAAAGCCCATTGAAGCTTTATCGAAACTACGCGACCGATATCTCCCCGTTCAATAAAATGCAATAACTGTTGTATGGTGGGAAGAAAGCGGATCCACAAGCCTTCCATTAAAAACGTCTTGTTTAGACGCGATGAACGAATTAGTTCATTACACTGAATAAGAGTTATCGTCATTGGTTTTTCACAAGCACGGGCACCGCTGTGATGCAGGCATGCCGGGGCCTGTTCAAGATGAAGAGCAGTGGGGGTGGCGATATGAGCAATATCTGCCAGCCTACATTCTTCACCAAATGATGCAAGATCGAAGAAAACGCGAGGAAACCCTGAATTGCCGAAGGCGAAATCTTCCGTCGTTGTTGCTGAATGACCAAATTGCAGCACATTTCATTTCATGTCTCTTCGACCAGAGAGGTCAGTAAGCAAGCCAACTGGTGCACTGATCTTTCGGACCTATGATACCCCGGCACTGGCATCTGAAATGAGATTTAGTGACAATTATTCAACATCTATTAGTGTGCCGCGATTTCCTCAAATCATCCGCCGAGATATTTCTGACAAAGTGCGTAACTTCAAATTCCCCTTTTTGGCCAATACTAAAGATTAGAGTTTCGGGTTTCGGGTTTAGAGCTGGAGGGGCCTCGCGGCTCCCGGCTTCCGACTCCCAGCATCTATCTCGTTGGCATGAATTTATCTTTAGAATTCCCTGCTGATCGGGTCATTTATTTATTTGCTTAATCCGAGGGTGAGTGAGTACAGCTTTTCCCCTATTGTGGCTTGGGGCACGCGGAACCATTATCTATGAAGTGAACGTCAGGCAATATACCAAAGAAGGGACCCACAAAAAGGCGTTCATGCCTCATATGCGTCTCGTATCCGCGATATGGGAGTAGATATTTTTTATGGTTCATGCCAATCACTCCAATAAGTGTTGAGAAAAAGACGGGGGACGTATGGAAGCCATTACGCTGCCAGTTCTTATATCACGATATTGATCCTGCTTATGGCGCTTCTTTCCGATTTTGAATCTCTTGTCCAGTGAGGCCCATCAACTGGGGATGAAAGTGATCCAATCGGTTGGGTCGCCAACCATACGGGGCACACATCGATCAAATCGTGGATTCGGCGAGGTATCCCGGCTGAGCTGGCCAGAAGAGATGAAAAAGGAAATTTCATGGGCTTAGCCATGGGTGGGATAGGATGCGGATCGATCTTAACTATAATATTCCTGAAATGCGCGTGGAAATCGATCAGCTCGATTGACGCACTGGATAAAGAATGTGACATCGACGGTTTTCGATGTGACATGGCCAGTGACAGTGCCCCTCGATTTTGGATAGAGGCAGGGGAGAGTGCGATGCAATAAAACCATTGTTTTGGCTGGCCGAATGCGAGATACTGGATTACCATGAAGCGTTTGATGTTACGTACGGATGGGAGGCGCTTAGGGCAATAGATAAATTCATGAACGGCGAAATGAACACGGCTGACATCTTACCTTTACTCACCGCTTATTCACGGTACCCGATCAGTTCGAAAAACTGCTATTTACCTCCAACCACGACGAAAACAGTGATCATGGCACTGGAGTATGAAAAATATCGGTCGACGCTGCGGCGGCAATGGCAGTATTTACGTGCACCTGGCCCGGCATTCCCTGGTCTATTCGGGACGGAGAAAAACCGAATAAAACACGGCTGGCCTTCTTTGAGAAGGATTTTATTGATTGGAGCGGTGAAACACAACTGCATGAATTTCGTCAAGATTGCTCGCGTTTCGCAAAAGAAATAGCTTTGCAGGAAAGCGCCTCGAGTATTGTTGCTGCAATCCCATCACCCGGACGTTTTGGTTTATCTCTGTCGCCGGCAACAGGATCGGGTGCTGGTACCTGCTTAATTTTCAAAACGAAAAGCGAACTTTTATCTCGATCATCCGGCAGTACCCGGCAATTACATGGAACTATTTACAAATGAGGCGGTAAGTATTCAACGGAAAAAGAAATTCAGTTTTATGCCGGGCGAGTACAAGCTAGTATCATATCACGATGGATGGAGGTTGGTATAAATTTTAATGTAAATAATTATGAAGCTGACAACCTATAAAAGAAAGAGGTCATTTAAAGACACTCCCGAACCTACCGGGGAAAGGCCTCTGGCCCTGTATTACGGTTTGTTGTACAAAAACATGCTGCTTCAAGACTGCATTATGATTTTCGGCTGGAAATGGATGGAGTGCTCAAGAGTTGGGCTGTGAACCTGAAAGGCCCATCACTTAATCCCGCGGATAAAAGACTCGCTATGATGGTGGAAGATCATCCTTACGATTACAGGAGCTTTGAGGGAATAATTCCGAAGGGAAACTATGGCGCAGGCACGGTGATCATTTGGGATGAAGGGACCTACGAGGCATTGGAACCGGGAAGTAAGACGGAACAGGAAAAAATATTATTAAGCAGCTTAAAGGCGGATCATTGAAGTTCACGCTTCAGGGCGAAAAGCTAAAGGGAGAATTTGCCCTTGTAAAATTGAAAGACAGTGAAGACAATGCCTGGCTGCTCATTAAAACATCGTGATAAGTATGCGAAGGAAACTGACATAACAAAAAGATAAGTCGGTAGTATCAGGAAAGACCATTGAAAAATAGCTGCATCCAGTAAAAATATTTATGGGCAGCAAAAAACAGGCTGTCTCATCTCCCGTAAAAAAAAATCAAGTCAGAAACAAAAACGCGTAAGGCGAAAAACAGCTTAGCAAAAGGAGAAGGAAAGAAAGCGCCTTTTCCCAGGCGATTTTCACCGATGCTCGCAACGTTGGTTGATAAACCGTTCCGATGAGCCCGGCTGGATATATGAAGTAAAATGGGATGGATACCGGGCGATCGCTCCTTCTCAATAAAGGAACGGTTCACCTTGTTTCCCGGAATGACAAAATCATTTAATGTAAAAATTCTATCCTGTTTATGATGCTTTAAGAACCTGGGAGGTCACTGCCATATTGGATGGCGAAGTAGTCGTCCTGAACGAAAAAGGCGTTGCCGTTTTCGGTGCGCTTCAAAACTGGCGAAGCGAAGCGAGATGGAGAATTGATATATTATCTTTTTGATATTGCTCTGGCTGGAAGGTAACGATCTGACAGGATTACCTCCTTACAAGACGGAAGGAGTTCTTGAGAGAGATAGTACCCAAAGAAGGAAATATACGCTTTAGTGAAAATTTTGAGACTTCAGCCGCAGAATTTCTCGAAGCCGCCTCCGAAATGAGAATAGGAAGGCATCATGGCCAAGAAAGCCGATAGTGAGTATTATCCCGGAGAAAGAACGAAAGAATGGTTGAAAATAAAGGCGAATAAAAGACACGAGGTTGTGATTGGTGGGTTTACAAGAAACGAAGATTCTCCAAAACAATTCAGCTCATTACTCGTCGGCGTATTTGACAAAGGAGAGAGTTTGTCTATACAGGCAAGATACGGAACGGGTTTTAATGATAGGCTGCAAAGGGAGATGATGAGCGGAAATGAAGAAATTCGTTAGCGACAAAGCCTGCCTTTGATGAAACTCCCCGATGTGGAAAAGCCTTCGCGGTTTCGTCCCCATCCACCCAAAGCAAGAAGTCACATGGCTACAGCCCCGGCTCGTTTGCGAAGTAAGTTATACGGAGATGACAAGTGATGGAGTGATGCGTCATCCTTCATTTGAAGGAATGCGAACGGATAAAGGCAAAGGATACTGTGCTCAAGGAGAAAGAGCTGGATGTAAGTGAAGTGGTGAAGAATAAAAAAAGGCTCAACTGAATAGAGGGGAGGCTTGCCGAACCCGCGATCCGAAGACGTTTTTAGTTTCGTTCTAAATACTGAATCCAATAGACGGCTGAATGCAGAATCATCAGTTTTGCCGTTCAATATAGACTTTCTTGCCGAGGAAGGCGGTCAGGGGTGTCCCATGACCTTAGTGGTATCCGAAGTAACAGGTAGAAGTACAAAGAGTTTGTATCGGACTGAGTCAGTTTGTTTCCATTTGAACATCCGGGGCCAGGTAGGTATCTTTTAGTTGTGCGAAGCGCCTGAAAGGCTTTGTTGCCTTTGGTGATCTCAACACACATTTATAATTTGCCAGTCGCCGAAACTGTTTTCTGTATGTTGCCCGAATCAACCTTTTTCGCGTGAAGTATCGACCGGAATGTTGGTTGAGCACTGCTTCGGCTACCGTGACTTCCGTTTATCCGGCTTGTCTTGTCGAGATAGTATAGCCACCCCAGATCGCCAACCCGATGCCACATAAGATCAAAGGGCGATGAAAGGTTTTCGCCACGGTGATTTTCACAATCGAAACCGGCCAGGTAATAGCTCGGTATTTGGCGTCAACCGATTCTTTTTGGTTAAGCCATGGACGTCTCTTTCAGGGATGATCTTTTAGTCTGTCCGGAATAATATTTCGGAGTGTGAATTCAAATTGGCCAGGCCTAGAGCCTCACCAGGGTCCACTACCATCGAACGTAAAAGGTTTGCTGATGTTGAGGAATTGTTTGGAGCCATTGCAAATGGGATTCGAGATCTGATTCAGCCAGCGGTCTCATCTATCCTGACTTTGAAGAAATATAGCTTACGAGGTCGGCGCATTCTGTATAGATGTATTATTTTCAAAGCTAATACCTTCAGGTGAAGGGTGCGCTACTTATTATTTTCTGTGTCGATAATGACTGAGGATCTAATATAAAGGATTCCTATTCCCGACGGTCAAAGCCATTTGATTGGTGTAAAGGTATTGGGCCAGGAGGTGAGGCAAGTTTCAAAACGTTTCGAATTAGTCACGCAATATATATAAATTGAATGGCTGTTGCAATAGGTATAACACTATACTTTATTTTTGCAGTCGATGCTTACTGAAGAAGAAAAGGGATTTATCGAGTATTGGGAGGCAAACCGGCTCCGGCGTGCGACGTTTTTTCAACACAACTGGCCATAGGCCTTCCACTGGGCGTGTTCGCTGATGGGCATATCTTTCTAAGCTTCTTTTCAGGCTGGCATCAAGCAAGCTGCGATTGAAATCCGCTCCCAGTCTCAATCCGAGCCGGACTATGCTACTATCATTTTCGTGCTGGTAATAGCCAGCTTTGTTGATTGTGGTTTTTACGGCGGTGTTTTCCGCCCGCCACAAATGGGACATGAATGAACAACGATACCGGGAACTGCTGGCAAAGCAAAAATCAGTGCCTTTCTTAAGTCTTTGCGAAACATTCT
>ERZ1370068.7823-contig-6717_pt1 | contig 24459 bp, 31 predicted proteins | sample MGYA00561227_ERZ1370068 | MGnify/ENA primary metagenome ERZ1370068 (study PRJEB38410, sample SAMEA6850437) | metagenome | study: Metagenomic assessment of the ecological functions of the soil: analysis of the soil microbiota associated with the...
GTGTACTTCGTTCGTTACACGTATTACCGCAGGAACGACGGGCACTGGGGAGACGGGAGGCGACAGCACCACGAAAGGTACCCCCCTGTGCCGACTGGATCGCGTGGATCGCGAGCGCGAGGCCAAAGATCGTGTGAGCCCTATCTCCGTGTGGCGTGCAGGCTCGCGGACGGGGGTGAGTGCCTTGTATCGAGGGCGGCTCAGCCGGCGGCTACTCACCGCGACCGTCAAGGCGTGTTTCGCCATGCAGGTGGCGGGGAGTGTCGCCGGAGGATCGTCCGGCCATGGTCCGCGCGCGGGCGCTCGTCCATCAGCTCGGGCGGGCCGGTGGCAGGCAATGTTTCGCCAAGATCTCTGAGCTCGCGCAGTTCGTGGAATGCCGACTGGTCTGGGCATCTCGCGCCGCGCCGGTCGAGATCAGCGCTCCTGCTCCTGCTGGATCATCGTGGTATCATTCAACCCTCCTCGAGGTCTTTCGTACTGGTCTCGCGCGCGGTGATCGCGCCTTTGCTCTATCCTGATGGACCGAAAGCCGGTCACGCGGCCTGCCGGCGTCGCGCGGCTCGACGAGCTGTGGCCGGTGCCGCGCGAGCGAGCGCAGCCTGCGCTTCCACCGCGTGCCGCGAGCCGTTCTCGCCGGCGCGTTCTGCTCTGGAAGAACTTCTTCATCGCGCGTGGACGACGGCGCTCAAGAGCTGGGAGCGCTTCTCGCCCGCGCCCGCTGCGCACAGCGCGCGGTCGACGCCGCGCGCCGGCTTGGCTGGAGGAGCGCCTGGCCGTGCCCGGCGGGCTGGGCGGCATCTTCCCGGCCATGGCCAACTGCGTGCTCGCCCTGCGCGTGCTCGGCTATGCCGAGGACCACCCGCTGATCCGCGGGCAGATCAAGGAGATCGAGGCGCTCGGCGATCGAGCCGACGACGCAGCTGCACTATCAGCCGTGCGTCTCGCCGGTGTGGGACACCGCGCTGGCGGCCAACGCGCTCGATCGAGTGCGAGCTGCCGCCGCGATCATCCCGCGCTGCAGCGCGCGGCGAGTGGATGATCGACAAGCAGGTCGCTCGGTGCCGGGCGACTGGCAGATCAAGCGGCCGCACGTGCCGCCCGGCGGCTGGCGCGTTCCAGTACGACAACGACTTCTACCCGGACCTCGACGACACCGCGATGGTGCTGATGGCGCTGGAGCAGGATCCGACGGGCTCGACCCCGAGCGCACGCCGGCTCGCGCATCGAGCGCGGGCTCGGCTGGTTCCTCGGCATGCAGGGATCAGGACGGCGGCTGGGCGTCGTTCGACGCCGACAACAACCGACTCTATCTGAACAACATCCCGTTCGCCGACCACGGCGCCCTGCTCGATCCGTCGACCGAGGACCTCACCGGGCGCGGGCTCGAGCTCGCTGGGCACGCTTCGGCTACGGCCTCGACGCTCGAGCCGGCCGGCGCGCGCTGCGACGTTCATCCGCCGCACACAGCGCGACGACGGCCCGTGGTACGGCCGCTGGGGCGTCGAACTACATCTACGGCACGTGGTCGGTGCTGCGCGGGCTCGCCGCCATCGGCGAGGACTCGCGCCAGGACTACGTGCAGCGCGCGGTGCCGCTGGCTCGAGACGCCGCCAGAACGCGGACGGCGGCTGGGGCGAGACGCTGCGAGAGCTACGACGCGTCCCGAGCTGGCCGGGCGCGGCGACGTCCATCCCGAGCCAGACCGCGTGGGCGCTGCTGGCGGCTGTTCGCCGGCCGGCCACGCACGGGCGGCGGCCGTCGAGCGCGGGCGTCGCAGTATCTCCTCGACGCACGCAGCGCGAGGACGGCGCGTGGGAGGATCCGCTCTGGAACGGCACGGGGTTCCCGCGCGTCTTCATGCCTGCAAGTACCACCTCTACGCGAAGCTACTTCCCGCTCTGGGCGCTGGGCGTCTATCGCCGCGCGCGTGCATGACTGAGCCGCCGCATCGCGCCCTGGCCGCTGCGTCCCCTTCGAGGCGCTCCGGCCGGTGGGCCATCGACGATCGTCGAGTCGCTCGGGCCGCTTCGGCACGTTCCTCGTCCAGGCGCTAGCGCCATCATCGTCGTCCCGCCCTTCAAGCTGCGACGCGCTCGTCGAGCCGCATCAACTTCATCGGCTTCCGCTCGCTGCTCGATCATTCTGCTGACCGGCGCCTTCACCGGGATGGTGCTCGGGCTTGCAGATCTTCCTCACGCTGTCGCGCTTCGGCTCCGAGGCGTTCCTGGGGCCCGCGGTGGCGCTGTCGCTCATCCGCGAGCTGGGGCCGGTGCTCTCGCGCGCTCATGGTCACCGGCCGCGCCGGCTCGGCGCTCACCGCCGAGATCGGCATCATGCGGATCACCGAGCAGATCGACGCGCTGACGGTCATGGCGCTGAACCCCATGCGCTACCTGGTCGTCCCGTCCATCGTGGCCGGCGTCATCACCTTCCCGCTCATGACCGCGCTCTTCGACGTGGTCGGGATCTTCGGCGGCTACCTGGTCGGCGTCGAGCTGCTCGGGCTCTCGCCCGGCACCTACTTCGGCGAGATGCAGACCTTCGTGGACATGGGCGACGTCATGACCGGCTTCTGGAAGTCGATCTCGTTCGGGATCATCGTCACCTGGGTCTGCACCTACAAGGGCTTCCACGTGCGGGCACGGCGCCGAGGGCGTGGCGCGCGCCACCACCCAGGCCGTGGTGCTGTCCTCGGTGCTCATCCTGGTGTGGGACTACTTCCTGGGCTCGGTGCTGCCGTGATCCGCGTGATCAAGGTCAGCCTGCACCAGCGTCCTTCGGCGGCCAGCCGCGTCCTGCGCGGCGTCGATCTCGAGAGTCGCCGACCGGCGACGATCATGGTCGATCATCGGCCGGAGCGGCGGCGGCAAGTCGGTGCTTCCTCAAGCACCTGATCGGGCTGCTGCGGCCCGACGCGGGCGCATCGCTCGTGGACGGCGCCGAGATCACCCGGCTGCGCGGCCGCGCGCTCGACCGGGTCCGCGAGCGCTACGGGCGTGGTCTTCCAGGGCGGCGCCCTCTTCGACTCGCATGTCGGTGCTGCGAGAACGTCGCCTTCCCGCTGCGCGAGAAGATGCCGGCTGCCGCCGCCGAGATCGCCGCAGCGGCGTGAGGCAGAAGCTGGACGCAGGTCGGGCCTGGCGGGCATGGGCGACAAGAACCCGGCCGAGATCTCGGGCGGCATGCGCAAGCGGGTGGCCATCGCGCGCGCCCTGGTGACCGAGCCGGAGATCGTCTTCTTCGACGAGCCGACCACCGGCCTCGATCCGATCCTCGTCAACACCATCCACCACCTGATCGTCGACCTGCACCGCCAGTTCCGGTTCACCGCGGTCATGGTGAGCCACGAGATCCCCGAGATCTTCCGGATCGCGGACCGCGTGGCCATGCTCCACGACGGCGCTGATCGTCGAGGTCGTGCACGCCGGAGGGCAGTCCAGGCCTCCGCGAACCCGATCGTCCAGCAGTTCATCCGCGGCGAGATCGAGAGCGCGGCGGCTCGCTGAGCTCCCGCCGGCAGGGCGGAAAAGAGTAGACGATGCGCGCGAGGCACGGAAGATAGCCGAATGAGAGCGTCACGACGCTGGATCTGGCGGTGGGCATTTTCGTGCTCGTCGGGCCTGCTCGCGCTCGGGCTGGCTCTCCATCAAGCTCGGCCGCGTGGATCCTCTTCGGCAGCCGCGGGCTACGCGCATCACCGCGGACTTCCCCACCGTGGGCGGGCTCAAGACGAGCTCCGCGGTCGAGATCGCGGGCGTGGAGATCGGGCGCGTGGACGGCATCCCGCTGTCAGGACTACCAGGCCCGCGTGATGATGAGCATCCAGTCCGGCGTGAAGCTGCAGGAAGACTCGATCGCGTCCATCAAGACCGAAGGGCTCGATCGGCGAGAGGTACATCCGGATCAGCCCGGGCGGCTCGGACAAGATCATCGCGCCCAACGGACGGCATCACGCGAGGTGGAGCCGCCGGTGGACATCGAGGAGCTGCTGTCGAAGTACATCTTCGGCAAGGTATAGCCGACATCATTCAACGCGCAGCGGAGGCAGTGTCGATGAATTGGCGTTCGCATGGATGCAGTGGTGCTGGCGGCGCGTGCTGGTGGCTCGGCTGCGCTGGCGCCCGCGCGACGGCCGGCGTCCCCACCGACCAGCTCAAGGGCGCGATCGAGCGGGTCGGCTCGAAGACCCTCGACGAACCCGGCCCTCGAAGGGCGAGACGCGGCTCGCCGAGCGGCGCGCGCGCCGTCCGCAAGATCGCCAACGAGATCTTCGACTTCAGCGAGATCGCGCAAGCGCTCCATGGGCCGGCACTGGCAGGGCCGCTACCGACGCCGAGCGACGACGAGTTCGTCGGCGCTCTTCGCCGACCTCCTCGAGCGGCTCCTACATCTCGAAGATCGAGACGTACGGCGGCGGAGAAGATCCTGTACACCGCGGAGACGCGCGAGAACGACATCTGCGTGGTGGGCACCACGGATCGTCACCAAGAACGGCACCGAGGTGCCCGGTCGACTACCGGATGGTCAAGCGCGGCCGAGCGCTGGCTCGTCTACGACGTCAGCATCGAGGGCGTGCAGCCTGGTCGTCCAACTACCGCACGCAGTTCAACAAGATCGTCCAGACCACCTCCTACGCCGAGCTCATCCGGCGCATGAAGAGCAAGCAGGCCGAGGTGTTGGTGGGAGGACGATCCCAAGAAAGCTGGCGCCCGGACCAGTAGTCCGGCGCGGCGAGGAGGAGTCATCATGACCAGAGTCGCGCCCTGTTGCGTTCGCTTCGCGCCGTCCGGGGCTCGTCCCCATGGTCGGCGCCCACGCGACGCGCTGTCCGCCCGCCTCATCGAAGCGGCCGGCTTCCCCTGGTCTGGTCCGTCGAGCTGCGGTGTCGGCGGCCACAGCGGGCCATGCCGGACGTGAACCTGCTCACCATGACGGAGAACCTCGAGACCGCCCGCTACATCAACGACGCGGTGTCCGTTCCGGTCATCGCCGGACGCCGCCGACAGCGGCTACGGCAACGCCGTTTCAACGTCGTGCGCACGGTGGAAGAGTACGAGCGCGCGGGGGTGGCCGATCTGCATGGAGGACAACGTCTTCCCCAAGAAGTGCAGCCTCTATCCGGGCATGCGGCGCGAGCTCCTGTCCGTGGACGAGTTCGGCGGGGAAGATCCGGGCCGCGGTAGAAGACCCGCCGGGATCCCGACTTCGTGGTGATCGCCCGCGTGGAGGCCCTCATCGCGGGCTGGGGCATGAAGGAGGCGCTCCGACGCGCCCACGCCTATGCGGACGCGGGGGCCGGACATGATCCTCATGCACTCGAAGTCGAAGACGGCGGCGGAGGTGCTGGAGTTCATGCGCCTCTGGGGAGCGGCCCACCCCGGTGGTGGTGGTGCCCACCCTCTACCCCTCCGTGACCTTCGAGGAGCTGGAGGGCGCGGGCGTGAAGATGGTGATCTGGGCCAATCAGGTGCTGCGTGGCGCGGTGCGCGGGATGGAGACGACGCTGGGCACCCTGGCCCGCGAGAGCGACGGCTGGACGCGCTGGACCCGCACATCGTGCCGCTGGAGGAGATCTACCGGCACGTGGGGTGGCGGGAGTGGCAGGCCATCGAGGCGGAGTACCTGCCGCAGGAGAGCCGAGATCCGCGCGGTGATCATCGCCGCGGGCTCGGCAAGTCGCTGCTGCCGCTCACCGAGGACCGGCCCGAGTGCATGCTGGACATCAAGGGCCGCAGCATCCTCGAGCGGCAGGTGGATACCCTCCGCGCGTGCGGCGTGCAGGACATCGCGAGTGGTGCGGCTACCGGAAGGATCAGGTCACCGTACCCGGCTTGCGGTACTTCGACAACGACCGCTACGAGGAAACCGGCGAGGGCGTCTCCTGTTCGCCGCCGCCCCCGTGCTGACCGGGCGCGTGCTCTTCCTCTACTCGGACATCCTCTTCGAGCGCTCCGTCCTCGAGCGGCTTCTCCGCGCGGAGGCGGACTGCGCGGTGGTGATCGACCGCGCGCGTGGGTGGACCAGCGCGACCGCCTGCTGCCCCTGTCGAAGCCGCTGGACCTCGTGGTGACCGAGCAGGCCCCCGCCGCCGGCCTCCGCGCGCTGGCAGCGGCGGCGACGACTTCCTCGTCACCGTGGGCGCGCGGTGGCCCCGGACCGCGCCAACGGCGAGTTCATCGGCATGGCGCTCTTCTCGGAGCGCGGGACCCAGGCCCTCCGGCGCGCCTGGGACGAGGCGCGCGCGGCCGGCGGCGAGGCGCTTCCACGAGGTCGGACTCCGCAGAGCACGCCGCCTTCACCGACCTCCTCCAGGAGCTGGTGGCGCGGGGCGACGCGTGCACTGCGTGGACGTGTACAAGGGCTGGCTCGAGGTGGACACCTTCGAGAGACTATCAGCGGGCCTGGGCGGAGATCAAGAAATAGGCGCCATCAGCGGGAAGGGACTTCGTCGACGTCGCCGAGTCGGAGGGCTTCGACTTCTTCACGGGCGTGCCCTGCTCGCTGGTGGTGAGCTGCCATCGCCGCGCTGGAGCACCATCGCCGGCTGCCTTACGTGCCCGCCGTGCGCGAGGACGTATCGGTGGGGATGGCGGCGGGGCGCGTGGATGGCGGGGCGCCTGCCCATGGTGATCATGCAGAACTCGGGGCTCGGCACCAGCCTCAATGCCCTGGTCTCGCTGTCCATCATGTACCGCTTCCCCCGCCGTGCTCCTCGTCACCTGGCGCGGGCACGGCGGCAAGGATGCCCCTGAGCATCTCGTGATGGGCGACATCTCCCCGCGGCCTCGAGCTGATCGCGGTGCCCCACCGCGTGCTCGCGGCCGGCAGCGTGGCCGCCGATATCGCCTGGGCCCGTGCCGAAGCGGAGCGCCTCAGCCAGCCGGTGGCGCTCCTCCTCCCCCGGCGTCATGGCCACCCGCGGCCACGCGGAGCATGCGTCCAGCCCCCAGCGCCATGCCGAGTGCCGACGCGCCAACAGCGCATCGAGCGCCGACGGCCAGAGCGCATCGAGTGCGGATGCGGGAGAGCGGGGCCATCTCGGGGCCCCCGCTGATGGTAGACAGAGATTGCTGCCGCCGCGCGAAATCTCGCGCGCTGACCTGACGCCCGCGATTTCGCGTCTGGACGCGCTGCGGGCGGCTCTGGGGGCGGTCGCGGATGCCCCGTCGTGCACGCCAATGGGTTCATCTGCCGCGAGTCGTTCTCGGTGGAGGATCGGCCGCAGAACCTCTGCATGATCGGCTCGATGGGGTTGGCCTCGGCCATCGGGCTAGGGCGTCGCGCTCGCCCGCCCGGACCTCACCACCGTGGTCTTCGACGGCGACGGGAACCTGCTCATGAATCTCGGCATCCTGCCCATGATCGGCGGCGCGCCTGTCCTCGGCGCGGGCTCCACCGGAGACCACCGTCCCCGAACCTGGTCCACGTGGTCTTCGACAACGAGGTGTGCAGCCCACCGGGAACCAGGTGTCGCCGGCGCGCCACGCGCGCCTCGATGCTCCGGTCGCCGCCGCCGGCTATGGCTCGACGGCCGCGGTGACGGGGGCGGACGCGTTGCGTGACGCGACCGCCGCCGCCACTGCGCGGGGCGGCCCATCGTTCATCCTCGCCAAGGTCACCCCGAGGAGCAGCCGGCGCCACGCATCCCCTACCCGCCCGAGGAGATCCGGGACCGGTTTCAGCGGGCCTTGCGCGCCTGGCCACGCGGTCGCGGGCGCGGACGATGAAAGCCATCGTCCTCGCCGCCGGGGTCGCGCGCCGGCTCGCGCCGCTGACCGATCACACGCACAAGTGCCTCTTCCCATCGCGGACGGTCCTTGCTCGACCGGATGCTCGGGCTCGCTCGCGGAGGCCGGGGTGGACGAGACGGTCGTGGTCGGTCACTGCCAGGATCAGGTGCGGGCGGCGGCGGGGACGCGGCGCGGTGACATGCGGATCACCTTCGTGGAGAATCCCGAGTACCAGAAGGGCTCCATTCTCTCGCTTTGGCGCGCGCGCGACACGCTCACCGCCGACAGCACGCTCGTCATGGACGCCGACGTGCTCTTCCCCCGACTTCCTGCGTCCGCCTCATCACCTCGCCCGCGTCCAGCGCGCTGCTGCTCGACCGCGGGTTCACCGATACCGGCGAGGAGGTCAAGCTCTACGCGGATCGGCGAGCGCGTGATCGCGCTGGGCAAGAAGTTCGTGCCGGAGCGCTGGGAAGTGGTCGGCGAAGGCATCGGCTTCTTCAAGTGCGGCGCCGAGCACGCGGGGAGTACATCCGGCTGCTCGCCGAGTCCATCGGCGAGACCGGCGGCACCAACGAGTACGAAGACGCGCTCCACCGGCTCTCGCCCGCGTGCCGGTGGGCTGGGTGGACGTCACCGGACTGCCGTGGACGGAAGTGGACTTCGTCGAGGACCTTCGCCGTGCTGGAGACCGACGATGCTGCCCCGCATCGAGCGGCTCGGACGCTGACTTGGCCGCCGCCGTCCTCTACCTGACCGAGCCGGACAGCGCTGCGCTGGCCGCGGTGCCGGTGGCCGGCCGGTCGCTCGCGCCCGGGCCATCGTGGCGGCCGCGCGCGCCGGGGCGGAAATCGTTGCCGTTCCTGCGCAGCTTCGCAGCCCGGAGATCGAGCGCCTCCTGGCCGGGACCCGCGGTCTCGGCGCCCGGCGTCCGCTGGCTCGACGCCGGCGACACGCACACGCGCGCCTGGTCGCCGACGGCGGCTGCCTGCTCGTGCCCGCCGCCGCGCTGGTGGAGACGCGCACCCTGGCGCCGCTGCTGTCCGACTCCGCGGACGCCATCGAGACCACGGTCACGGAGTCCCTGGAAGCGGGCGCTCCCATCCTCCGGATCTTGCCGGACACCGCCCACCGCCTCGTCCCCGCGCTGGCCGCCGGCCTTCCGCTGGGCTCGGCACTCATGCGCCACGTGGAGACAACACCGGCTCAAGCGAGTCTCGGCCGCCGGCCTCTCGCCTCTGCGCACGCGCGCATGACGATCTCGCCGAGGCTGACCGGCTGCTCTATGCCGGCCTCGGCACGGACAATGACACCGGGGTGGACGAGTACCTGCACCGGCGGCTCTCGCGCCTGCTCACGCGCTTCCTGGTCCGGACTCCGGCCACGCCGAATCAGGTGAGTCTCCTCAGCCTCGGCATCGGCCTCGGCGCGGTATGGGCCTTCTGGCATGCCACCCCATGTCCGCCGCACTGGGAGTGATCGTCTACCTTGCCGCCTGCGTGGTCGACCACTCGGACGGCGAGCTGGCCCGGCTGACCTTCCAGGAGTCCCGGCTCGGGGCGCACCTCGACTGGGCCATCGACACCGTCATCCACTCGGGGCTCGTGCTGGGCATGGCGGTCTCCGCGGGCCCGGGCGCCGTCACCACCGCCATCGGCCTGGTGGGGTCGGCCGGCGTGGCGCTCAGCGCGCTCTTCGCGCGGTACCTCCCGCGCGAGATCGCGGTGGGCGAGACGGTGGGCGGGGCGCTGAAGAACATGGGTAACCGCGATCTCTTCTACCTCCTGCTTTTCGGCTTCATCCTGCTCCGGTGGCTGGCGCCTTCCGCGCTGCCCGCGCTGGCCTTCGTGGTGGCCCTGGGCTCGCAGTCGTACTGGATCGCGTGCGTGGACCGCATCCGGCGCAGCCGGACGGCCGCGTCCTAGCGGGCGGAGCGAGCCTCATCCCGACCGCGCCGGTCACGCGTCCGCGCGCCTCCCTGGGACGGGTGGTCCGTCCGCTCATCGTGGTGGTGGGCGTCGGCGTGATCGCCTATCTCGGCCACCAGATCGGCTTCGCCGCCATCCTGGACTCCATCCGGACGCTGTCCTGGCGACTCCTCGTGGTGGTCTGCTTTCCCTACGCCCTCACCGCCACCCTGGACGCCGCCGCCTGGCGTCTCGCCTTCGTCGATCACGTGCCGCCCTTCGCCAAGATCTGGATCGCGCGGCTCGCCGGCGAGGCGGTGAACGCGACCACGCCCACCGCTTCCGTGGGCGGTGAGCCCGTCAAGGCTTTCCTCCTCCGTCACTGGGTGCCGATGCCCCAGGGCCTGGCCTCCGTCATCGTGGACAAGACCGCCATCGTCACCGGCCAGGGTCTCTTCCTCGTGCTGGGGCTGGTCCTGGCGCGCACCGTGGTGCCGGTATCGGGGCCGGTGCTCACCGCCATGACCATCCTCCTCGGGCTCGAGGCCGTCGGGTTGACCGGGTTCGTCGTCGTCCAGCTTCTCGGGGCGGCCGGGCGCGGGGGCGTCTGCTCGCACGGTTCGGCATGGGACCGACCTCGAGCCATCAGGAGCGGCTGGAAGGGGTGGACGTGGCGCTGGCGCGCTACTACCGGCAGCACCGCCGTCGCCTGGTCGGCGCCGTCCTCGTGCACCTCCTCGCGTGGACGGTGGGAAGCCTCGAGATCTACCTCGTGCTCAACTTCCTGGGTCTGCCCATCACCTTCCTCACCGCGGTGGTGATGGAGTCATTCGGCGGGGCGGTGAAGTTCGCGAGCTTCATGATTCCCGGCTCGCTCGGCGCGCTGGAGGGGGAACATGGCGATCTTCGCCGCCTTCGGCTACGGCGGGGCGATGGGATTGTCCTACACGCTCGTGCGGCGACTGCGCGAGGGCACCTGGGCCGCCGCCGGACTGCTCGCCCTCGCCTCGCTCTCCGCCCGGCCCGCGCCGGTGGACACGCCGGAGGTCGACGTGGACGGCCCCCGTCCCGCTCCGCCTCGATGTGCTAGACTCGTGACCGCTGCGCCGAACGACGAAATCCTGAGGAGCGCGTGGGAGCGGTGCGGGTGGCCATCGTGGGGGTGGGCAACTGCGCGTCGGCCCTCGTCCAGGGCGTGCACTATTACCGCAACGCGCCGGACGACGGATTCATTCCCGGCCTCATGCGGCCGCGCCTGGGTCCTTACCACGTGAGCGACATCGAGTTCTCCGCCGCCTTCGACATCGATGCCCGCAAGGTGGACACGGACCTGTCCGAAGCCATCTTCACCGCGCCCAACAACACCGTCCGCTTCGCGGAGGTCCCCCCTGGGCGTGCCCGTCCACCGCGGCATGACTCACGACGGCCTCGGGCACTATCTCTCCCAGGTGATCGCCAAGGCCCCCGGCTCCACCGCCGACATCGCCGGCATCCTGCGCGAGACTCGCACCGACGTGGTGGTGAACTTCCTGCCGGTGGGCAGCGAGATGGCGACCAAGTGGTACGTGGAGCAGATCCTCGACGCGGGCTGCGGGTTCGTGAACTGCATCCCAGTCTTCATCGCTCGCGAAGAATACTGGCGTCGCCGGTTCGAGGAGCAGGGCCTTCCGGTAGTGGGCGACGACGTGAAGTCCCAGGTCGGGGCCACCATCGTGCATCGCGTGCTGACCCGGCTCTTCATGGATCGAGGCGTCCAGCTGGATCGGACCAGCCAGCTCAACGTGGGGGCAACACCGACTTCTACAACATGCTGGAGCGAGCGCGGCTGGAGTCGAAGAAGATCTCCAAGACCGACGCGGTGCGCTCCCAGCTCGAGCACGAGATGCCGGACGACTCCATTCACATCGGGCCCAGCGACTACGTGCCGTGGCTGGCCGACCGCAAGTGGGCCCACATCCGCCTGGAAGGGCGCGGCTTCGGCGATCAGCCCATCAACATCGAGCTGAAGCTGGAGGTGTGGGACTCGCCCAACTCCGCCGGCGTGGTCATCGACGCCGTCCGCTGCTGCAAGATCGCCATGGACCGTGGCCTCAAGGGCGCGCTGCTCGCCCCCTCGGCCTACCTCGCTGAAGTCTCCGCCCGAGCAGTGGTCGGACGACGAGGCGCACGAGCGCCTCGCGCGCTTCATCGCCGCCGCCGAGTAGACCCGTCTCCCCGCCGCGGCATCCCTGAGTCGCCGCCGAGGCCGATGGTAGACTGAGCCGGTCCGCCGCCGACCTTCCATGATCGCCATATCGCGAACCGGTCGCCTGCTTCGCCGTCTCGTACGGGTGTCGTGCCGGCGCCCGCTGGTGACGGTGATCCTCGCCGTCGTCCTTGCCGCCGCCGGCATCCTGGTCACCGTCGAGCGCATGGGCTTCAAGACCTCCGGGCGCGACGTGCTGCCCCAGGACGCCGGCTACGTGAAGAAGTACACGGAGTACGCGCGCGATTTCGGTGAGCTCGAGGACATCGTGGTGGTGGTGGAGGCTCCCACCTTCGAGGCGGCCAAGGCCTACGCGAGCCGCCTCGTCCAGGAGCTCCGCGCCTCCCCGGTGAAGTTCCCCGCCTGTCGTACCGCATCGACCCCAAGCGCTTCCAGGGTCGCCAGCTCCTGTATCTGTCGACCGAGAAGCTCCGGGAGATCCGCGACAAGATCTTCGACCACCAGGAGTTCATGGAGGGCTTCGCCAACGACCCCAGCCTGGCCCGTCTCCTCGAGGGCGTGAACCTCCAGTTCGCCCAGGCCTTCATGAACAACGTGTTCGATCTGGGGATCACCGACGAGGGTCCCACCGACACGCACTTCCTCCAGGTGCTCCTGGAGCAGATCCAGCTCCGGCTCGACCGTCCCACGCCCTATCGCTCTCCCGTGGGGCACCCTCTTCTCCTTCGGCAAGGACGCGGATCCGGACGCCGGCTACTTCCTCTCCGACGACAAGAGCCTCCTCTTCGTGCTGGTGGAGACCCCCAAGGGCGACAAGTCGAGCTTCACCGGCGACGCCCGGGCCATCGAGGTGATCCGGGAGGCGGTCACCCGCCTGCGCGCGGTGTTCCCCAGCGTCCAGGCCGGCGTCACCGGGGCCCCGGTGCTCTCCAACGATGAGATGTCGGCCGCCTTCCAGGACAGCCAGGTGGCGACGGTGCTCTCGTTCATCCTCACCCTGGGCATCATGTGGCTGGCCTACTGGCGTCTGGGCAAGCCGATCCTGATGCTCATCGTGCTCGCGGTGAGCATCGCCTGGTCGCTGGGCGTCATCACCCTCACCCTCGGCCACCTCACCATCTTCTCGGTGATGTTCATCTCCATCGTGGTCGGGATCGGCATCGACTACGGCATCTACTTCCTCTTCCGCTACGAGGAGGAGCTCTTCCTCGGCCGGCCGCCTCCACGAAGCCCTCGAGATCACCGCCGCCCGCACGGGACCCGGCATGCTGCTGGGCGCGCGCTGACCGCGGGCGGCACCTTCTTGGTGCTCATGCTCACGGAATTCCGCGGCATCAAGGAGCTGGGGTACATCGCGGGACTGGCCATCATGCTCTCGTGGCTGGCCATGATGACGGTGTTCCCCGCGGTGCTGGTGCTGGTGGATCGGCGCCACGCGCGGCGGCCGCGCAATTACAAGCCGCGCGCGCACGAGCTGGAGCGGATCCGGGTGCCCCTCCTCGAGCGGGTGACCCGCTATCCGGTAACGGTGCTCACCATCGCCGGCGCGGTGACCGCCGCCTCACTGTGGGCGCTGCCGTCGGTGGCCTTCGACTACAACCTGCTGAACCTGCAGGCCAAGGGCACGGAGTCGGTGACCTGGGAAAAGCGCATCCTCGCCACCACCGGCCGCTCCGGCTTCAACGGTCTGGTCGCCGCCGACAGCCTCGAGGAGCTCCGCCGGCTGCAGACGGCCCTCGAGAAGCTCCCTCGGTGTCGGAAGTGGATTCCGTGCTGCGCCTCATCCCCGAGGACCAGGACGAGAAGATCGCCATCATCAAGAGCTTCGCCCCGCTGGTGGCGCCGGTGAAGATCGGACGCGGGAGCCCGGTGGACCTCGAGCACCTCACCCGCGTGGTCCGCGATCTCAAGCGCCGGTTCGACGTGGCCGCTGCGGAGGGAGCGGCCACGCTTCCTCCCGAGATCCGGAAGCTCCGGGACATGAGCGGCGCGCTCCTCGCGCGACTGGAGAAGATCGACCGCGAGGTGGCCGAGCCCGCCCTCACTCATCTGCAGGCGCAGCTGTACCGGGACTTCGTGGACAAGTTCTACTCGCTCCAGCGGAACCTTCAATCGAAACCCATAACCTTGGTCGACGTGCCCGACGAGCTTCGCCGCAAGTTCATCGGCGCCAGCGGGCACTTCCTGCTCCAGATCCACCCCAAGGTGGACATCTGGGAGCGCGAGGGGGCGGAGCGATTCGTGCGGGACCTGCGCACGGTGGCCCCCGACGTCACCGGCTCGACGGTCATCACCTACGAGGCGATCCGTCTCATGGAGCGCGCCTACCTCCAGGGCACCCTCTACGCCTTCGTGCTCGTCAGCGTCCTGATCTTCCTGATGCTGCGCCGGCTCCGCGAGACCGGCCTCGCGCTCCTGCCCCTGGTGATCGGGCTGCTCTGGACCTTCGGCCTCACTGTGGGTGTTCGGCCTCAAGTTCACCCTCGCCAATGTGTGGGGCCTGCCGCTCATCATCGGCACCGCGGCCGAGTTCGGCCTCAACGTGGTGATGAGCCGCATATGGAGGGGCGCGAGCACGGCGGCCCGCTCGTCCAGCGAAGCGCGGTGATGGGCGTGTCGCTCAACGCCTTCACCACCATCGTGGGATTCGGGAGCATGATGGTGTCACGCCACCAGGGCATTCTCGGGCTGGGCCTGCTCCTGACCATCGGCACCGCCTGCGCGCTGGTCGCGGCTCTTCTCGTCGCTGCCGGTGGTGCTGCGGCTGATGCCGCAGCCCGCCCCCAGCGCGCCCCCGCCCCCCAACCTGCCGAGCGTAGCTCCGCCGCCTAGCCAGGGCGCCGCCGCCCGCCGGCGCGGGCGCGCGGCGCTAGAAGGCGTCGGGGGCGGCGGCGATCGCCTCCAGGTCGGCGCGGGAGTAACTCCCTCAGGCTGCGGAACTCCAGCTCGGTGTAGTTCCGGATCCACCGCTTGGCGATCTTCTCCGCCTTGCGGTAACGCGTCTCCGCCGCCGCGAGCGCAGCGCGCCCCGCCTCGTCCTTCACGGTGGCGGACAGGAGCACGAGGATGTCGTCGGTCTCCTCGCGGAGCAGCGCGGCTCACGAGGGCGAAGTCGTGCACGGTCTTGCCGTCCTGGCTGTCGCGCGCGGCGTGGCGGATGCGCTGGGCGATCTGGGCCACCGACATGCGTCCGGTGGCGAGGTCCTCCATGAGGGCCGGGTGGACACCGGGCTTGCCGGCCAGGCTGTCGATGCCCTTGGCGCCCGCGGCCGTTGAGCCAGCCCTCGAGGTACTCGACCACCATCCGGGCGTTCCGGCGCGTGCCCTCCACCGTGATGGGCCCCGCCGGCACCTCGATGCGCACCGGGTAGCGGGCGGGGTCGGCCATCTCCGGCGTCGGCTTCCAGCCCCGAGGCCGATGAGCCGCTTGAACGGCTCGCCCGCCGTCTTCATGTGGAAGATGTGCGCCACCCAGGCGCGGATGAAGCCCTGCTGCGCCTCCCACTCCTTGTCGGCGCGGATCGCCGCGGCCGCCGCCGCGTTGACGTCGGGATCCTGGCTGGGCAGCGCGGTGGCCATGCCACCGATGGGCGCCGCGCCGCGCTTGAGGCAGATGGCCACCAGCCGGCGGAAGATGTTGGCGATGAACGGCGTCGATCTTGACGTCCACCCCGAAGCGGTCGGGCCAGACCTGCTTGGGATCGGCCATGATGAACTCGAAGATGCTCGCCTTGAGGTCCCAGCGCGCGGCGTTGAGCCCGCCGGCGTAGGGCCCGAGCGCGCAGAGCATCTCCTCCATCTGGTACACCGCGGGGAGCGATTCGACGAGCGGGATGGCGCTGATCACCGCGTTCTCGAGGAAGGGCAGCAGCGCGCGGCTGCGGTCGAAGAGGTCGCGGTACCACGCGCACTCCTCGGCGGACTCGAGCTTGGGCAGGTAGAAGTAGATGCCCTGGCCCCGCGCCGGCCTGGGCCCGGCCCGCGTAGAAGAAGGTCAGCGCGGTGCCGAGGATGGCGGCGGGGATGGGGGCGCCGTCCACGGTGAACTCCGGCTCGTCGAGCTGGAGCCCTCGCTCGCGATGCATGAAGAAGGGCAGCTCGCCGGGGGCGATCCGGTACTCGCGTCCGCGCTCGCGGTCGCTGAAGGCCAGCTCGCGGTTCACCGCGGCGAGCCGGTTGTGGGCGGCGCGCACGGTGTCGACCAGCCGATGCCCGGCGGAGTCCTCGTCGTCGTCGAGGTCGCCCTCCGCCCGCTCGCCTTCCGGCCCGGGATTCAGGGCATTGATGAACATGCTGGTGATCGAGCACGGACCCGAGATCTCGATGCCCGGCTTGCGCAGGTCGGCCGGCACCGGCGGCACCTTCCAACGCGCCCGTGCTGGCCTCGCTGGTCGGCAGATGCCCCGGCAGTATCCCCCGCTGTCAGCGCGCGCGAGCACCTCCGCCCGCTTGGCCATGAGCGCGCACGCGCGGCGTGAACTCGTCGTGGAGCCGGACCACGTATTCCAGGAAGTCCGGGGTGAAGAGGGCGTCGGCGCCCTCCACGGGGTCCAGCGGGCGCGGCCGGCAGGCCGGGCGAGACGACGCGGCGGGTGCGGACATCGGGGTCTCCTTGCCGAGCGTGTGGGGACGGTTACCGGGCGCGACGCCCGCGACGCTGGAACAGACTCTTGATGCCGAAGTAGGCGAAGGCGTCCTTGAGGTTCGAGAACGCGCGCTGCAGGCGGCCTATCTCCTGGCTGGTGACGTATTCCAGCGTCAGCACCACGCGCCGGTCGCCGGCCTGGGAGGGGCTGACCCCGTGGTAGACCTTGTCGCCGTTGAAGACGACCATCGGCGCCGGGAGTGGTGGCCACCGCCATGTCTTGTGGAGCGCGGCCGGACTGGCGCGTGTGCAGGCGGCAGAGGAGCCGGCTGGACGACTCCTGGACCAGGCCCACGAGGACGGTGTAGCGAGCGCCCTTGTAGTAGGAGGTGTCGTAGTGATGGCCCATGTGATCGCCCGCCTCGGTGTAGAAGTACAGCGCGCAGGCGTGGGGATCCTCGTCCGGGCAGAGCTTGAGCTCGGCGCGCACCAGACGCGAGAGGAACCGGCGAAACGCGTCGGATCGGTAGAAGCGCGAGCAGCGCGGGGCCGTCCTCGGCGATGGCGAAGTGGCTGACGCTCCCGCCCTTCTTGTGGCGCGGGATGTAGTTGCGGTTCAGCCCCGGCTCGAGCCGGCCCACGTCCTCGAGGAGCCGCTCCACCACCGCCGGGGCAGGAACTCCGGCACGAAGAGGAACTCGTCCTGATCCCAGTACTCCCGCTGGAGCCGGGCCTCGTCCAGGGCGCGCACCGCGCGCCTCGATGGCGTCGGCGATGGACGGCGGCGCCGCGGGCGCGCCGGGTCGAGGTCAGGCGACAAGGCGGCGTGACCTCGGCCAGATTGGAGTGGAAGACGGGGCCACCGCCCATGTCCGCGACGCGGTCGTCGGTGAGCGCGTTGACGTTCGCGGCCGCCCGGCCTGGTGCTTGGCCCACCAGATGCCCTCGATGACGACGACGCCCGGCCGCGTGTCCTCGGTGAGGCGCGCGCAGTGAACCGCGCCTCGCCGCGCGCGCTGCGCACGCACGACCGCGTCGCCCTCGACGATGCCGCGCGCGCCGCGCGTCGGCGGATTGCAGGAAGACCGCCGGCGCGCCCTGGCGGCGGCGCAGCTGCGCGGACTCGCTGAACGACGAGTTCAGGGAAGAAGCGGTTGGGCGGCACGATGCACTGCAGCGGATAGCGCCGCGCCATCTCCGCGTGCTCCGGGCCCTCCACGCAGCGGCATGTAGGTGGGCAGGGCTGGCAGGCCCTGGCGCGCCATGCGTCTCCGATATGAGCTCCGACCTTGCCCGAGGGTGTGGGCGCGCCATCCGCGAAGGGCAGGAACGGCCGGCCCACCGCGAGGCGCACCGAGCCGCTCGCGCGCGGAGCCGCTCGCACGGTGACGCCGGCCACCGACGGATCGCCGGACGCGAGCGCCTCGCGAGATCAGCGTGTCCTCGTCCTTGGCGAAGTGCGGGTCGTCGAGCTCATGCGCCCGGGCGAGCCCGGGTCACCCTGCCAGTTGGAGCGCGACTCTCCGCGGGCGGAATCACCGGCTCGCGCGAGCTGCAGGTAGAGATGCCCGTAGGACTTGTAGAGATCGCCGGTGCTCCATGGAGGTCGTCGCGGGCAGCACGAGGTCGGCGCAGTCCGTGGTGTCGGTCGAGCTGCTGCTCGTGGACCACGGTGAAGAGATCCTCGCGCGCAAGCCCGCGCCAGCACCAGCTCCTGGTTCGGGCAGACGGCGGCCGGATTGGCGTTGTAGCACGTAGAGCGCCTTCACCGGCGGCCGCCTGTCCGGCTCGGTGAGCGCGCGGCCCAGGCGGATCATGTTGATCGGTGCGCGGCGCCGGCGTGGGCCGGAGGTCCGGCCGCTCCAGCGCCGCGTAGTCCAGGCCGAAGGCGCGGTGGACGAGAGCAGGCGCACCGCCGCGCGGGTGCGCGTAGGCGCCGGTCAGAGCGGGCGGGCAGGCGATGCGTCGCGGCACGTCATGCCGCCGTTGTCGTGGCGCGAGAGCCCGATGCCGACCCGGATGAAGCGCGGCCGGGCTCGCGCCGTAGCGGCGCGCGAGCGACACGATCGTCGTCGGCGGGCAATCCCGGTGATCGCGGCTACGCCCACCGGGGTCGTACTGGCGCACGTGCTCGCGCGAGCGCGGTGAAGCCCGAGGGTGGCTCGCCGGAGATAGGCCTCGTCGATCCGGCCCTCGCCGATCAGCACGTGCATCATCCCCAGGGCCAGGCGCCGTATCGGTTCCCGGCCGCGGCATCAGGTGCCAGTCGCGCCTGGCGCGCGGTCTCGGTGCGGTAGGGATCGATGGCACACCACGACGGCGCCCCGGCGCCGCGCCCGCTTCACGAGGGTCATCGAGGTTGATGTGGGTGTAGCGACGCGTTGATGCCCCAGAGCACGACCAGGTCCGAGCTCACCATCTGCTCGGCGTCGCTCCGGCCACGCTGCCCAGCGTGGCGCGTCCAGCCCGCGTACGCGGTCGCGATGCAGATCGGTGCGGTCGAGCTGGGAGGCGCCGAGGGCGTGGAAGAGCGGATGGCCGGCGCGGTAACTGGACGCACGCCGAGGGTGCCGCCGTAGGAGAACGGGCAGGATGGCCTCGGCGCCCCACTGCGCGATGATCCGCCGCCACCGATGCGCGATCTCCTCGATGGCGTCGTCCCAGCGTGATGCGGCTCGAAGCGCCCCTCGCCCTTTACCCCGACCCGGCGCAGCGGGGTGAGCACGCGCGTCGGCGCGTGCAGAGCGCTCCGCGTAGTCGTGCACCTTGCCGCACACCACGCCGCGGGTGAACGGGTGGTCGGGATCGCCGACCACCGCGGTGATCCGGCCGTCCGTCACCGACACCACTGAGCCGCACTGCGAGGGCAGTCATGCGGACAGACGGAATGCGCGACGGTAACCATTGACGCTTCAAGGGTAACACGGGTTGTAATCGCCGGTGCATGCCCAGCGCCCTCCAGCGGCTCCATCCGTTCCGGAGCGCGGGAAGCGCAGCGGCTGGGCCTCCTCTTCGGCGTGGTCTATTTCTCCCAGGGAATGCTGGTATCTCCCCAATCAGGTCATCACCGTCGCCTTCAAGGATCAGGGGCCTCACGCCGGAGCCAGGTCGCGAACTTCTCCTCGGTCAGCACCATTCCCTGGTTCATCAAGCCCGCCTACGGCATCCTCTCCGACTTCGTGCCGATCTTCGGCCGCCGGCGCGAAGCTACCTCCTCACCTGCACCCTCTCGCCACGGCGTCCGGCATCTGGCTCGCGGTCATGCCCGAGCGCTCGTTCTGCTGGATGGCCGCGCTCTTCGCACGCATCATGGGCTCGACTGGCTTTCACCGACGTGCTCACCGACGCCCTCATGGTCGGAGGCAGGCCGACACCTGGACTCACCGGCGCTTCCAGGCGGTGCAGTGGGCGCGCATCACGCCGGCTCCGCGGTGCTGATCGGCGTGGTGGGCGGACATCTCGCGGAAACGCGCCAGCTCCACCCGGCCTTCGGATCGCGGCCGCGCTTCCCGCTGGTGTCGCTTCGCGATGGCGCTCTACTATCGTCCACGAGGCCCCCTCGCCGCGCGACACCGCCAGCCTTCCGCGCCACCACTCCGGCCATCCGCGAGGCCCTCAGCCACCGGGACGTCTGGATGGTGGCGGGCTTCCTCTTCTTCTACACGTTCAGCCCGTCCTTCGGCCCCGCCTTCTTCTACTACCAGATCGATGTGCTCGGCTTCAGCCAGCACCTTCGATCGGCCTGCTCGCCTCGCTGAACTCGGCCGCGTCGGTCCTGGGGGCCATCGCGGTCTACGCGCCGCTGTCGAGACGGATGCCGCTCGGCGGCTCCTCAACCGGGCTCATCGCGGTGGGCGTGGCCGGCACCTTCGCTATCTGGTCTACCTGCGGCCGCGGTATCCGCGATCGTCATCGATACCTTCTTCGGTGGCGTGGGATGATCATGCAGCTCGCGTTCCTCGACCTCGCCGCCAAGGCCTGCCCGCGCCGCGGTGGAGGCGACCTTCTTCGCGCTCCTCAGTGTCGGTTCAACGCCGGGATCGCAGCTCTCCCAGAACGGGCGCGCAGCCTCTACGAGACGCTGGCTACACGCCGCTGGTGTGGATCTCCGCCACCATGACCGCGCGTGGCCGTGGGTGCTGGTTCCGGCCCTCTCGACGTGGACCGCATCGAGGCGCAGGCGCGCGCGGCCACCGACGCGCGCCCGCCGCCCGCCTCCGGCGGATCTCAGCGCGACCGGCGCTCCTCCCGCCTCGACCGACTGGATGACCGACGTCGTAGCTGCGCCGCAGCCAGCGAATGGCGCGGCCCACGTCGCGCAGGTCTCCACCGCGCACTCCACCCAGCCGCGCGCTGGCGAAGCGCCGGTGGCGTGAAGCCGCGCACGAGCAGCGCGCGCCTGTTCCTGCGGGGCGGAGGCGGATCCAGAGATCGGTGTCCTTGGTGCGGAGGGGAAGCAGGCGAAGAGCTGGTCGCCGACGAAGTAGCCCCAGCGCCCGGAACATCGGGGTGATGCGGACGCGCGGCCAGTTCCCCAGCTGCGCTTGAGCTCGCCGGCGGCGCCGGTCGCCCCGCTGCAGGCTGCGCCGGGTCTTGCGCCCGGCGCCGGTGCCGCGGATGCGACCGGGTCCCGGGCTCACCGCCGTCCTCCGCCAGGCGGCGGCGCCTCGGGCAGGCGCCGCAGCCAGAGTGGATGGTGACTGAGCACTCGGAGCGCGCCGCCGATGCCCAGCATGGAGCAAGCCCACCCCCAGGCCGACGTGGAGGATTCGCGCCCGCCGAGCGGATCGAGCATCCAGCCGAACACCCACGGCGAGATGCGCCCCACGCGCCGAAGCCCAGCAGCGAAGCGGATGGCCAGCGCCGAGGCCCAGCCGGTGCCGACGGCACCGTCTCGGTGAGCGCCGGTCGAGTACACCGGCGGAATCGCCGAGCGCGGCATAGCCGTAGAGGCAGCCCAGCAGCGCCACCGCGAGCAACGGCGTCTCGAGCATCCAGCCGAAGCTGAACGAGCACAGCGTGCTCCACCGCCATCATCCACGCGATCGCGGTGCGGCCCCAGCGATCGGAGAGCCAGCCGCCGGTGCTCCCGCCACGATGCCCATCACGTGGAAGAGCGCGGCAAGCCCCGCCCCCAGCCCCGCCGAGCGCTCCGGCGTGGCACCGTGGGCGACGAGGACACGCGGCCGCCATGAAGGCGGGCGTCCACGCCCACATGCCCAGAAGCTCCCAGGAGTGGAAGACGCAGCCGGCCGCCATGAACTGACCCGCGCGGTTCGCCGCGCGAGCCCGGTGTCCAGGCTGAAGCGCGGCGCGCGGCGACGGCGCAGCGCGCGGCCGCCGATCGCCGGGAACAGCGCGATCGAGACGGCGGGGCGGAAGAGCGGACCCCAGCGCCAGCGCCCAGAGCGGCGGCGCGCCACCCGGCCGACGCCACCACCCAGCCGCCCACCGCGAGCGCCAGGACATAGCCACCGAGGAGGACGCCAGGAACCAGCCACCGCGCTCCGCGCCGGCGCCCGGCTCGAAGCGGCCCGCGATGAGCATCACGCCGGGCGTATAGCTGCCCGCCGCCACCACCGCCATCACGAAGAAGAGCGGAAGGCGGACGCCTGGCCCTGCGGCGAGCACGGGCAGGAGCAGCGCGACGGCAGCCGCCACCGCGGACGAGACGAGGAACACCGCGCGCGGGTCCAGTAGTCGACCGCATCGGAAGACACCTGAGCGAGGCGCGGTGCCAGCCTGGGACGCGGGAGCTGATGGAGCCGGCGGCGCGTTGCTCAGGCCCCACTCGGTCTGCACCGCCGCGAGCACGGTGGGAGAGCCATGGACATCACCGACGCGCCCGCCGCGGGTCGTGCGCAGAGCGCGACGGAGCCAGCCGGTGTCGCCACCTCGCCACGTCACCGCGATCCGATCAGGGGAAGTGGTAGCGGCTGATGTGCAGGTGCACGCCGTGCGATGATTCGGTCGCTCGACGGTGGAGCCCGCCGCGCCCACGAGCATCTTGGTGCCGGCGTCCTCCAGCCGGCTCACCAGGGCGCGGGCTCGGGGCGACCATGGACAACGCGACCATGCCCTGCATCCCCCCACCTCGGCGGCGGGGACCATGAGGCAGCGTGCCGCCACCGCCGCCCCCAGCCGAGCATGCCGCGAGGGCCGCCGTTGATCTCGACCTCGGGGAGCTGAAGAGCTCCTGATATGTCCGGGCCGCCGCCCGCGGATCCGAGCGCAGCCGATCACGAGACGCTTGAGGCGCACCGGCGACTCAGGGCGGTGCCACCGGAGCGCGAGCGGGGTGGCAGCTCTACCAGCACGCCGTGGCTGGCGGTGGGATGGAGAAAGCCGGCGACGCGGCCGGCGAGCCCGTCGCGCGGAGTACGTCGAGCAGCGCACGCGTGGCGGCCGCGGAGCGTCGAGCGCGCCGGCGACGTCCGGCGTCTCGAAGCGAGAGGTGGTGGAGAGGCTCCCTCGCCCCGCCTGGCGAGGAAGCGCGCCACGCCGGTGCCCGACGGCAGGGGCTCAGGAGACGAGCTCACACTCGCTGTCGCCGGCGGCGAGCAGGGCCGCGCGCTCCCCTGGTCGGGGATCTCGGCCTCGCGCAGGAGCGGAAGCCCCAGCGCATTCGCCAGGTGTAGGCATAGGCATGGTCCAGCTTCTCGACGACGATGCCGACGTGATGGATCTTAACCCCAGGTCATGTCCGGGCTCCCGGGGAGCGTCGCGGAATGCGGCGCTGCGGGCGTTGGTCACGCCCCCACGGTAGCCTGAGCGCCCGGCGGAATTCAAGCCGATTCCTCCCGGCGCGAGATCGTGAGCTCCACGGCGGCGTTCCCCAGTCGCGCGTTCTCCTCCGTGATCGGGTGCTGCATCCCCACCAGCGCCGCCCACGCCGGAAGCGTGGGCCTGGATCGCGCTGGGCGTCCGACTCCGAGACCGGGGCAGGAATTCCGCGATCACCGGAGACAGTCGCCGCGCGCGAGCTCCGCCCTGATGGAGGGAGGCGGACGTCGTGACGGAGAGCTCGAGGCGACGGGCCGCCCCCATGCGAGGCTCATCGTCTTAAGCACGCGCGCGCGCTGGTTCTGCGGTGGTGAACGCCTCAGTCATGCCGAGGCTGCACGGCAGCCCGGGCAGCACGCGGCAGTGGTGGTCCCGGCCCGCCACCGAGGTGTAGCGAGCGTGACGAGGTCGCTCGGTGCCGAGAGATAGTCGGGGGCGGAGGGCGCCTGGCGGAAGCCGTTCCAGGTCGCCGCGCCAGTAGCGCCGGGCATCGCGCCGGCGGCGACCGCGCCCTCGAGGAATCGAAGGCCGCGCGCATGCGGGCGGTATGACAGACGGATCGGTCCACCTCCCGGAGCTGTGTCTCGGATTGTGGAGGTAGTTACACGTCCAGGGCGGAGGCCCAGATTGGCGAGGCTCCGATCAGAGCTGGTCGGTAGCCCAGTGCAGCGGCACTGGGGCCGACGGTCGGGTCCACGCCGCGGTCCGCGGCGGCCAGGACGCCCGGGGCGCACATAGGCCCTCGACGAAGCGCGCGTCCGGGCGCCTCGGGGTCGTCGCCGCCGCCGGGGAGGAAGCCGCCCTTGGTGGCGACGAGCACCTCGGCCCGCGCGCGAGCTTTTCCCGCCCGCGACGAGAGCCTGCAGCGCGGCGCCGATGGCGCGCTCACAGCTCCGCTGCAGTGCCGGTAGTGCTGATGGCGGAGTCCACCACGTTGATGCCTCCAGCTCCAGCGCGCGGATCGCCTGCCGCCTCGTAGGCGCGGTCGCCGGCGGCATCCGCGCCGCCCAGGCAGATTGCCGATGCCGATGGACGACAGCGCGACGCCGCATCGCACGCGCGGAAATGCGCGGGCACCGTGGTGGCGGCGACGGCGCGCGCGATAGGCACCGCCAGTGCCCGCCTCGGTGGCGAAAGCCCTCCGAGCGGCCTCACCGCGCCTCACGCCCTCCCGTGTACGAGCGAGCAGGATGGCCCCCGATAGAGACCAGAAGGCGGTGGACCAGATCCAGCCCAGCAATGCAT
>ERZ1370068.1320-contig-1121_pt1 | contig 24446 bp, 40 predicted proteins | sample MGYA00561227_ERZ1370068 | MGnify/ENA primary metagenome ERZ1370068 (study PRJEB38410, sample SAMEA6850437) | metagenome | study: Metagenomic assessment of the ecological functions of the soil: analysis of the soil microbiota associated with the...
TATTTGGCGTCGACGTAATGCTTTTGAAGTGGCCGGCCGCTGAGGGCTGCAGTCGTAACGCACCAGCGCGTAGAGCAAGAACGGAAGCGACAACACCATGAGCGGATTAAACTCAAAGGCCGATACGATGTCACCGTGAAGCAGCCGATGAAGGCCTCGGGTGCTGCCGCAACCTGGACAAGTAAATCCTGTTAGCGTGCGAAAGGGACAAGCGGAAAGAACCCAGTCTTACCGGGTTCGAAAATGAAGAGGTAGGTCGCCCCGATCGCTATCGACAACTGTAATGAGCAGAGCGGTCAGACGTTTATTCACGATCTCATCGAACCTCATGAGACGGCTAAACTAACATGGGAATGTCTGACATGAAATCGCGCGGACAACTGTCTAAAGGGACGAAGACAATCGATCAATCGATCAATTGAACGCTGCTCGGCCAAGACGAGCAAGCGGGCTGTTCTCTTTAGAACCAGCCCTTCTTGTTTTGCAGGTAAGTCATGACAAACTCTTCGTCAGATTTGGTGAGATATATTATTCCTTCGACGATTCCGATCACGCTGGGCACGATCGCAAAGAATTCCGCAGGTCAAAACCGTTATGAGAAGCATGATGATTCCTTCGGTCGTGTAGCCCAGCACGAACTTGTGAACACCGAAGGCGCCAACCACTATCCCAAGGATTCCAGCCAGGACCTTCTTGTCAGCGCCCATGGCCTTCCAGTCAGTTATTGCTCCTGGCGTTCCCTGGTTTACCGACTGCATCGGCTGATAACCACCACTAATAGGACTCAAAGAAGCCTGACAGGTTGTGCAGTATTGCGCAGTGTCATCGTTTATAGCGCCGCATTTTGTACAATATCTACTCATTAACTCATGCTCCGAAAGTGATCTCGAAATTCCCAGGTCGTCAGCAAACTTGGCTGGGAGGGCATACTCCCAGAGTGCCTACATGTTGCTCCCAATCGCCGCCATTCCAAAAACAAAAATCCAAAGAACAATGACGCAAACCCAGGTCAGGACCCCACAGACCGACCGCGATGAACATAAACATTTTAGCTTTCCTGGACGCCTCCATTGCTCCGGCAATATCGCCACTTTGTACTTTGCTGTTTACCTGAGTCGCGAAAGATGATCGACACCACACCTAATGGCAAACAACAGAATATCGTGGACAGAATGGCGGGTATCAAATAGTTGGAAACGTCCGACGTCGCAGCACCTGATGCGGACGGAGAACTCCACTGTTGAGACATTTAGTTTTTCCTCAGGTCGCTGAGATTCTTAGAGCCGTGCAAAATTCAGTGTTCAACTGAATTCAGTAAGCCGGAGCTAAGTGATTTCGACTTTAAGCAAAATTCTGCGGTGGTGGCGGTGCAAGTCCGTCGCCTTTACGCTTCTCAAAATTGCCGTGCCGATGACCCCGCCCAAAGTCGACAGCACTACCAGCACTATGGCGCCGACAATGCTTCCAATAATGGCCAGGAGCGTACCCGAAAACGGTATTTGCACGCCGCTCCGGTTCAGCTGCTCCCTGCATCGCGGCGAGGCCATACAAAAGCGCGAATGGCAAATAGATAACGACATAGATTACCCCGCCCACTACGCCGGCCAAAGCGCCAACAATCGCACTTACATCCCCAAGCTTCACAGGCACGGCGCGATCCTTTATGTAGAGGAAGGCTGCAAGTACGCCACCGATAATGCTCCAAATACAGCAGCAGGCGCCGACGAACGGAATGAGCGAATGGATGGCGGACAAGAAGCCCACGATCAGGCCGCCTAGAAGTGCTGGCTTTAGTTTGTTATTCATCAGATCTCAACTCAGGGAATCAGGGTTGGAGAAAACCGGAAAACCAAAAATATTGGATGGATTTAAAACGCCCTGCATAACTTCAACAAAGAGCGCGCGGATTGTCAACAAAATTGACGGATTTTGATTCGCCAACCTACGTTTCCGAGCGGCCCTAACTCAGCTTGGCAAGACTGGCTTGGCCAGCCTGAGCCTCCTCGACAAACTAAGCTTTGTCCGACATTATTCTTACATGTACGAATTCCGCAGTGGCTCCGGCAGTTACCAGTATCCGCCGTCGCGGCGTTGAAATTGCCGAAGTCGTCGCCGGCCAGTCTCGGGTTTGAGCTGGAACTCGAGTCCGGCGACAGGATTATCAAAGTAAATGGGCGTCCCGTGCGCGACTACCTCGACTTTCGCTTTCAAACGGCTGGCGAAACTGAACTCTGTCTTCGAGGTCCGCAAGAACACCGGGGAAGATTGGGAACTGCAAATTGAACGCGGCGAAGGCGAGGATTTTGGACTGAGCTTCGAGCAAATTGTTCCGCGTCAATGCGCTAACGAATGCATTTTTTGTTTTTGTAATGGTAATCCCGCCGACGCCAGGCCGTCGCTCTTCATCAAAGACGAAGACGTCCGGCTCTCATTTCTCTACGGTAACTACACGACACTCACTTCAATCAGCGAAGACGAGATGCGACGAATTGTTGAGCAGCGACTCTCTCCTCAATACGTCTCCAGTCCATGCAACCGACCTGGACGTGCGTGCCTACCTGTTGGGAATCGATAAGGAACGTGCCGACATTGCGCCGAAGCTCAAGCGTGCTCCTGGATGCCGGGATAGATATCCATGCTCAGGTGGTGCTTTGTCCGGAAATCAACGACGGTCAGATTCTCCGTCGGACGATTGCCGACCTCGCTGCCGAGTATCCGCGGATCAGCAGCGTAGCTATCGTTCCGCTTGGCCTGACACGATACAACACTGACGCGCGGTTGACTGCCGTAACTCCCGACTTCTGCCGACAGATAATTACTGAGGTCGCGCTTATTCAATCTGACTTCCGCAAGAAGCTCGGAACGACGTTCGCGTTCCTGGGCGACGAGATCTACTTGCGTGCCGGACACGCTGTTCCGGGACGCTCACACTACGGCGATTATCCACAGATTGAAGATGGTATCGGGATGGTGCGCTCTTTCAACAACCAGTTTGCAGCGCTGATAAAAACTTAACCGACAATCATCGGCATCGATCACAAAAAGTGCACGGCACAATCCTGACAGGCATGCTCTTCGCTCCGATACTCAAGACGCTCATCGAAAGCTTGAATGCCCGCTTTGGTACCGAGCTGATCGGTAGAGGGGTTGAAAACAACTATTTTGGCGGCGATGTTTCAGTAGCCGGTCTGCTGACGGGCGGTGATCTGCTTTCGGCGCGCGAACGCATAAGCGGCAAGTTTGTTATCATCCCCAAAAGCACGCTCAAGAGCGATGAAGACATCTTGCTCGACGGGATGACACTCCAGGATCTAACTGTGAAACTTGGTTTGCCGGTACATCCATTCGACCTGAAGTCATTCGCTCAATTTCTTTTTCAGCAAAACTAACTTCGGCAATCCATGCCATCAAGAATCGCTCCCGGACAACTTGCAAAACCTGCATCGCAATCTGCATCCGCATCACGCCAAAGATTCTCGACGTCGGCTGCGGCCAGAATAAGTACCCCGGCGCGATTGGTATCGATTCAAATCCACGCGCTAATGCAGACGTTATTCACGATCTGGGCGTTTTGCCTTATCCGTTTCCCGACAACGATTTTGACCTCATCATTTGCCGCCACGTGATTGAGCACGTTCCAGATGTCATGTCGCTTTGTGAACGAGCTCCATCGAATATCCAAACCCGCGGGTTTGATAAAAATTGTAACGCCACATTATTCGAATCCCGATTGGGCTACCGATCCAACGCACCGAAACCATTTCAATAGCTACTCCTTCACCTGCTTCATGCCCGATCGCACTCCCTTTCCGTTTTATACAACTGCGGAGCTGCGACCGGTGCGCACTTACGTCAGCCTGGCAAATCTTTGGCGCGTGCTGGGTTTCGAATGGATAACCAACCTTGACCAACGCTGGCCTGCTCTCCGTTTTACAAGAAAGTTCTGGGAGTTCTATCTCTCGAATATCCTCCGCGGCAAGGAACTGCGCTTTGAGTTTGAAGTTGTAAAAGGCATGGCAGCCACCGCAGACTACGGCTCGAGATAGTTGATCCGGTATTGGAGCAGTGGCTTCACAATTCTCGGCGCGGTAGGTTTAGTTATTCGTATAAGAATCCAAATTTATCAACATCGCCCGAGAATTTCAGCCCATTCCTAGTAAAACGCCCTATATACCGGATTTCAATTTCGAGGCCCAGGCGGCACGATTGTTGCTCCTTTTCCGCTGCTCAAAGTGCTTCTTTCTAAGCACAATGAACCAAAAGAACATCTCGTGAGTTTTTGGCAGCCCTCCCCCAGGGCAGCGTCTGCCGAAGGCCGGTTTAAACTTAGACTTCCAAGGAGCCTACACCATGAAGAATTTCAGGTTTATTTTGACAGTGGTGCTCGCGCTGTTTGTGTTGGCCCCTGCAGCCTTCTCGCAAGGCAGCACGGGCAGACTCATTGGCACCATCTCTGATCCCGGCGGGGCAGTTGTCCCGGGTGCTACTGTCACAGTCAAAGATAGTCAGACAGGGCGGGAAGTGACCGTTACCGCCAGCTCAGAAGGCAACTATACTGTCTCGCAACTTGACGTCGGTATCTACACCCTAACTGTAACCGCGACTGGTTATAGCACCTTTACCGCAACCAACTTAAAGGTTGACAGCAACCGCGATAACACTCTCAACGTGTCGCTGACAGTTGGCGGTGTACAGAAAATGTTACGGTGGTAGCGGGCGCCGACATAGTCAACTCTTCTAATGGAGAGTTGAGCAACACCATTAGTACGAGGCAGGTAAAAGAGCTGCCTATCAACGGCCGCAATCCCTGGCGCTGCTCAACCTGTTGCCAGGCGTCAACCCGACCAGCTCCTCGAATCAACGGGCGGCGCAGTTCGTCAACGAACTTCACGCGCGATGGTCTGAACCGTACAGGACAATTTCATCCGCACCGGCGGTTTCGTGCAGGATCGGCCCACGGTCGATGATACTGGCGAGTTCACAGCGATACTGCAAAACGCCGGAGCTGAATTCGGCGGTTCTCAGGTGGTTCAACTCGTTACCCCGCGAGGCGGTCAGAACTTCCACGGCGCGCTTTACGAGTTCAATCGTAATTCCAGGTTTGCTGCTAACACCTTCCTCAGAAATCGGGACAATGTCCCCAGGCCATTCTTAAACCGCAACCAATTTGGCGGCACCATAAGCGGGCCCGTAGTTCTGCCACGCTTCGGCGAATCAGGCCATTCGATTCTCAGAGGAAAGGCGCTTCTTCTTCTTCAACATGGAAATTTTTAGGCAGGCCGCGCAGAGCTGCCGGTTCGGCAACCACCCTGTTGCCGACGGCGCGTAACGGCACGTTCACCTACACCGATACCGGCGGCACCCAGCGTACGATTAACGTGCTCACCGGTTCCGGCCTGAACCTGGCCGGAGCCAATGCCACGGTGTTCGCCAATGCCGGCGGTGCGACGTCGGTTGATCCCTGATTGCGTCTCGGGTGCTTAGCCGTCTGCCTGACGCGTGCAACGGTCCTCCGCAACGGCATTAACTTTACTCAGGTCTGCAACTTTAACGTTGGCGCGCTACCACGCGTGACCAGGAAGCCGGCCGTCTTGACGTCCAGTTTAATGACCAGAACTCCCTAACTTCATCGTCAAGCGCAACGTAGAAAATAACCCGCGCACCGATTTGGCGTTTGGTTTCAATACCGTTCCCCTATGTTTTCCAGGGAGCTGGCACCAACTTTTACGCGCTCGCCTTTAACATGACGCCGTCATCAAACTTCGCTAACGAAATTCGCGGCGGTTACCAGCGCAGTGAGCCGTTTTTCAACGAAGGGGTGTGCCCACGGATTTCGTGTTCAGCACGGGCCAGGGACAATCGCAGACTGCGCTGGCCAGCATTATTACGAATCCCGAAGGCACCTTCCGCAGTCAAAGGTCGAAACACTGACTACTGGAAATTTGAAGACAACGCGAACTACACCAGAGGCAACCATTCATTCCGCTTTGGTGGTTCCACTCCAGACCTATAAAAACCGTCGCTTTGAATTTCGCCGGCGTCACCCCGAATTACATTTTCGCGACAACGACCAACCCGAATACTCCCGGCTTAACCACCGGCCTGTTTACAGGTGGCATCAACAGCACGGATCTCGCGCGGGCCAACAACCTCCGCTACCTCGCTGGCGGGTATCATCGGCTCGGCAACTGTGACGGCGAATCTCGTCGACATCAGCCAGGGCTTCCGGCTGGGTGCCCCAACGAGACGCTGATCTTCGCTACGAGAACTGGTCGGGTTACGCTCAGGATCAATGGCGCGTTTCGCCACAGCTGACGCTGAACCTCGGATTGCGCTATGACCTGTTCACTCCGCTTCGCCAATGTAGACAAAGGTCTATCCTCGAGGCGCTGCATTGCCAGCGGTCAGGATCCGATACAGGCAGCGCTCGATCCGCTGGGCGTTTATCAAATCGTCGGTGGTAATGCCGGCAGCGATAAGGGCAACTTCTTCAAAACGGATAAGAACAACTCTTGGACCAACTTTCAGCTTGCTGGTCACCAAACCTGAAGAATAACCTCCTAGTGGAATTTTCCTGGCGAAGGCAAAACTGTCATTCGCGGCGGTTATCGCATCAGCTACAACAGTGATGAATATGAACGCGTCTCCTGATAACGCCTTCGCTGAACTCATACGGGCCTTGGATCGCAAACCGTCAATGCTCTTAATGGCGGTTCGATAAACCTGCGTTCGGTGCTGACGCCGCGGCCGGATGCGGCATCCTTTAGTCCAGTGCCGGAGTAATTTTGCTACTCCCGAGCGTGCTGACTACCCCTTTGCTTAGCACTGTCAACAACACGGCGGCGTTCTGGCCGTTTGGAATCTGTGCTTTGCCGTCGATCCGAATCTTCAAGTGCCGTTGGCCCAGGAATTCAATCTCGGCCTCCAACGTGAAATCGGTTGGCAAATGGCATTCTTGAAGTACGCTACGTGGGCTCGCGTAGCAATCAGATCGTGAGGTCGATTGACTATAACCAGTGTTAACATTCGCGATAACGGTTTCCTCGCCGATTTTATCCGGGCGCGGAATAACTGCATCGCGCAGGGTACACTTATTGGCGCAAGCAATCCGCTTTTAGGTTGCACCGACGCTCGCTTTGACGCCGCAATTCCGGGCAGCCAGCCTTTGACAGTGTTTCCGCAAATCTTGGTTGTCCAAAGCGGCCACCAACGGTGGTCTCACAAACGCGGGCACGTTGGCATTTATTCAAAATGGTACTCCCCGGTCAAATGGCGTTCAATTACATCGGTCTCGGCTTGACCGGCACCGTCCCGTTCACCTGGCGAATCCCAGCACTGGCGTTGCCAACGTGGCTTGAAATGGTGGGCAGTATAACTACAACGCCCTGCAAACCGAGCTTCGCCGGCGGCTGTCGGGCGGTTTCTCGTTTGCCGTGAATTACACGTTCCAGAAAATCCTGGCTGACACAACGCAGTGAACTTCAGAACAACGTAGACCCGTTACTGGACATCGCCAATCCGCGCAAGAACTATGCGCGGCCTGACTTTGACCGTACACATACGGTTAACGCTAACTTGAACCTCGAACTTCCCTTCGGTCGCGGCCATCGATGGCTGAACAGCGGCGGAGTCGCCAGCAGAGATATTTGGCGGCTTCCAGTTGACATCCATCGTTAACTTGAGCAGTGGCGCGCCTCGTCTCGGTCAGAGACCCGCGCGGTACCTTGAATCGCGATGCGCGTTCGGGCATTCAACCCGCATCGTCTAACCTGTCGACAACTGAACTGAAGAAACTCTTCGGCATTTTCAAGACGCCGAATGGAGTTTTCTATGTCAATCCCCAGCGTGCTTCAGGCAACAGCGACCAAAGGCGCGGATTTCGCAGATCGTTGACCTGACCAAGCCATTGCCCGCCGGGTTTACGATCACTTCGATTCGTGGTGCCAGCACGGTCGGCACTGCCCCATTCCATGGCCAGGTGTTTTTCCGGAATGAACCCAGGATCGACCGGTACACTTCCCATTAACTTCATTAACGGTCCTCTGTATGCCAACTGGAATGCTGGACTATTCCGCAACATAAAGTTGGGTGAAACGCGAAACTTGCAACTCCGCATGGAGGTGTTCAACGTTCTGAACCGCGCCAACTTCTTCCTGCCAGAGTGGCGGAAATGCTGTGAACCAACGGTGAAAACAGCGATGTCTTCAACGTCAACATGCACCAGCTTCGGTCGACTCACCGGAACCTTCGATCCGCGTATCGTGCAGTTTGGCGCGCGTTTTCGACTTCTAACCCGCAGCCTGATTTCAGGTCAGCTTAAACAACTCGGGCGTTGTCTCTTAAGGAGGCAACGCCCGAGTCTCTGAGTACTCGGTAGCAACTACTCTCGGCGCCGAAATTGAACATCGTCGGCGGAATGGTTTTGTTAAATCCAAACCGATCGAGGCGTGATGTCCCAGTTACCGCGAAAGAATTTTCGTGTCCAGCTCCAAACTGATCTTGTATTTATGTGGCAGCGTCAAATCGCCTTCTTTTCTGAAATCGGAATACTCTTCAATCATCTTGTAACGCGATGGCCGCAGCGATGCAGAGGCATTTACATTGCTTCTAACTGCGGCAGCACCGTATGGACATGTATTGTACGCACGTGTTGGAACGTTTCTAAATCAAAGAAAAGAGTGATGTCCATGTCTGATCCTCCCTCCGGCGTAAACCTCAGCACGTGAAGCATTTTGCCCCTCAATCTGGTTTCCTTTGTACTCCACCTTGTGCTTTCTGGCTGTGAAATCGTAGAGCGGCCATGATTGCGGAAGGGCCCCGCCAACGAGACCCTTTTTTACTATTGCTTTGTACGCACACCGGCGCGGGCATATCCGATTGACACGTTGTCACCGTCGAAGGAAATGTTTTCGCCTGAATAGTTAGCTGCTCTAAATTCCATCCCAGCAGGTTCTTCACTCCCTCCGATGCCATAACAACCTGCCCTGAAACTTACCCGTGTTGGGCGAGGTGAAGGTAGCGACAACTGTACCGGCGGCGATTACGGTGTGCGTTGAGGCGCGCGTTTCGGCCGTGCCGATCGATTCCAGGTGTCGAATTTTTCGCCTTCAGGCTTTAACTTGTCACCTGCCAACGATCGAAACGGCAGAATCATTAACAGAATTGCCAGGCAAGTGAGCGCACGCTGTGCTCAAGGAAATGTGGAAGTTCGTTCTCTTCACTTCTTAAACTCCTTGTAACTTCAAACTCAGTGGAATCGCACACCTTATGGCATAAAACGATTCAAGCAGGCAAGGTAGGTTTGTTCAGGCGGGTCTCCCGGTTAAGTCAACGTTTTCGGAAGCGCCCAGGTGTTGATAGATCAGTTTAGGTGTCTCCCAGACACTTCGTCTCTGCCGGGCACAAGTCGGCGGTATCGCCCGCGAGTGTTTAGCAGAAATATTTGCGTGTTCGCTTTGCGTGGATAATCCTCAAAACAATCTGCTTGCTCAGGAGACGTCATGAAGCTTTGCTATTCGTTATTTTTGGGGCTTCTGTTCGTAGGCAGCGCGATTTCTCAAACTACTCTCCCGCCGAGCGACGCCCCGATCTGCTGGTTTCAAAGATTAGTTGGCAGAAGGATGTCTTTGTGCCTGCTTTTTGTATGATGATCCGATGCAACCCAATCAGGAGCAGGTCAATCTGAAACGCGAGCAAAAATAATTGCCCGGGCTAACAACGTTCGGGTACAGGGGGACAGAATCCCCCTCCCGTTGCCGACTCGCGAGGTTATGTCGGCTAATCGAGAAGGCGCCGGCCGGTCCGTCGGTCAGTTATCTTTATAAGGCAAAGATCACGAATACTGGAGCGAAAACCATTAAAGGCTCTGATTTGGGAATATCGCTGTGATTGATGAGAGACGGCGTCCAGGTTGGAACTCACACGTTTATTGACAACAGCAAAATCCGCGCTGGCCGAACGGCTGGCCTGGTTGCCTATAGCAGCACCCCGGCTGTCAGTGTGATAACCGCAGAATCTGCTAAACACTCGCGCTATCACTATTCTGAGCGCGTCATAATAGATCGGATCGAGTATGATCGACGGGACATATTGGCAACGTCCGATCCGACCGTGATCTCTCCGGATTAACATAACTGCGTTCATTAAGATAAGTGCAGCGCTGAATCACCAGGAGTATTTCAGAGCAACGGCCTGAGGTGTTGTCGGAGGGCTCCTCGAAAGAGGGCCCTCCGTTTTTCTTAGGCATTCGCCGTCTCGAGAACCCTGGAAAATTCTCACTTGAGTCACCACTTACCGATCTCGAATAGCGGTCGGGAGAAGGAACTACTATTTCGAGTTTGAGGCGGTGAAAAGAATCGCACAGTTACGCCGCTTGCATTGACCTAACGTTCATAGCGGACGCAGCCGACGGCACTCTCAAAGCAAATCTAGGTATTCGTATAAGAATCCAAATTTATAGAATTCGACCGACAATAGCAGGCCATTCCCTTGGTAAAACGGCTTATATAGACCGTTTCAGTATAAGAACCTAGGCGGCACGATTCTTGCTCCCCCACCTCTTGTTCGTTAGCTTTTTCCAAGCGCGGAATGACCTAACAAACATCTCTAAAGTGCCGTGCCATGCCCCGCCAAAGCAGTTGACCGCTCGACGAGTCTTCTGCAGAGACCTGAACAGATTCGTCATTGCAGCCGCGGGCAGGACGAAGCTGATAACCAGAACCATCCACCTATAGCTTCTGGTCCACCAGATGCGTTGTAGAGCGATAGCCACTCTCGTACTGCCGCTAATGCTTACGGGATACGTTTACTCCCAAGCCCTTCCCGGGGCCGGTTCACGTGGGATGGCTCCTCCAGACCGGCCAGGCAGCATTCGCGGCAATGTTGTAATGCCTGATGGTTCACCCGTCTCGGAAGCAGTGAAAGTTACCCTTAAAGCATTGCGCGGCGAGGTTGCGATGGTCTATACGGACCAGCAGGGACGTTTTGAGTTAGCCAATATCGCGCCGGCCCAGTACACGCTTGAGGTCGAGGCAGATCGCGAGCGCCGGTTTGAGATAACCAGAGAAGCGGTTCAGGTTCTACGCGGCGGTGGGCCTACTCTGGTCACGCTTTATCTGAAGGAGAAACAGGGCCCAACCCGAACTGGAACTGACAGAAACGATCTCAGTCGGAATGCTCGATCAGAAAGTTCCTCGGCGGCCAAAAAGAGTTTCAAAGGCCAGTCATTTTACGGCTGAAGGCAATGCTATTGAGGCGATCTGCAGCGCTCAAACGCGCCATCGCCATCTATCCGGATTATCTTGCGGCTCATAACGACCTCGGCGCTCAGCTGTTGGAGCAGGCACAACTCGACGAAGCTGCAGATGAGTTGCAGTGCTGCCATCAAGATCGATCGCCAGGCTTTCAATCCCCAATTGAATTTGGGCATCGTTCTGATTCAGCAAAACAAGTTTTCGTGAAGCGCTAACCGCTCTGGATAATGCGTTGTCGATTGAGCCCTCAGCACCGGCCGCCCACCTTTACGCTGGAATGGCTTCCAGTGAACCTCAACGACACGGTGAGAGGCGAGAAAGAGTTCAACGCTGCGTTCGACCTCGGTGGAAATACTTACGCCGTCGCGCTACTCCATCTCGGCAAGCTTTACATGAAAAGGGAGAGCGTGAGATGGCTATAAAATCTTTTGAGTCTTATTTGCGCGAATTACCAAACGCAGCTGATGCCGCCCAGGTGGAAAAACTAATCGGCAGGTTGCGTTAACGCGTTACATAGGAATGGCTGGCAAGCAGATTTCGAGTGTCAGCTCTGTTATTAAACCTAATGCCCATCTTAGGAGGGAAATAAGTAAAATGAGAAGTTCTCCAAAGGCGAAAGCCCTAACAATGTTTACTACTCGAACGTTTGCCTTGGTAGTCCATTCTGGTCCTCTCAGCTATTGCTGCGATGGCCCAGGCCACCACGGGCACGCTGAGAGGCACAGTCACCGACTCCAACGGCGGAGTTGTATCCGGAGCAACGGTGACGATAAAGAATCAGGCCACCGGTAGCTTGTCCACCAGTACGACGACTTCTGATGGCACTTTTGACGCTTCGGCTCTCCAGCCCGGCGAATACACCGTGACCGTCGAAGCGCCGAACTTCAAGCGTGCCGTCCAGCACTGGCGTGGCAGTCAAGATCGGTATCGTCAACCCCCTGCCGTAGTGCTCGAGGCGGGCAACGTGTCGGAAACCGTAACGGTTACTGCCAACACGGAAGAGGTCGTTCAGCGGGATCAGTCGCAAATCTCGACCACGATCGACACCCGCAGAATTGCCGGAGTTACCCTCTAACGGCGCAGGCGGTGGTCTCGATACGCTGGCGCTCCTGGCTCCCGGTGTCATCGCCAATAATAGCGGCGGCACGAACACGAACGGCACCGGACTGTCGGTCAACGGCAACCGCGGACGCTCCGAATAACTTTCAGATCGACGGCTCGGACAACAATGACCTCAGCGTCATCCGGACCCGCCGTGTTCGTCGATAATCAGGATCAGGTTCAGGAATACCAGATCATCACCAACAACTTCTCGGCGCAGTACGGTCGCAACCAGGGCGCGGTCGTCAATATCGTGACCAAGGGCGGTACGAACGACTTCCACGGCAGCGCCTTCTGGTTTCACTCAGGACAACAAGAACCTGAACAGTCTTAACAACATCGAGAGGCGGAGCGGACAACTCGAACCGAACCAAAGCCTCTACAATGTGTTCGGCGGCACAGTCGGCGGGCCGCTCCCTCTGCCGCGCTTTTGGCGAAGGCGGCAGGTCGATAGTCAGTGGCAAAGACCGCTTCTTCTTCTTCATCACGTATCAGGGCATCCTGCAACCCCTCGAGCATCACTGGAGCGCTCTGGCTCGCTCGGAATTCTGCCGTCGGAATTCCCGCGCCTGCTGGCGGCCTTCCCCGGCAACGGGGCAATCAAAGCCCTTACCACGCAGGGGCATATTCGCCATTCGTCCGGAAGCGCACCGCGCGCACTGACATTGCCAACCCATTCTCTACAATCACGCTGGGCGGGCAAACTTTCCAAACGGCGCAGCCGGAGTTCGATTGAGCCTATACCATTTAACGAGACGGACTACAGCACCCGCTTCGACTTCAAGCTGACGAAGAAGGATAACCTCACCCTCCGTTATCTGAAACAGAGCCAGAACTTCCTCAACAATTTAGTGCAGACGAACGGCTTTTCCGGCGACATAATCGCGAGCAGCAAGAACGCCGGCGTGAACTGGACGCACCAGCTCTCGAATACGGTGGTTAGCGAAGCCCGCGCCACGTACCAGAAGATCGCGGTGGTCTTCGGCGGCGGCTGCGCCGTGAGGCGACCCGGGCTGCACTCCCGACGGTGCTTGAGATCGGTCAGGCCACGACCAACATCATCTTCCCGGTGGTGAGCGGTTCGCGCGCCTTGCAGAGCATCGGGCCAGCGACCAACCTCCCGCAGGGTCGCGTCGGCAAGGTCTATCAAATCGCTGACAACATTAACTGGGTACACGGCAGCCACTCCCTCATCCCTGGGAGGCGAATTCAAGCACCTGAGCACGGTAGTGCCGTTCCTGCCGAACTTCAATGGCGCGTACAGCTTCAACTCCGTGGCCCGTTTGCTTAACAATGCTCCTTCGGGCTTCTCGCTGGACCGTCGGCGACCCAACGCTGACATTTACCGAGAACGACCAGTATTATTTCATCAGGACGACTTCAAAATTCGTCCCAATCTGACTCTTAACCTCGGCGTGCGCTACGAGTATACGGGTCAGCCAATCAACGTCTTGAACGAGCGAGTCGATTGTCCGCGAGAACGATCCGGCTAAACGGTTCTACGACCCGGCGCTGCCGCTGAGCGTCCGTACCACGCCGGCGATTCCGAAGGATAAGAACAACTTCGCGCCGCGCGTCGCGCTTTGCCTGGTCGCCGCATTTCTGGAAGAGTTTGCTGGGCGAAGACGCTACCGTTATTCGTGGCGGCTTCTCTGTTGCCTATGACCCGGCGTTCTACAACATTCTGTTGAACGTCCAGGGCTCCGCTCCCTTCTCTGCAGCGTTCGCGCTGCCTTCCAACCTGTTACCGGCCACCAACTCGCCAGTCCCGATTCCCGGCGGTTCGCTGCAGGGAGACGCGATCAGAAGTAGCACGATCGGATCGGGGGTTTTGCCGCTTGGCAAGCTTAACCCGCTCTTCCTGGCACAGACTGTAGTTGCCCCGGACTTCCATGCGCCCTACTCCGAGCAGTGGTCTCTGGGCGTGCAGCACCAGTTCGGGCGGAACAGCGTAGCCGGTACGCTACGTCGGCACGCACGGCGTGGGCCTGTTCCAGAATCGCAACGGCAACCCTTTCGTTCGTACCTTAGTCAACGGCGTTCCTAACCAAACAATCTGCACAGCGGTGGACACCGATGGCGATTGCACTGGCAACACAGGTAGTGACATACCCCAGCTTCGCCAGTCAGATTCCGGCGGGCATCACGCCGCTGACATGCACAAACGACCCGAATACTTTCCCCAATGAAAGCCTGTGCGATGGTCGCATACTGCACCAGAGTACTATCACCATTCGCGAAAACTCGGCCCAGTCGATTTACCACTCGATGCAGTCGCGCTTCAACGGTCGGTTCCTTAGCAACTCCCTATCCCTGGGGCGGCTTACACGTGGAGCAAGACGATTGACAACTCGTCTGAGATCTTCGCCTTCGACATCGCGTCCTCTAACGCGCAGAACCCGTTCTGCATTACCTCGTGCGAGCGCGCTCTGTCGATTCTCGACCGCCCGCACGCCTTCAGCGCGAACTTTATTTACGACGCGCCTTTCTTTAAGGAGCAGCACGGTGTGGTTGGTAAACTTCTCGGCGGCTGGCAGGTCAACGGCGTTTACGTGCTGACGAGCGGCGTGCCCTACACGCCGGGACAGTTCTTCAACGGCAGCGTTTTCCGGAGCCGCTCAAGCCTACATCACCGCCGGCGATCGTCCGTTCGTCGGTAACCCGAACGCCGACCCGCGGCTCATCGGCATCAGACCAACTGGACGCCTTCCGCGCGGGGTACATAGATCATGTCACCAACGTGAACGGCTTCCTCTCCTGAACGAACTGAATAGAACCGGCAATCCCGTGGGCGTCACGCCCAGCGACGTGCGCTTTATCTTCAACGGACCATGGCTCGGCGAAGATATTCAACACACCGTTTGGGAACGCCTCTCGCAACTCGCTGCGCGGCCCGAGGCTCAACCAGTTGAACATGGGCCTCTTCAAGAACATCAAGGTGGGCGGAGCGCCTGACCGTTCAGCTCCGCGGCGAGGCATTCAACGTGTTGAATCATCCGAACCCGGGTAGCGGAGTCAACGGGACTAACAACGGGGCCGGTTACCTACCGGACTTCTTCATTGAGGACGCCGCCAGTCGAAGGCTCGTCTTTCGCTGAAAAGGATGACATTACACTTGCACGCCGCATAGTTCAGGTCGGCTTACGCATCATTTTCTAGGCTTTAACTGGAAAATGCTTTTATGGCAGAGTCAGCAATGGCTCTGCCTTTTTCTGGCCCGCCGTCAAATGCTCGCATCCAAGTGGCTCAAGGTCGCAAACCTCATGACCGTACGCCACGGGTAAGATAGACGAACGAAAGCGGGGCGCAAGAGGATGCCCTCTTGTGCCCCGGCTTTTTAGCCCCGCTTGGCGAGTGCCTCTTGTTAGTCCACTAGAGTGAAATCGAGGCTGCGAACGACAGTGCGCTCTTTCTCGTTCGCCAGCGGGTCTGTGACCACCAACGTCAGCACGTAGCGCCCGGATTGTCCTTTAAGGCCGAACTGGCCGATCTTTGCGACCTGTCCGCTCTGCACTGCACCGTTCACAGGTTGATCCTTCTCTTGTAAGAGCACCTTGTCGCCCCGGCTGATAATCACGCGGGCGAGTAGTTGCGTCTTACCGTCGCTTACTCTCGGGTTGTAGATTATCGCGGCATAGCGCAAGTCGTGCGTCCGCGGGAGTTGACCGCAAGGCCGTGAGCGGTTCGGGTTTCGCTTTGTTTCCCTGTGCCAGATCCACTGCGTAGAGAAAGAGGCTGCTCACGGTCAAGTGCTTCTTGCTGATGTCTGGTACTTCGATGTACTTCGACATGGCGCCGAGCCGCCCGTCTCCGTGTCGCGCACAATGGCGCGCACTTGATAGCTGCCGGGCGGTAGATTGACATGCCCGATATAGCCGATGCCGCTAGCTTGCGCGCGCGTGTACTCTGCCGGCGACAGACTGGTGGTAACCGTTTCGCTGAACCCACTCTGCGCCTTGCCTTGATCGTTGATAAGGAAGCCAACCACGTCAAATGCCGTTTGATATTTGCCGTCCGCTCCCTGCTTAAAGCTCAAGCCGCTGACTGCCACTTGCAGATTTATGTCAATGTCGGCTTCGTTGGTTGGCAGGTAGCGGTACTGGAGCGTGCCGTTGAGATCAACATCGCGCCGCGCTAAGGGCGACATCGCAGCCTTGATAATGGCCTGCTCCTTGTTGAGCGGTGGCTCGGCCTTGTCTGCCGTTGCTGCAAGCCGCTGCGGGAATAAACCTTCGCGCCGGGACGAGCGATCTTGATCTCCAGTTTATGGAACTTGCCGTTGAACGGCTCAGTGGGGCGATAGGCGAGGAGGTAATAACTGCTGCGGGCCAGTATCCGGTCGAGACCGCCGCTGAAGTTGTTTGTGTTGGTTACAGAGACGCCGCCGGTAGCGCTTGCGAGCGCCTGGAGGCCCAGATTGCCGCTCAAAGAATCGAGCGCCTGATTATCAAACTGGAGTCAAGTCAGCCGCGCGCCCAAACGTTTCGTCGCCACCAGCATTCGGCAGTAGGCCGCTGCGCCCTTCGTTCCCAGGATCGGTAAAGCCCGATACGCCTTTCACGCCACCTTGCGCACGAATGTTCAGCGTGTTGATGACCACACCAGCACGGCTGGCGCGGTCGGTCAGTTGTCGGAGCAAATAGGAGACGTTTGTGTACATGCTACGGGTTTCTGCAATGTTGGTGGGCACGCCGTTGATTTTGACCTGATTCTGCGACGCCTCAATCAACGGCAACCCGCCTGAGACCAGCACTCAGACTCTTTTCGCCCAGGTAGCGATTTCATGCCATTCATCACGTCGCCTGCGGTCGACAGCGCAAACAGCGATCGCAAGCCTCTGGTGACCCCCTCGGCCGAACTATCCACGTCTGCGTCTCTGGAAGAGGCCGGTACGGCAAGCCCACTGGTATCACTTGGCCCCTGCGCCTGCTGGGTGTTGATCACGGCAACAGGGTCAAGGGTTATGGAACGCTGAGTAGGCGTTCATCGTAGGCGTGATCTCGGCGACGGCGCGGCGAAGCAACTGCTTGTCCGAGGTAAACTGTTGCAACAATCCCTTTCCACCCGTCACTCGAATAATCGCCACCAGATCGCCATCGCGCATCTTGTCGTTGATGAAATCGTTGAGCAGTTTGCGGACGTTGACCACGTCTTCATAAGGGATGGTCAAGTCGTCTATGACGAAGGCGAAGACGCGACGTAGATCGCGCTGCGAGAGATTGCGCGCCACGTCCGGTTCTATTGGCTGCCCTGCCACGTTGATCGTGCCTTCGGTGCGCGGCACTGAGTCCGCGCTCACGAACCCCATAAACTCCAAGTCCTGCCGTTTGCCGTTTTCATAAACTTTGAAATCTTCGAGTTTCAAATCGGGAATAACCTGATCGTTCTTATCCGTCACAACCACATCCGTTTGCACGAGTGAGGTCGTAATTCGCACTACGTCCTCGGGGACTGTCTCGTCCTTGGGCTTTTGGGGCTGCTGCGGATTCTGCGCTTGGGCCATTCCAGCAACAGTGATATTAAGAGACTAGCCGCCGCTGCTTTTCTCATGTATTTAGGCTCCCTTCTTGCTGCTTAATTGCTCTTATGTGAGACTGACATTGATTTAGAAAAACGGGATGGCAATGATTATAGATTAATGATGGCCGCGTCTCCTAGATGCACAGCGACTGCAATAGGCCGCCCGGGAATCATCAAAAACGTCGGATTCAGGGGGTATCTGAACTCAGGACTCGGGCAATAACATGAGTAAAGGTGCCTTTGTTTGTTACTTCAGCAGCGTCGCTTGCGGACTCAGTTGCAGGAGATGCCAGCGTTGGGAAGGTAGTGATTGGGCCATCGCGCAGAAGTTTGACGTACGCAGTTTCAAAGAAAAGCTTTTCCGGAGTCGTCCACTCCAGCCGAATAGCCGGATTGTAGGACGAAGGTATGGCGGAGGGATCGAGGCTCGCCCCGGACTTATCATCCTTTTGCCACCCGAATTCCTTTCCTCATAAACCCGCGAAGCGGCTAATTACGCATCCTCCAACCTGATTCGCGCCTGAGTCCGGTTTGGTCGTAGCGGCGTCGTAGATTCTCACGTCGGCTACGAAGGCGCTAGCGACTTTCGATGAGTCGGGACACCAAACGGGCAATGCCTCCGTCAACTCGTCATCAAGCAACCGTTCCTTTCCGTCAGGCGCAAGCAAACGGGGTCGACCCACGGGTAATCTGAATTCTCGCTCGCGTGCGTCCCACTCACTCTCCTTGCAAGCCATCGCCAGCAACGCGTGATTGTCGGGCGCCCATGAAGCGTAGAAGTAGATTGGGCCTTCGCGAGAAGTCAGTGGCTTCAGATCGTAGCCATCGCGATTGCAGATATAGATCTGCTCGGTACTAAAGAGTGCTATCGGTGGAAAGGCCGGCGCCACCGAAGGCAATGGCGTAGCTTCGCCTTCCGGCACTTCAGGCAAACTCACGCCTGGAGGAGTTGGCGACGGCGTCGGTTTCACACCCCTGTGCCCAATGAAAGTGATGAAATTTCCATCGGGTGACCACGATACCGTTTCCGGAAAAACACAGGCGAGATCGGGCGGCGTTAAGTTCCGCAAGAATTTGCCATCGGATGAGTAGAGATCAATGTGAAACTCTGGCTGGGCTCGTCGGCGGCTCCATACAGTGCGAGGGCCCGTTGTCCGTCCGGTGATTTCATCGTCCGCACGAGCGCGTCATTCTGCCGGCCGGTGTTGAAATCAAGCTGAATTGCTTCAATCTTATCGTCCAGCATCATCAGCTTTTAGATCCGACGGCATGGCCACGTCAGGCTCAAATCGAAAGGCGAGGTTTTGTGCGGGAACATCGCGCAACACCAGCGGTCGTACGTCCCGGCGTTGTGTGATTGCGGTGCATGAAGCTCCGGCCGAAATAACTGCAGCCAAAATTGTGAATATAAATGTGGGCGTTTTCTTTTCTTTATGTTTGAACAAATCAGTTGCTGCAGAAGCTGCGATGTCTTTGCGCCATCTCGTCCATTTAGGAGATGGTTTCGTCGAGAGAGGTTCAGTCAAGTTGATCATGCCTCGTGATTGCCAACTCGTGCCGGCGATAATAGGAACGCGCCAACATCTATGTCAACGCAACCTTAACGGCCATAGACGAGTTGTCGAGAGAGAACCGGGTCGAGGGCCAGCAGCGCGCGGATAGTGTTTCGTGGCGACAGGTGATCGTCATCGCCCTCGTCCTGGTCAACACAATTATGTTCCAGCGAGCGCGAGATTCTCCTTGGCAAGGGTTCATAACCTGGTGTGCTAGCCACATAGGAACGGGCCGCCAGAGTTCCCACCAGATCGCAGGTCAACTCTTCGGCTCTCTGGTCGTGAATCTGCAGTCCCGTTAGGTTCGAAGCGCGATTGCCCACTCCTCTAAAAAGGAGGCCAAGGCTGTCTTCCGATCCATCAGCGATGTGCACCAACTCGTGGGCCAGGACGCTGATTATTCCTTCGTCCGATGGAAGTCCGGCCAGGAATATAGTGCCGAAGACGATAGTATGCGGGCTTCTCAGGAACACTGATGCATTGTCGCGCGAATCCACATCTGGACGAATATTCCGGACGGCCTCCACGTGGGCGATCGCACGTTGCAGTCTGGCGTCATAGGTTCTCGGGTTGCCGAAACCGTAGTCCTTCACCAGTTTTTGAGGGAAGCTATTACCAGACTTTTGGCAGTTGGTAGTAGACGTTGCGCGTTTTGCGCTCCGGCGATTGCTTCCGGACTGCGTACCGGTAGCGAAGGTCGCCCCTGCATGTCGTCGATAGGAACACTGCCTTTCGGATCTGTGAGCCGTTCCCTGCAAACGACTGTACTAGCGCGCTCCACAATCTCGCGCGCTTCCGGAGACAACGAATCGCGCGAATGGCTTGTGAGCGAAACATCGTCTTGCGGAGCTGGACGCGGCCGCGTCTGACGCCTCTGGCGTTCCTGACCTTCCTGCCGTCCCTGACCCGATGCGCCAAAATCAGCTGTGCCGACCGCAATCAGAAGCAAAACCGTCACAAACATGATCGCCGCGCTCGACGATGAGCGCGAGTGATGCGCGCGCCCCTGTCCTGCCGGGCGCTTTCCTGCTCTCCGGGAACCCGCAATCATTTTCGAAATTGTTCTCGCTACCGTCACCAGTTCAGTTCCTTCGGTTGTCACCCTAATTTGTCAGCGATGATGCCATTCGGGCTTACGTTTCTCGGTGAAAGCTTTGATGCCTTCGGAGGCGTCGTAGGTTTTCATTAATTCATTCAGATATAAATCTTCCACTTCCTTCAACGCCAAGTCCAGCGAACGCCCGCGACCAAGATCGATAGCTTCCTTTGTGAACGCGAGCGCCGCCGCCGAAAGATTGCGAAAGCGTGAAAGTAGATCAGATGTTTTTGCTCAAGTTCGTTGCCCGGTAACAGGTAGTTCACCAAACCGAGACGCGCCGCCTCCGAGCCTCAATCAGCTCCCCTGTCAGCATCAACTCCCGGGCCCTTTATCGCCAATAACTCGCGGTAACAAGACTGCGGCCACCGGCGGAAATACTCCCAGCTCGATCTCGGGTTGCCCAAAGCGAGCACGCTCGCTGGCAATCACAATATCGCAGGCCGCGACCAGTTCGCAGCCGCCACCGAGGGCGGATCCATCAACTATGGCGATAGTTGGGCGGGCAATTTGCTCGAGGTTTCGGAAAACTCCATGGAAAGAATCCAGCATTTGAAAGATCGTTTCTTCGACGTGCTCCTCGACCGCGACTCCGGCACTAAACGCGTTGCAGTCCACCGCAGCATCAAAAACAATCGCCGCTAACTCTCGCTCGTGAGCACACTGATTGAGGGCCTCGTTGATCTCCCGCAGCATTGCGATGTTTAAGATGTTGAGGGGCGGCCGCCGCAAACGTGATACGAGCAGCGCGATCCTCGATTCTGAATTTGATGTACTGGAAGTCTTCAGCCATTGCGGAAACTAGCTCTCCGAGTTCTGAATTTTATTGTACGTTGTTTGCAACCTCACTAATAGCGGCCCACCGTTTCGCAAAAACTAGTTTCGATCTACTGGGTCAATGGTGAACTCAGCCAAGACTGATAAATCCGCTTCTGTTCACCGGCCGGCTTGTCCACGGGAAGAACGCGGTAATCTGCGTCCGACTTCGCGCCGAGTTTGATTAACAGTACACTCAGATCATCGGCGCGAAAGATTGTTAAGCTTACTAAGTCGCCGGCACGTTTCTCAGCGATTCGCGCGTCAAGGAAATCCTTGTTCGCGCGCATGTTATTCAAAGCCACAATCTGATCTCCGGTATTCAAGCCCTGTTCATAGGCCGGAGACGCGGCATAGACTCGCTTAACCAGCAGCCGTTCTCCTTCCTGTGCCAACTCCGCGCCGAGATACGCCTTCTCGACGGCCCCTGCCTCCATCGGCGGTCTGCGTCTTATCTAAACGCAGGCCGGCCACGGCAATGCGGCATCATAATCAAGCTCCTCCCGACCTCGCACGTACCTCGCAAAAAACGGTTCCAGACTCGATCCCGCCATCAACTCGCAGGCTTTCTGAAAATCCGCGGGTGTGTAGTTGCGACCGTGCTTGTAAAACTCCGCGTACAGATAACGCATTACGTCGTCGAGAGACTTTGCGCCTTTGCTCTGCCTGCGAATCTCCAAATCCAGGAAGACCAAGAATCGCACCCTTATCGTAGTAATCCACTTGCGAGTTAACCGAATTCTCGTCCTGCCGGTAATACTTGATCCAGGTATCAAAGCTCGCGTCTTCGACGCTCATCACCAAACGACCTGGCGTATTCTGTAACGCTTGAAAGGCCTTAGCGTTCTCTTTCAAATACTCTTTGGCGGAAATCAAACCGGCGCGGCACAAAACGACACGCGCATAGTAGTCAGTGATACCTTCGGCAACCCACAGCGATTTGGTGTAGTTCTCTTTGGTGTAATCAAAGGGTCCGAGTGCGTCCGGACGAATGCGTTTGACGTTCCAAAGGTGGAAAAACTCGTGCGCTACTAACGAAAGAAATCCGCGATACGTTTCGATTCGCCGGCGCGTTCGGGCCGGCCGAGGTCACCAGCACTGCCTTCTTTGGGTTCAGGTCCAAAGCCAAAGCGCGGATAGCCGAGCGCAGTGGAGTTCAAATGTTCCAGTCCACCCCCGGTATTCGATGCGCAAGTGAAGAATGAACGTGTAATCGTGATAAGGAATCTCACCGCCCATCAACTCAACTTCGGTCTCCACGATCTTCTTCACGTCCGCACGCATTTTTCAGGATCGTAGTTTCCATCGCCGTCGATCACGATGCGATGCGGCACTCCCTTAACTTCAAATGAAAGCGTTTTGAAGTTGCTGACTTCGACAGGAGAGTCGTAGAGAATGTCAAAATTTTCCGCTCGAAACGTATTCTTTGCCCCTGGCACCGGAGGCAGTCCGGTCGCGACCTGCCAGGGCTGCGGCGCGATTGATGTGCAACGTCGAAGGCGCGTTCAGAAGGCCTTCAGGATACGTCAGCAAATTGGCGTTATTCCAAAAGCGTGATCCGGAATTAACCTCGCTCGTCCTCACTGAAAGCTCATTACAGTAAACACGATAACGCGCGCCACTCACGCGCGCCGTTGGAGTTACTATCCGCCACGAGTTCTTGTTAACTTTCGTCCAGCTAAGAGCCTGGCCCCCGGCGTCAGTCGCCTCAAAGTCCTGCAGGTGGCGTTCAAATTCGCGAATCAGGTAGGAACCGGGCGTCCACACCGGCAGCACGAGCACTTCTTCATTTGCGACTGGATTGCCCGGACCATGCTTGATTCTTAACTCGACATCCAGCATGTGTGTGTGTGGCTTGGGAAGGAAACCGTGAAGCCGATTTCCGTGCTAGGGTTCGACTGCTGATTTTGAGCCGCAGCTGAAAATGCAGCCAAGCCAAAATCAACAACACGACGCCAGGTTGACAGGGGCCGTTAGCGAAGTATCGCTCTGCCATTTTGCCATTTCATTGCAGTCATGTTACTACGAAGAACTTCGACCAGCCTACTTTGGTGTCGTAATTTGAAATCTCTGTGCTTCCCCTGCGTTCTCTGTGTCTCTGTGGTGAGTGTTTGCGTAAACGTTCTATTCAACACAGAGACACGGAGGAAACGGCAGGTTCACAGAAGAGAACAGAAATCGAAACTCTTTCGCGAAACTCTTAAGAAATAATCGCTTTGAATTCTATCAACGTCGAGGGAGAGTCGAATGCCAGTCATAGCTTGCAGCACATGTGGAACCAGGAACCGAGTCGATCCGCGTCAGGCGGTTGAACAAATTGCTAAATGCGGCAAGTGTGGCACGCCGCTCGACCTGAGCAAAAGACCGAAGACACAGCCGCGGAAACAAAGCCGCTGATAGTTACCGATGCGCGTTTTCAACAGGACGTGTTAGAGGCGAGCGATAGACCTGTCTTGCTTGACGCCTGGGCGCCCTGGTGCGGACCGTGTCGCATAGTGGCCCGATCATGGAACAACTCGCCGCCGAATCAAAGGCCGTCGCGTTGCCAAGTTGAACGTCGATGAAAATCCACAACGGCGGCGCAATTCCAGATTCAGAGCATTCCCACCATGCTCATCTTCAAGAGACGGAAAGCTTGTTGACCGGCTCGTTGGTGCGCAACCAAAACCGGCCATCGCCGCGCGACTGCTCGCACACGTATCTTAATCACCGGAGGGGAAGAGGGTAAAGAATAGGGAGGGGCAAAAGCAAGAACTGTTCACGTCCCCCTTCGCCTTTCCCCTCTTCCCCTTTCCTGTTCCCCTCTTCCCCTGTTCCCCTGCTAATATCTCCGACGCCATTCGAAGTGTCAGCGCGTGAAAGGATTTCTGCATGTTCAAAGAATTATTTCGACGTCATCATCATGGGTTACGATTCCTATCAGATTGGCTTTGGCAGCGATCTTTTGCTCACGGGGCCGGGAAGGTGTTTGGCATCTTCGGCGGGCCGGGACTAGTGCTTCATCAACTCTGGTCCGGCACCAATTAGCTTTATGAGACCAGCCTGGGTTTGGTGGGGTGCGGCGGCACAACAGGAGCTGCCCGGGTATCCTGTTGCCAATACGTAACT
>ERZ1370068.4296-contig-3376_pt1 | contig 24440 bp, 23 predicted proteins | sample MGYA00561227_ERZ1370068 | MGnify/ENA primary metagenome ERZ1370068 (study PRJEB38410, sample SAMEA6850437) | metagenome | study: Metagenomic assessment of the ecological functions of the soil: analysis of the soil microbiota associated with the...
CCAGTTACGTATTGCTCGAAGAGCGGCTCCTGCGGCGCGTGGGTCGTCTGCGGCGATCTCGCGCGCCACAACCTCGGACTTTCGCGTCGCGAGTGGGAGCGCCTGACGACCGGACGTTCAAGCGGTGTGCCACAACGCCGCGCCGCGTGAACTACGTCTTGGGCTACGACGCGTTGAGGCCTCCCAACGTGGACGGCACCCGGGAGCTCCTGCGGTTTGCCGCGACCGGCAGCCGGAAGGAGTTCCACCTCATCTCGAGCACGTTCATCTTCGGATGGACGGCGAAGCGCGTGCTCCACGAGGACGACAACAACGCGGCCATGTCCAGCCTCGACTTCGGCTACTCGCAGAGCAAGTGGGTGGCCGAGCAGCTCGTTCGAGGCGCAGAAGGCCGGCCTCGTCGTCCGCGTCTACCGGCCCTCGCTGATCTCGCCCGTCGACCGGAGCCGCCGGAGCCGCGACGACGTCTTCGTCCGCCTGCTCGCGTACATCCTCAAGTACGGCGTCGCGGTCGAAGCGCGGAATCAGATCAGCCTGCTGCCGGCGGACATCGCCGCGGACAACATCGTCGCCATCTTCAAGGACAAGAGCACCGAGCGGACGACGTTCCACGTGACCGTGGACGACTACTACAACATGATCGACGTCGCCCAGGCTGCTCAGCCGGGACTACGGACTACTCGTTCGTCTACCGGGAGATTCCCGAGTTCATCGCGGAGATGAACCGGCCGGTGCACGAAGGACGATCCCGATCGTATCCGCTCCTGGATTTCTTCACGCGCTCGCACACGAAGATCGCGGCGCATGCAGCACAAGCGCTACGACAACAGCGGCTACCGGAGCGCTCGCGCGACCGCTCGCCGTCGGCGCGCCCCGACCCGTCGCTGACCGAAACCGTCGGGCCACCTCATGCGGTTCATGCTCCGTGAGCGGCTGGCGGCGCCGGCTCAGCTTCAGAGTCGAAACCAGAGCGTAGAGGGCGGCGGCGGCGGCGGCGAGCGGTCGCGGCGAACGCCGCAGGGCCCGGGAACCAGCGAAACGCCGCCTCGCCGTCCTCGCCCGGGCGTAGGGGCGGATGGTATCGCGGCATAGATGATCGCCGCCAGCAGCGCGCCGCCCAAGAGCGTCGACCACGAAGTGCTGCTTGACGGTGCAGATCGAAACGCGCGATCAGGCGAGACGCCGCGCAAGCGCGACGGCACCGCACGACGCGCTCGCGCGTTCCACGCGGCGAGGGCAGCGAGAGCGCCGCGATTGAAAGGTGCAGCGACGGGAAGAGATTGAACGGCGGATCGATCGGCGTAAATCTTCGCGACGGCCCACGAGGCAAAGCGTGTATCGATCGAGAGCCGCCGGATCGGGGATGCGCAAGCTTGCCGACGTGACGGGGATCGCGGCGAACAGGACGAGCGACAGCCGCGATCGCCGACGGCGTACGCGGCCATCGCGCGCCGGAACAGATCGCTGCGATCGCACCACGAACAGGGGAGCAGCGATGCCAGGAAACACGAGCAGGTAGAGCCAGACGGTGCTGGCGACGAACGGGATGCGAGGCGTCGATCGACGCTGCCGAGCGCCGTGCGCCCGCGCCGGGGTCGACCGTTGAGGCCGACGCCGAAGTACCCGGCGGCGAAGAGCCTGCTACGGACAGCGCGAGGCTGATGAGGCGCGCTCTGCGGCGCGCCCGGTCAGAAGGGGAAGCTCGTCCCAAATCAGCTCGCGCTTGCTGATCTTGATCCAGCTCCAGGCGACCGGAAGCTTCGTCACCCTGTCCTTGCCGTCCTTGGTGATCGTCCTCTCGAAGTTCTGGAAGTCCATCGAGCAGCGTGCGGCCGTAATGGGTCCGGTGCAGGACGACATCCGCCGTCTCGAGCCGGTGCGCGTCGCCGACCTTCAGCTCCCAAAACCACTGTTCCGACGATTCGATCGCCGGTGCGTCGGTCCCAGCGTCAGCTCGAACGTGACCGGGTTGCCCGCCGAGGTAGTAGAGCGCCTTGCCGTCCCAGTCGGTCTCGAACGCCTCGGGGCTGGCCAGGCTCTGATACTGGAGCTTCGACCTGGGGAGCGCCGTCCTTCATCCGCGACCACAAGTGCGAAGCGGGCGTCGCGATTGACGTAGAGCCACGTGCCTTCGAACGATCCGGCCGTCGTGGCGATCCGGCTTCTGAACGATGATGCAGTCCGGTCGCCGTTGCTCCCGGGACTCGGTCTTCTCCGTCTTCCGCGAAGACGCGCAGGGCGAAGCGCCACGACCACCGCCAGAAGAACGCGTGAAGCGCGCATCGGTCGAGATCCTCCGCAGAGCCTCCGGAACTATACCGTGCGTCGCCGGCGTCGGCCACGCGTCAGCAGCTCGTCTGAGAGCCGCCGCATCCTCGCGGCCGAGACGCCCCGGCGGCGACGGCGACCTCGACCAAAATCGAGCGAGAGCGCCCGATGGGCTTCCCGCGCGTCGGGATCCTGGACCGCAGGGCGGCGAGCTGGCCCGCAGAGCGTCTCGCGCGTCGTTGCGAACCACGGGACCGGTCAGCGCGTCGTCCGGGCCGCACCGCGCCCGCACGGACGACAACGCGCCGGACGACGCCAGCGCGACGAACGGCGCTCCACGCCCGGCGCTCCGGCACGCCGTGCCGGACGAGCAGGCGTCGAGCCGCCGTAAGGAGCGCGACTGACGATCGTTCGAGCGCGAGCGACGCCGCTGCGTGGTAGGCGCGCCGGGCCCGCGGCGATTCGAATCCTCGGTCCCGGAGGCGGCACGAGGCCGCGCGAGACCGGCGAGGCGACGAGCCGCCGTCGTCGCCGCCCTCGGCTGCCCTCGATCCGCGCGAACGCGGCCTGACAGCGGCGATGCCGGCGCGTCGCGGCGAGCACGGCCAGCGGATGAAGGACGCCCGTCGCGGCGCCGCGCGACGCGAGCGCCTGACAGCAGCTCGGGCCCGTAGCTGCCCGCGCCGTGGAGGAACGACGACGCCGCGCCACGACGCGCGGAGCGACGACGAGCTCGCGAGCCACGTCGGCGATCGCAGCGGATCGGGAACGGCGATGGAGGACGATCGAAGCGGCGCCGGCGACACGCCGGCTCGATTCGCGCCGCTGTCATCCGCGCATCCCGCGGGCCAGGCGGAGGCGGCCTGCGGGCGGCGGGCGGCGATCGACGACGCGAACGCCCGCGGGCGCCGGCAGGGCGTAGCGCCATCGCGCGCGCGAAGCCGCCCGCGCCGACGATGGCGACGACGTCGCGGCTTCGCGCTCACGCGCTGACCGAAGCGCGTCGCGCCAGCGCCACCAGGTCGTCCGGGAAGGGAGCGTCGAGGCGAGATCGGCTTCCCCGAGACGGGATGGACGGAGCTCAAGGCGGGCTGCGTGAAGCGCGAGGCGCGGGAACGACGAGAAGATCGCGCGGCGCTCCGGATCCCTGAGCCGTTTCCACGGCGCGCCGCCGTAGCGGGTGTCGCCCAGGACCGGATGATGGCGGGCGGCGAAATGAACGCGGATCTGATGCGTCCGTCCGGTGACGAGGTCGATCTCGAGGAGCGTCGCGCCGCGGAAGCTCTCGCGCGTGTCGGTAGATCGTCGTCGCCTCGCGGCGCGCCGAGGGCGCCGACCGTCATCTTGGTCGGGTCGCGGCGGCTGCGTCCGATCGCGGCGTCGATCCTCCCGTCCGGCGGCTGCGGACGGCCCCCAGACGATCGCGGCGTAGGTCTTCGCGATCTCGCGCCGCGCGAACATCGCGGTCAAGCCGCGGTGGGCCTCGTCGGTCTTCGCGACGATCAGCAGACCCGAGGTGTCCTTGTCGAGGCGGTGGACGATTCCCGGACGCTCAGTGCCGTCCGGCCGAGCGCCAGCGAGACCCTAGGCCGACGAGCGCGTGGACGAGCGTGCCGCGCCTCGCACCGTGGCCGGGGTGGACGACCAACCCGGCGGGCTTCACGGACGACCGCGATGTGCTCGTCCTCGTGGGCGATGGCGATCGGGATGTCCTCGCCTTCGAGCTCCGTCGCAGGCATGCTCCGGGGAGCGTGGCCTCGATCGCCATGCCGGGCTTGAGCGCGAAGCCCGGCTTCTCAGCAGGCCGCCCATCCACCGCGACGCGGCCCGCCTCGATGATACGCTTCCAGACCGAGCGGGACCTCTTCGGGGTACCGCTCGGCGAGAAAGGCGTCGAGCCGTATCCCCGTCGACTCCGCCGGGACCGTGAAGTGCAGGCTCCCTTCGCTCATGCGGGGCGCGGGACGCGGACGCGATCGCGGATGAGGAAGAACAGTGCCGGTCAGGATCGAGGCGACGCTGAAGCAGCTGCGAGGTCGAGACCGCGCCGCCCAGAACCAGAGTCCCGGACGGCGTCGCCGCGCCAGAGCTCGAGCAGCCCGCGGCCGGCACCGTAGACGACGAGGTATACCCACGCACACGGTCCCGGCCGGGCTCGGAGGCGCCGCGGCGCCACAGCGCCGTGAGCAGGAGCGCGAGCGCGAGGTCGAACGCAAGCTCGAAGAGCTGCACCGGCAGGATGCGGCGTGTTCAGTGGGACGCCGGTCTGCTCGTGGGCGGCCTCGCTCGTGAAGCGGACCGCGCACCAGGCGTCGCTTTCGATCCCGTAGCAGCAGCCGGCGGCGAAGCACCCGAGCCGCCCGATCCCCTGGGCAAGGCCACCGGGCGCCACGATCGCGTCGGCGAGCTCGAGCACCGGGAGCTTGTGCTTGCGGGCGTAGAACACGAAGGCGAGCGCGCCGGCGAGCACGCCTCCCATGAGGACGCCCGGCGCTGCGGAGCGATCCCAAGATCTCCGCGGGTGATCGCAGGTAGTAGGCGAGATCGACGACGATCAGCGTGAGCTTCGCGCCGACGAGCCCCGCGAGGAGCGTGTAGAAGGCGAGGTTGAAGACCGGCTCCTGCGGCAGCGTCGAGCGTACGCGCTCGCTTCAGGAACCACGACCACGCGATCGAGCGCCCCGGCGGCGAAGATGACGCCGTAGGTCGGAAGGAACAGGTGCGTGGGACCGAAGCCCGGGAGATCGACCGTCCCGAAATCGATGAGGATCGGATGCATCAGCGGGCGCTCTCCGCGAGGATCTGGCGGACCGCACGCGCGCATCGCGCGCACGCGCCCGGCCACTCGGGATCGGACGAGACGTCCTCGGTGTAGCTCCAGCAGCGCTGGCACTTGGCGCCTTCGGCGGGAGATACCGTCGACGGCGAGCGTCGCGGCGCGGCTCGCCGAACGTGACGCCGCTCGTCAGGAAGCAGGAAGCGGAGCTCCTCGCCGAACGAGCGCAGGAACGGCGAGCGTCTCTTCGGGCCCGGCGATCGACGACCTCGAGCCTCGAGGGAGCCGCCGATCGTCTTCGCGGCGCGGGCTTCCTCGATCGCCTTCATGACGCTCTCGCGGATCGTCGCGAAGCCGGTCCCACCGCGTCAGCAGGTCGGGATCCGGCGGGAAGCGGCGACGGCTCGGGAAACGACGCTGCGCGTGCACGGAGGACGACTCCCATCGCGGGCGCCCTGGCAGCGCTTCGAGCTCCTGCCAGATCTCCTCCGGCGGTGAAGCAGAGGATCGGCGCCGCCAGCCGCGCAGACCTCGGACGCCATGCGCCAGAGCACCGTCTGCGCGGACCGCCGCGCGAGCGACGCGCCTGCGGCTGCGTGTAGAGCCGGTCCTTGAGGACGTCGAGGTAGAAGGACGACAGCGTCACCGTGACGAACGCGTTCAGCGCGTGGTAGACGAGGTGGTACTGGTGGCTCTCGTACGCGGCGACGATCCGCGCGCGCAGCGATTCGAGCTGCATGGAGGGCCCAGCGGTCGATCTCGGGCATCTCCGCGGGAGAGACGGCATCGGCCGCGGGATCGAAGCCGGAGAGATTGCCGAGCAGGTAGCGGAACGTGTTGCGGATCTTCCGGTAGGCCTCGGCGTTCCGGTCGAGGATCTCCTGCGAGAGGCGCATGTCCTCGAGGAAGTCGATCATCGAGACCCACAAGCGCAGGATCTCGGCGCCGCGCTTGTCGGTCGACGTCGAGCGGCGAGATGACGTTCCCCAGCGACTTCGACATCTTCCGCCCTCGCCGTCCATCGTGAAGCCGTGGGTGACCACGCCCTTGGTACGGGCGCGCGCCCGCGATCGTCGACCGCGACGAGCAGCGACGAGTGGAACCAGCCGCGGTACTGGTCGTGCCCTTCGAGGTAGAGGTCGGCGGGCCACGGGAGCCGCGGGTCGCGGCCGAGCACCGCGGCGTGCGAGACCCCGGACTCGAACCAGACGTCCACGATGTGGTCGTGGATGGCGAGGTGCGTCGCGGCTCTGGCAGACGGGGCAGGACGACCGTCAGCCGGGCACCAGGCGGTCGACGCCGCTGACCGCCGGCGCTTTCCTCCGTCGACGGAACCGAACCAGACGTCGGAGCCCTGCTCGAGGACGAGCGCCTGCGACGTGATCGAAGAACGCCGGCTCGCGGAGAAACGCCTCCGGGATGCTCCGGGAGGCACCGCCGTGCAGACGACCGCGGGGATCGGAACGCCCCACGTGCGCTGCCGCGAGATGCACCAGTCGGGGCGCGTCTCGATCATCTGCGCGATGCGCTGCTCGCCGAACGCCGGGAGCCAGGAGCCTTGATGGATCGCGGCGACCGACGCGCTCGCGAAGCCCGCCGTCGTCCATCGAGATGAACCACTGCGGCGTCGCGCGGAAGAGCACCGGGTTGTGGCAGCGCCAGCAGTGCGGGTAGCTGTGCGGGTACGGATCGTGGCGGAGGCAGCCAGCCGCGCGCGGCGAGGTCCTTCACGATCAGGTCGTTCGCCTTGAGGACGTGCACGCCCTTCAGCCATTCCGGGGCGACCTTCGCCGGCACGTAGGTCCCGTCGTCCGCGACGGGATTGAACGGCGGGAGGCCGTACTGCGTTCCCGATGCGGAAATCGTCGGCGCCGTGCCCGGGCGCCGTATGGACGCACCCCGTTCCGGCGTCCAGCGTGACGTGGGTTCCGAGGACGAGCACGCCGGGGCCTGCGGCCGGCCCGTGACCGACGGGGTACGGCCGCTCGACCGGGCGCGATCGCCGATCCACGTCGCTGCCTTCGCCGACGAGCTCGCTTCCCGTGAACGTCGCGATGACGCTTGGGGTCGCTCCAGCCCAGAAGCGCCGACACCTTGGAGAGAAGCCCTTCGGCGACGATGAAGCGCATCGCCGCCGACCTCCACGGCGACGTAGGGAAGGTCGGGATGGAGCGCGACGGCGAGGTTGGCCGGAAGAGTCCACGGCGTCGTCGTCCAGATGACGACCTGCGTGTTCTTGCCCGTCGAGCGCGGGAACTCTGGCCTCGAAACCGCTGCACTCCGAACTTCACGTACACCGACGGGTCGGTGCGGTCCTCGTATTCGACCTCGGCTTCGGCCAGGGCGGTTCTTGCACGAGAAGCACCAGTGAACCGGCTTCTCGCCGTAGTAGACCGAGCCCTTCGCGAAGAAGATCGCCGAGCTGCCGGATGATCTCCGCTTCGTACGTGCGATCGATCGTGCGGTAGATCGCCCGGCGGGACGGCGCGCCGGCGCTCTCCTCGGCGGCGTCTGTGCGCCCGGTCCCACATCACCCCGAGCCGGCGGAACTCGCCCCTTCTGGACGGCGATGTACTTCTCGGCGTGGGCGCGGCAGAGGGCGCGGACCTCGCGCGGGCTCATGCCGGCCTTCTTGGGGCCGAGTTCCTTGTCGATGCGATGCTCGATCGGCAAGCCGTGGCAGTCCCAGCCCGGAACGTAGGGGGCGTCGAACCCCATCATCGAGCGGGACTTCACGACGAAGTCCTTCAGGATCTTGTTGAGCGCTTGCCCGAGGTGGATGTTGCGCGTTCGCGTAGGCGGACCGTCGTGGAGGACGTAGACGGGCCGTCCTCTGCCGCGCCTCGCGGATCCTGCCGTAGGCGTCGATCCGGTCCCACCAATCCAGGATCGTCGGCTCCCGCTTCGGGAGATCCGCCTTCATCGGGAAATCGGTCGTCGGAAGATGGACGGTGCTCTTAAGTTCAATGTTCTGCGACACTTGGCAGTCCTCTGGCGAGCGGGTACTGTAACACACGCATCATGCGGCACTATCTCGACCACAACGCGACCTCACCGCTTCGGGACGAAGGCACGGCAGGCAGTCCTCGCCGCGCACGACCTCCCGCGGGCAATCCGTCGTCCATTCACGCCGAAGGGCGCGCGGCGCGTGCGCTCCTCGACGCCGCACGCGGCGAAGGTCGCGGCGCTCGCGGGCGTGCCGCGCGAAGGACGTCGTCTTCACGAGCGGAGGATCGGAGGCGATCGCGGCCGGCATCCGCGGCATCGCGGATCGAGCCGCACCACGGCTCCGGCGCATCGTCGTCTCCGCGATCGAGCACTCGGCGGTCCTCGACGCGCGCGCGGGCTCTGTCGAGCTCGGGATTCGAGGTGATCGAGGTGCGGAGCGAGTTCCACCGGCCGCGTCGATGCCGAAGCGTTCGCCGCGGCGATCGACGAGCGCACCGTCGCTCGCGTGCCTCCAGGCGGCCAACAACGAGACGGGAGTTCTCCAGCCGGTCGTCGAGGTCGGAGCGCCGCCTGCCGCGAGCGCGGCGTTCTCTTCCTCGTCGACGCGGTCCAGGCCGCGGGGAAGCTCGCGCTCGATCGCGACGGCTGGAGCGCCGACCTCGCTCGCGCTGTCGGCGCACAAGCTGGGCGGGCCGCAGGGGGCGGGGCGCTGATCGTTCGTGAGGGCATCGCGATGGCGCCGCTCATCGCGGGCGGCGCGCAGGAGCGGCGGCGGCGCGGCGGTACGGAGGCGCTGGCCTCGATCAGCGGCTTCGGCGCGGCATCCGCAGCCGCGGCGGAGCGATCTGCCGAGAGAGCCCGCGCGACTGCGCCACACTCAGCGGACAAGCTCGAATCGTCGGTTCGCCGGATCGCTCCACGGCGTCCGCATCCACGGCGAGGGCGTCCCGCGTCTTCCGAACACCACGTCAACGCCGCGTTTCCGGGCGTCTCCGGCGAGACCCTCGTCATCGCGCTCGACCTCGCGGGGTTTGCCGTCTCGACCGGATCGGCGTGCGCCTCGGGAGCGGTCACCCGTCCCACGTGATCCGCGCGATGGGGTTCGACGAGGAAACGGCGCGCGGATGCGGTGCGGTCTCCTTGGGTGGAGCTACGACCGACGACGACATCGACCAGCTCCTCGCCGCGCTCCCGGCGCTTCTGGGCGCGCGCTACCATGGCCGGCCGATGACGACGAGAACTGACGGCCGTTGCGATGAGCGGAGGAGTGGACAGCTCCGTGGCCGCGGCGTTGCTCGCGCGCGATGGCGTCGCCGCTCGTCGGCTTCTCGATGCAGCTCGTCGACCGGCTCGCCGGGGAGACCGAGCGCTACGGGCGTTGCTGCTCGCCCGACGATTTCCGAGACGCCCGCGCGGTCGCCGACCGCCTCGGGTTCCCGCACTACGTCCTCGACATGGAAGACGAATTCCGGCGGCAGGTGCTCGAGCCGTTTGCATCGGACTACGCGGCCGGCCGCACGCCGTCGCCGTGCCTCCGCTGCAACACCTTCGTGAAGTTCGACGCGCTGTGGGAGCGCGCGCGCGCCGTCGGCGCCGCCAACGGTCGCGACGGGACACTACGCGATTCTCGAGCGCGATCGCTCGAAGCGGGCGCACGCCTGCTTCGCGCCGCGTCGCCGATCCCGACAAGGACCAGTCGTACTTTCTCTTCGACCTGTCCGACGATCAGCGGGCGCGGGCGGAGTTCCCGCTCGGGGCGCATGACGAAAGACGAGGTCGCGTCGCTGGCGCGCGAGCTCGACCTGGCCACCGCGGAGAAGCCCGAGTCGATGGACCTCTGCTTCGTGGGCGAAGGGAGAGCTACCGCGACGTCCTCGCGCGATCAGGGTTAGGAGCGTCCCCCGCTGTCCGGCGAGATCGTGCGACGCCGACGGGCGCGTGCTCGGCGACGCACGCGGGGATCGAGCAATTCACGGTGGGGCAGCGTCGCGGTCTGGGGATCGCGACCGGCGAGAAGCTCTACGTGATCGGTCTCGACGCGGCGAATTCACGCGTGGTCGTGGGCCGCGAGGAGGAGCCTGTACACCGACGTCTGCACGGTCGAAAGGGTGCGTTGGATCCCGTTCGATCGTCTTAGCGGCTCCCTAACGGCCACGGTCAGGATCCGGTCCGCGCACCTCGGAGCGGAGGGTGCCGTGACCGACCGTGGCGACGGTACGGCGACCATTAAATTCAACGAGATCGCAGCGCGCCGTGACCCCCGGGCAGGCCGCGGTCTTCTACGACGGGGACCTCGTGGTCGGTGGGGGTGGATCGCAGGATCGATGCTCTTGCAAAAGAATGGACCCTGTCCAGATTCGCGATTGTCCATCGAGCGGGAATAGCTCAGTTGGTAGAGCATCAGCTTCCCAAGCTGAGGGTCGCCAGTTCGAACCTGGTTTCCCGCTCCAATACGATCGCAAAATCGTTTTTATCTACTTGGCGCGCCGTATTTGGTTAGTATGCCCCCAAATCGGGGGATGACATGAAAACAGGAACACGATCGCTCCAGCGGTTTCTGCCGTGGCTTCAATTCCCGCCGTCGGCATCGGACGCGTAGTCGCCGAGCCCGAGGACGCCGCCTGCACGCCCGGTCCGGATCGGCGCCGCCGGCCCATGGATCAACGGGTCGGTCCAGTCGTGCTCGGACTTCGAGTCCTCCTGGTGGACTTCTGGAATTCTCGGAGTGCTCGAGGTACGACTCGACCGACGAAGGCTGGGTCCCCGTGAGCTTGACCCATGCCGGCGAACGTTACCAATCCGTGTCCGGACAGGTTCACAGCAGCCAGCCCGCCTACAACGACAACACGGCGAACCACTATCGCACGATCAGAGGAGTCGACGTCATCGTCGACCCGCAGTACCTCTCGCTCCTGTCGAACGTCAACGGGCCCAACAACGAAGACACCGTCGACAGCGTGACCCAGTTCTGGCGATCCAACCAGCCTCGAGCTCGAGTGGGAGATCGGAACGTTCCCAGGCGAAGTCGGCTCCGCAGTGCCCGAGCGGACGTTTCCACGCTGGGCGTGGCCGAACGTCGGCGACCGCGTGTGGGCCAATGGGACCTGGATATTCGACTGCGGCCATGCAAAGACGTCTGTCTCGCCCGGGATCCGGTCTACGGCTTGTGCATCGCGAAGCAGGAGTACTCCACAGCGAGATCCACCTCCGCGGGCGATCGCCGCGATGCGCAATCAATCCGCCACGCTTCCGTCGACCGGCACCACGCCGGTCCCCGTGACCGCGACGGACCTTACATCCACGGCCGGCGGGTATGGTGGGCGACGTCCCGCCTGCGGCATGCCGGTCGTTCTCGGGCAGGGGAGCCTGCTCGACGGATCCTTATCCCCATCGCGGATTCCCGATCAACGTGAACTTCGAGTTCGACATCTGCCTCGCCGGCTCGGCCCACGGCGGACGCGTCCCGAGTGGTCGATCGCGAACGGACCGGCCAACTCGGTCGCCGGGCTCGAGCCTCAGATCGAGAGGCGCGGGCCGCTGCCGGAATGCGCCACGAACGCGGGAGCGTCGATGGACGCCGGGGCCGCCCACGTCAAGGTTCTCCCTCGACGGGAACCAGCGTGAGTCCGGACGAGGTGTACGCGGGAAGATCGTGGCGGGCTGGGCCGAGCTGCCGGACCCCACGCTGCAGCATCTCAACGTGACGCTCGACGATTTGAACGTCCACGATGCGCGCGACGGCGGCCTGACCTGCTCCGAAGACGGCGAGCTGACTTTTCTACGCGTCGCTCGACGTCGCGCCAGAACGAGTGGATCCGCCTCGCCGACTACGCCCCGGTGTTCTCGAACGGTCACAGCGTGTTGAACGACTACGACGACAGCTTGCTCGGGCAATGCCTTGACGGAGCCTCACCAACGCCAAGTGGGATTTCGCACGTGCGTCCGGGTCAGCCGCTGGGCTTCCGCACGCGCGGCTGGGAGCAGGACTGCTACGACGACTACTTCGGCGACCACGAGCTCAACGTGGCGACGCCGTACATCTACCGTAACGTCTCGCCGACCGTCTGCTACAGCGGGAACAACGACGAAGCCTGGCCAAGATCGACGCCTCTCGTCACCGGTGCCGAACTACGGCGGGATCGACCCGGACGACAGGCCTCAGTGACGCTGCATCCGTCGTCACCCCCGGAGCCGCGCCTGGTCATCGGCCACGATCCGCGCCGGTCGTGCTGGTTCCCGACTACGAGTTCGACACCGTGACGCGTGTGACGCGCGCCGCTCGCCCTCGAGGACACGTCGACGCCGGACCTCGCGATCACGGAAGTCCTCTGCGTTCTGGACACCGGGAACGTCGTTCCTCTGCACCCTCAAGGTCTCGGAATCCGGGGCCGGGCCTCCCGGAAGCAAGTTCGTCGTCGAGGACGTCCTCACCGCCAGCGGAGAGGACCGGGCACGTTTACGCTTGGGAGCGCAGACGGCGACGCGATCGGACGGGATCGATCGTTCTCCGCCAACCCGTGCTCGATCACCGGTCCCGGGCAACGTGAGCTCTGCGCGGTCGGGACGGTTCCACAGTGGGGCCAGTACGTCACGATCGCGTTTCGTGTGACCTCGACGGCGCTCGGAGACTCTGACGACGTCGCGACGGTTGCGACGACTCTCGACGGACCCGGCGTCCGGCAACAACCAGGCGACCGCAGGCTGGACCGTCGTGCCGGTCGACATCAAGCCCGGCGCCTTCCCCAACGCGATCAACGTCAACGGCCAGCGGGACCACCCCCGTGGTGGCGATCCTGAAGGCGAGCGGCTTCGACCCTGTGGTCGTGAATCCCGCCAGCGTTTGCTTCGGCGACGCCGAGGGGATCCGCCGGCGCGGGTCTGCAAAGCGAGTACCACGGCTCGTTCCACCGCGTGAAGACGTCGACAGGGACCGGGACATCGACCTCCTCCTGCACTACGAGACGCGACGGACTGGGGATCGATCGTCGGCGACACCTCGGCGTGCCTGTCCGGGACGACGTTCGCCGGGCGGACGATCGTGGGGTGCGACTCGGTGAAGACCAAGTAGGGTAGGATTCGCCCGGTCGTTACCCAACGGAGAGGAAAACATGATGAAGAGCTACATCCTGCGGATTGCCACGCTTGCGGCCTGTTCCCGACCCTCGGACTCGGCTTGACGGCTCGGGCCGCCGAGCCGGCCCCGCACCTTCGAGCAGAGCATCACCGAAACAGCCAAGGTGGAGAAGATCGATCTCGCAACCCGAGAGCTCACGCTGAGGGGCCGCTCGGAAACGTCGAGACGATCATCGTCGACCCGGCGGTGAAGCGCCTGAACGAGATCAAGGTGGGGGACCAGGTCACGGCCGAGTACTACATCGGTATCGCCGCCGAGCTTCGACCGCCGACCGAGGAGGAGAAAGCCCAGCCCTTCCTCGTGCTCGAAGGCGAGGGCAAGGCCCCCAAGACGTCGGCTCCCGCGGCCGCGGCCGGACGCACCATCCGCGTGGTTGCGACGATCGAGGGTCTGATCGCCCGTCCCGGACGGTCACCCTCAAGGGGCCCATGGGCCGTTACGTCACCGTTCGCGTGCAGGACCCCGCGATGCTCTTGAAGCCGCGGCTGGGTGACACCGTCGTCGTGACCGCGGCCGAGGCGCTGGCCATCTCCGTCGAGAAGGTGAAGCCGAAGACGCCGGAGAAGTAGGGCGACGGATCGTCGGCTCCGAGCGTGCGTGCGCCTCCCCCGACCTGGTACACCCCGGTTAGATGAGACCTCCACGTCACGAAGGAGCGAATCCATGAAGGAGCGATCTGGTTCGTCGCGGTTGCGGCTCTCACCTTCGCAACCGTGGCCGTAGCCGCGGACGAAGCGCCCAAGCGCCCATGGTCGGATGCCGCCGAGCCTCGGCGTCGATGACGACTCGGCAACTCCGGAGGGGACGAACTTCGCCCTCGAACAAGTTCAAGTACACGTGGAGCAACGGCGAGCTGACATGCGATGCCGCGGCGCTCCGCACGGAGAGCAATCAACTCGACGATCAGCAATCCCGCGCCCTACGGGACGCCCGTCGTCACGGACACCACGGCGACGACCGCGGCGACCTACGGGCTGCTGCCAAGTACCGGCGCGGCGTGACCGAGCGGTTCTACTGGTACGCCGGGGCTGCGTGGTTCCAGAATTTCTTCGCGGGCATCGACGATCGCTACATCGTGGGCGCCGGGGTCGGCTACACGTTCGTCAAGAACGACCGGCATCTTTCGCGGGAGAAATCGGCGCGGATCTGACCCGCGAAGATCCGCTGGGCAACCCGCCTCCGATCGAGCTTCGAAACCCAGGACTTCGTCGGCATCCGCGGGTATCTGGATACGAGTTCAAGTTCTCGGAGAAATCCAAGCTCACCGAAGACCTGAACGTCATCGAGAACCTCGACACGACGAGCGCCTGGCGGGCCAATTCGGTCACGGCGCTCACCGCCTCGTTCACGAACAGTCCTGGCGCTCGGCGCGTCTCGTACGCGGTCGCGTACTCGGAACGAGCCGCCGGTCACGGTCGTCGCACCGGACCCGGTCCCGCCGCCGCCCCTGGGCGCATCGCCCGCGCTCTATCAGTTCGAGACGACCGACACGATCCTCACGGTAGCGTTGGTGGTCAACTTCTGAATCAGGGGCACGGGGCGAGCGCGCGGTCGCCGGTGCACGAGGGGTCTCCGTCGGGGACGCTCGCTTCCCGCAGAGCTCTGGCCGAAGCTTCCCGTGAAGCCGTCCCGCACCGGGGCGATCAAGTAGTAGCGGCTTCCGTCGGCAGGGGTGAGTCGCCTGAGCGCTCCGGCCGAGGTGCACCGCACGGCAGCGTGGGAGTACCAGACCCCGAGGAAGCCTTCGTGGATCGAGTAGTCGGGCCTGGGAGCCGTGCAGCTGGTCCCAGCTGATCTCGAGGTCGCCGGCCGTGGTCGCGCTCTTGCCGATGCGGAGCGCGGGCACGGTCCCCGGCTCCGACGCGTTGGCAAGGCACGTCTTACCCGAGCTCATCGTGGTGCACGTGCAGCCCACGCAGGTGCGCCAGGGACGAAGCAGACGACGCCGTTGTTGCACTCGATCGCGAACGGATCGCCGCAGGCCGAGCCTCCGAGCTGGCAGCAGCCGTGGGCCGGCCTGGCGAGAAACGCCGCCGCCAGGGCCGCGAGAAGCGCCTTCCTCATGCGAGTGAACCTAAGTCTCGGGGCTCCGCCGGCAATGGCGCGCTCGCTTTGCCGGTTCGTGATCCTCCGGTTATCCTCGTCGCATACCCCTTTTTCGTTTCGGGATTCTTGGAGGATTCCCATGAGCGTGAAAGCGATCCCCGACGGCTATCACACCCTCACCCCCAGCATCGTGGTCAAAGACGCGGCGGCGGCGCTCAGCTTCTATCAGAAGGCGTTCGGCGCCGAAGAAACTGCTCCGTATGCCGGGGCCCGGCGGAAAGATCATGCACGCCGAGGTCAAGATCGGAGATTCCCGCCTGATGCTCGCCGATGAGATGCCGGAGATGGGAAACAAGGCACCCAAGACCTTGGCGGGACGCCGGTGAGCTTCTACATCTACGTCCACAACGTCGACGCGGCGTGGAAGCGTGCGGTGGACGCAGGCGCCGAAGATCGTCATGCCCCTCGAGGAGATGTTCTGGGGCGACCGCGCGGGCAAGCTCGACGATCCGTTCGGGCACGGATGGATGCTCGCCCAGCACGCAAAGGACCTCACCCCGCCGAGATCAAAGCCGGGCAGGAAGCCTTCGAGGCCAGGATGAAAGCGAACCGCTAGCTACGGAGCCGTCAGATGCCGGTGGGGCACGCAGTTTTTCGCGTTGTGACAGTCGGCGACACACGGGTTTGGATACGTTCGGCCATGGTCGCACGTGACGGGTGCGTAGATCGCTGGCACCGGCACGAGCACGCTTCGGGCTCGGAGAACAGCGCCGAGGCGGCGAGGGCGATGACGAAGATCAGCGTGCCCGTCACCGCGACTCTGTCGGCTGGACATCGGTCGTCGCATGAGGTTCCTCCTCGTTTGTCCCGTCGCAACGGGACGTGTTCCGGGAGGGTACCGCGGATTGACTCGCTCCGGCCTGCCCTCATAATCCGCCCGGTCCAATCCAGAATCGTCATTGGCCGGGCCCCTCGATGGTTTCTTTGGCCTCGGGTTTGTCGGGATTCGTGCGGGCGAATTCCGATGGTCCCAAGCCCGAGGGTGATCGTAGTTTTTCGCCGCTCGGCTCGCGTCGGACTCCGGCGAGCGCGGTTGGAGTTGATCTATGACGACGATCCTTCTCGGAAAGGAATGCTCGACGTTCCTCCGAGACCGACGAGTCGATGTTGCAGCGCGGCGGAGGTGCGCTTGGTGTGGGCGGAGTCCGTCGACGCGTTCGTGCGGCTGGCGCGCGAGCACCGGCCGGAGCCTCGTGCGTGCTGGATCCTCAGGTGGCGGGCTTCGACGCGTTCCGCTGCGCGCGCGAGATTCTTGGCGCCATTTGCGGGCAGTGCTCCGTGCTTGATCATCGGGAACAGCGCGGACGAAAAACGCGCAGAGGCCGCAGGCAGTCGCCGGGCATCGTCACGCGTCCGCTGACGCGGGAGCGCCTGGTCGAAGCGGTCAGGCGCCATCATCCGTTGGTCGAGCGCGAGACCGATCGCGCCGAGGTCGCGCTCAAGGTCGATTTCGTGTGCGAGGGCGTCGCAGGGCTCGCGTACACGCGCGACCTGTCGACCGACGGGTGCTTCCTTGCACACGCACGAGCCGTTTCCGATGGGCGCCATCGTTCGCTCGCATTTCAGCTTCCCGGGCCGGGAGGCCGCGAGGTCCGCATCGAGTCCGAGGTGGTGCGGGTCCAGCGCCCAGGCCCAACCGGTCCGGAACTCCGGCGTCGCCGTTCGGTTCACGCACGATCGCGGCGGCCGATCGAGGTCGAGATCGGGCGTTTTCTCCGATCCCGAGGCGGGGTGTGGCATGACCGGCGGCCGCCGCGTGCTCGTCGTCGACGATCAGGACGACATCCGCGAGATGGCGCGGCTCGTCCTGGCCGGCGCGGGCTACGAGGTCGTCGTCGCCGCGATCCGGGCGCGAGGCGCTGAAGCTCGGCGCGTGCCTCGTCCTTCGATCTCGTGCTGCTCGACATCAACATGCCCGAGCTCGACGGCTGGGCGACGCTTCGGCCTCCTGCGCGCCGACGAAGCGCTTGACGCGCTTCCGGTCGCGATGTTCTCGGTCAAGTCCGAAGTGCGCGACAAGGTCGCCGGGTTGAAGGACGGCGCGATCGACTACATCACGAAGCCGTTCGGCGTCGACGAGCTGATCGTCCCGCGTCGTCGCGCATTCTCGCATCGCCGCCGGCAACGACTCCCCGCGGTCCCAACCGCCTCCCGACAGGTGAGACCCATGGACCTGCAGACACTCCCGGACGACGCGCTCGAGCACTTTCGCAACGGCTATCTGAAGCTGCGGGCGCGCTCCACGACCAGCGACCACGGTTTCCCGTCCTACCCGATGCTCTTCGACGAGCTGCGCACGCTCCTCGATGCGCGCCGCCATTCTGGGCGTCGTCCACATCGAGCCGGCGAACATCGACCTCGTCGAGTCGCTCTACGGCTGGCAGGTGTTCGACCGCACGATGGCGCAGCTCGCCGGCGGTCGTCGACCGCGATGCCGGGAGCCGAGCTGCCCGACGGGCACCCTGCTCGCGGTCGGGTGGCGTTCCGGCCGATCGCTTCGTCGCGTTCGTTCCCGACGGCGACGGCAGGGACGGCCGCTGACCCACGACGATCTGGCCGGCGACGGCCGCCGGCGGTGAGCTCCGACTGCGGCGGCGCTCGACGGCGAGCCGCTTTCGACGCTGGCGCCCCGCCTCGTCGGTGCGCGGTCAGGCACGCGTTCCTCTCGGAAGACCCGTTTCTACCGCTTCGAGCGGCGCGTGCACGCCGCCGGTCGCGCGAGGCGCGCCGCTTCGCGACGCGAGCGCGAGCGCAGCCGCGACCGCGTCTGGGGCGCCGAGCTCGAAAGGCCATTCGCGGAGGACAGGATCCGCACGCGTCTGGCAGCCGGTCGTCGAGCTCGACATCCGGCGCGTATCCACGGCTTCGAGGCGTTCGCGCGCGGGCCGAAGGACAGCATGTTCGAGATGCCGCGCGCGATGTTCGCGCTGTCCGGGCGCGTCGGCGCGTCCGGGCGATCTCGACCGCCTCTGCCGCGCGCAGCGCGATCCGGGAGGGCGCAGGCGTCGCCGGCGGGCGGAAGCTCTTCGTCAACGTGCGTCATCCCCTCGACGCTCGCAGGCTCCGGAGTGGAGCGCCGGAGCGGTCCCGAACTCCTCGCCGCGGCCGGCCGCGCGCCCGCAGACGTCGTCGTCGAAGTGTCGAGCGCGCGCCGATCGGCGCCGACGCCCGCCGTTGAGCTGCCAGGCGCTGGGACGCGCTGCGCGAGCGAAGGATTCGCGCTCGCGCTCGACGACGTGCGGCACCGGACGGGACGGCGGCGAGGCGCTCGAGCGCTGCGGCCGGACTACCTCAAGGTGTGGACGCGTCGGTCGTTGCGCGGCATCGACGGCCAACCTCGTCAAGCAGGAGATCTTCGCGACGATCGCGCGGGCGGCGAGAACGATCGGCGCCGCGGCTCGTCGCGGTCGGCGTCGAATCGCGGAGGAAGCCGACCGCTGAGGCGGCTCGGCGCGCCGCTTCGCGCAGGGGCTACCACTTCGCCGGTCTCCGCGCCGCGCGAGCGGTGGGCGCCGTGAACGCCGACTCTCGCTGTCGCGATCTCGCCAGTGACGCTCCGATCGCCCGGTGGTGTCCGCGTCCTGTCGCGTCCGTCGGCCGTCACCATGACGCTCGTCGTCGTGATCGCGTCGATCGCGCGCCGGCGCGGAAGGACGCGCGAGGAGATCGTCCTGCATCCTCGAGGAGATGCGCTCGGGCGCGTGCGCACGCGGCTCGATCTCGACCGCGCTCGCCGTTCGCGCCGATCGCGGAATCGGCGAACCGGCTCGGACAGGACCTGGCGCGTGCGCTGGTCCCGGGCGGAGGCCGCGAGCGAAGGCGTTCTACGCGCTCCAAGAGGCGGCGCGCGGCTACGCCGTGATCGCGACCGACGCGCGACGGCGACCTGCGCGTCGCTCTCGCCGGGGCGGCGACAGCTGTTCGGCTGGGAAGAGGACGCGGTCGTCGGCCGCAACGCGTCGCTCGCTGTTCGACGACGCCTCGTGGAAGAGACCTCCTGCCGAAGCTCGCGCCGAAGAGCCTGCGCGAGCGCGGCGTCGACACCCGCGCCGTGATGGTCGCGCACGACGGGACGCGGTTCGCGCCGAGGCTGTTCGTCCGCGTGCTGCGAGGAACTGGCGACGAGGCCTCGGGCTTTCTCCTCGTCGTGCAGGATCGCGAGCGAGCAGTCACAGCGTCGAGACAGTCGAGCTGCGCGCCGCCGAGACCCGCTCGCGCGCGCATCCTGCGAGGACCTTCCGGCAGGCGTCGCGCTGCGTGGCGCAGGGCCGGATCGTGTATGCGAACGCGACGCTCCGGGGCTCTGCTCGACGATCGCCGGAGTCCGAGGATCTCCGGGCTTCTCGTTCAAGGATCGGATCGCGACCGCGCACGTGATCCTCGTGCAGGATGCCCGCTGGCGCGCAGCTCGGGAGCCGGGCTCCCGGGCGGACGTCGGAATTGACCTGATCGTGCTCGACGGGCGCCACGGTGCTCGCGCGCGACGTCCGTTTCGTCGGGCGTCGGCTCACGTCCACGAGCGGCGGCCCGCGGTCCTCGTCGTTCTGCGCGACGAAATCCGCGGACGCGCCGGCTCATCCGCACGCTGACCGCCGACGAGGCGCGCATCCACGCCGTGCTCGACGCCTGGGACGACGCGGTCGCTGCTCGTCGAGGAGGAGCCGGCGGGGCGCGAGGGTCCGTCTCGCGAACCGTGCGTTCGTCGTCTCTGTTCGCGCTGACGCGCGCCGGGCTTGCAGGTGCCGGCGAGGACGATCTCCTTCGCGCGCTCCACGGCCGCGGGCGACGAGGGAGTCGCGGCGGCAGCGGCTCTCGCGGCCTCGTCCGCAAGGGCCGGCGAGCGATCTACGTCGCCGGCCGAGCGCGATCGGGCCCTGGCGCTTTGGGCGGCGCCCGATCGCGGGACCAGACGGATCCCATCGCCTTCGCGGATGCTCGCGGTGCGCGACGTGACGCTGCTCCAGCGGGCCCAGCACGGGTCAAGCGGAGGACGTCGCGGCAGTGGCAGCGCCGCCACGGCGTCTTCGGCGTCGCACGCCGAGCCACGCGCAACACGACGAGCTTGCCGAGCGCGCAGGCATGAAGCCGGAAGCTGAACGCCGACTGCGCACCCTCGACGGGATGAAGTCGACCTCCTCGCGAACGTCTCGCTGCGAGCTGCAGACGCCGCTGATGTCGATCCGCGGCTACACGGAGATGATCCTCAAGGGAGCGCCTGGGGCCGATCAACGACGAGCAGACGAGGAAGGGATTGTCCCTCTCCCTCAGAACATCGACCGGCTACATCGCGATGATCGACAATCTCCTCGCCTTCGCGCGGCGGATCGTCGGGACGCGCGGCGATGAACGTGACGACCGTTCCCGCTCGGCGGTCGTCGACGAAGCGCTTGGTCCCTGTCGGCGCCGCGGCATCGAGTCGAGAGCGCTCGCGCGTGACGCGGCAGCTCGATCCGTCGCCTCGCCGTCCGCGCCGACCGCGACAAGATCCTGCAGGTCTTCCTGAACCTCGTCGGGAACGCCGGTGAAATTCAGCGGCGATCGGAGCGATGCGAGCGACGGCGCGGCAAGGGAGAGCCGGGGTTCGTCGGTCGTATTCGGTGAAGGACACGGGGTCGGAATCGCGAAGGACGAGACCTCGAGAAGATCTTCGACCGCTTCCACCAGGCCGGGCTACGCTGGCAGCCCAGCGAGAAGGAAGGAACCGGGATCGGTCTTACCATCGTGCGCAACATTCTGCGGATGCACGGTTGCGCGGTGCACGCACGAGCGAGGTGGGCGAAGGGGCTGTGCTCTCGTTCACGCTGCCCCTTGCGGAGGAGCGTCAGGAGCACGGATAGAGCCCAGAGCGGAGCCGCAGCCGGCGCCTGCGCCGCAGGACGCGACGCCCGCGACTGCAGGATCATCCGGCGCGGCTGACCGCGCGACGCGTCCTCGCCGCCTCGAGAACAGCGACCGCCGCCGCCGCGTTCACCGAGGCTCTCGACGCCCGGCGCCATCGGGATCGACACGCGGCGATCGAGCGCCGGCTTCGGCGAGGGCGAGCCCGGCCCCCTCACCGCCCGAAGAAGAGCAACGCGGCCCGCCCCAATCGGCGGCGTCGTACGCCGTCTGCGCACGTGCCGTCGGCTCCGATGACCACGGAACCTTGACTCTTGAACCTCCTTCGAGGATCGCCTCGAGCAGCGCTCGATCGCCGGCAGTCGAAGATCGACTCCCATGCTCGCCCGCACCGTGCGGGGTGGGTGAGCCAGCAGCCTCCCGCCGTCGCGCGAAACCGGTAGCCCCGCCGCATCGGCGGTGCGCAGGAGCGCGCCGAGGTTCCGCCGGATCCTGGACGCCGCCGCGACCAGCAAGCGAGCGGCGCCCCGCCCGCGTCGGACACCGCTCGCCAGCGATCGCGGCTGCGCCGGCGACGATGCGCCACGACCGGTTGCGGCGAGCGCGCGTCCTGCAGCCCATCGAGCGTCGCTGTCGGGCTCTCGTGGACGGGACCCCGGAGCCGCCGGGCGGCGCGCCAGAGCGCGTCCCTCGCGCGCTCTCGGCGAATGCGCCGGCGAGACGATCGCGGCCTCGATGGGCGACCGACGCCAGCGCTTCGCACGGCGAGTGAATGCCCTCCGCGACGCACGCACCTCCTCTCGGCGTCGCAGCGCGCGGGGATTCAGTTCTCAGGCGCGCAGGCGGCGGCGCCACGGGATGAGCATCGGGATCTCAAGCATCGGCGGCGCATATAATCACGAAGCGTCGTCGGAGCCGGACGGGACGGTCGCCGCGGCGTGCGAGTCGCTCAGCGTGCCGGGGAGGAAAGTCCGAACTCCAAAGGGCAGCGTGCTGGGTAACGCCCAGGCCCGGAAACGGGACGGATAGTGCAACAGAGAGCAGACCGCCGGTCGCGTGCCTCGTCGCGGGCCACCTCGCGACAGAGGCGTTACGGCGCGGCCGGTAAGGGTGAAACGGTGCGGTAAAGGCGCACCAGCGCCGGCGGCAACGCCGGCGGCTCGGCAAACCCCACGCGGAGCAAGACCAAATAGGGGAGCGTTCGAGGCTGTGGCCCGGCCGAGCTCCCGGGTAGGTTCGCTGGAGGGCGGGGGTGACCCCGCTCCTAGAGGAATGACCGTCGCCCTCGCACGGGGGACAGAATTCGGCTTATGGACGACTTCGACGACGCCCGTTCCCGCCGGCACCGGGTGGCCGGATCCGGCGGGGGCGGATTTTGAACGAGGAGACCGGGTCGCGCGTCGTGGCGACCGGGTTCGCCGCGCGGATCCCGTCGCGCTCGGCGGCCGGCGCGTCGCCGCGCTGAAGCGCCGCGGAAAAGCTTATCCCGCACGCGCACGCGTCAGCGATTCAGTCGAGGGCTACCTGGCCGGCGAGCGACGCCGCGCGGGCCGCGGATCTCGACGCGGCGATCGGCGTCCGACGATCGGCCGCGATCTGAGTTTCGCGCGCGGAGGGTACGGGACGGCGCGCATCGCGAGTTCGTGTCGATCGCTCCCCGCCGCCTCGACCAAGCGGCCGAAGCTGCTCGTCGGCCACACTGCGCGATCTCACGGCGCTCTTCGGCGCGCTCCTGGAGCCGTGCGTCGACCGTGTGCCTTCATCGCGCCAGTCGTCGCGGGTGGGCGATCGCCGGCGGTCATCACGCCGCGTCGCTGAACGACGCTGCTCTCCGGGCGCCGGTCCAGCACCGCATCGCCGCGGCGCGACGTGATCCGCGCCGGCAAGGCTCGCAGGGCGGCTCATGGGAGGAACCTGACGGTGCTCACGCACACTCATCGGCACGCGATTCATGCCCGATCTGCGCGGCGCGGTGCTCTTCCTCGAGGACATCGGCGAGAGGCGTACCGGCGTCGATCGCCTCCTCAGCACCTGCAGCATGTCGGGTGCGCTCGCCAAAGTGCGCGCGGTGGTGCTCGGGAGGTTCCACGTTCCGCCGCCGACCCGCGCGTTCCCGGGCGATCGTGCGATCGCCACGGTCTTGTCGGAGCACCTGATTCCGCTGGGGGTTCCGTGATTTCAGGCGTCCCCGCCGGGCACGGCCCGGGCAAATGGACGCTCCCATTGGGAGGGATCGCGACGCTCGACACCGAGAGGCGGCCGGCTGACGGTCGACCCCGACCGGCCGCGCTCCCCTCCCAAGCGCTGATCGATGGGCGGCGGGTCCGCATCGACCTCGCCTACGACGGCACCGCTGTACGCGGGCTTGGCAGATTCAGCCTCGAGTCGACACCGTGCAGCAGGTCGTCGAGAAGCGCTCTCCACGGCTCACGCGGGGCGCCGCGTCCCGCTGCGCGGGCCAGCCGCGCAGCGCGGCACGGCACACGCGCGCGGCCAGGTGAGCCGACGCGCTGGTGCTCCGTGCGCGGCGGGACGAGCGCGCTCTCACCGTCGGCGCATCGCCGGCATGCTTCCCCGAGGACGTCAGGGCGCACGGCGGGTCTTGACGAGTGGCGCCCGCGTTCAACGCTCGTCACGACGCGCGCGTACAAGACGTACCGGTATCTCCTGGAGCATCCCCGGGCGGTCCCTTCCGCATGCGCTTCGTCTCCGCGTTGCCGCTGGTTGGGACGAGTCCGCGGTCGATGCCGCGCTCGCTCGCTACCGGGACGAAGGACTGGGGTGGGCTTCACCGGGAGCGTGCAGGATCGACCGACCGGACCGCGCACGCATGCTCGTGGCGCGCCGTGTCGTGCTCCGGCCGGGGCTGCAGGCCTTCGACTTCTCCGGCCGACTGGGCTTTCTCACCCACATGGTGCGCAACATCGGTCCAGGACGCTGATCGGATCGGGCGGGGCAAGCTCGCAGCCCGGAGCGCATCGCCGGGTGCTTGGCGACGCAAAGATCGGCGGCGCGCCGGGGCCGACCGCACCCGCGAAGGGACTTTGCCTCGAGCGGGTGGTGTACGACGACGACGTCGGCGGTGCGAGCGGAGAGACCGGAACCGCTCTGTTAGCATCAGGCGTGGGCAAGATCCTCGTCGCGCGGCGGGGCCGGATACGTCGGCAGCCATATCGTTCGCCATCTGGTCGCGGGGCAGCGCGACGTCGTGGTCATCGACGACCTCTCGCACGGGCATCGGGCGGCCGTCGCGAAGGTCCCGCTGATAAAAGCCGATTTCGGCGACGCCTCCGCGCTCGACGGGGTCTTCACGGACGGCGGCTTCGACACGGTCATTCACATGGCGGGAAGCTGCCTCGTCGGCGAGTC
>ERZ1370068.8357-contig-7218_pt1 | contig 24439 bp, 45 predicted proteins | sample MGYA00561227_ERZ1370068 | MGnify/ENA primary metagenome ERZ1370068 (study PRJEB38410, sample SAMEA6850437) | metagenome | study: Metagenomic assessment of the ecological functions of the soil: analysis of the soil microbiota associated with the...
CCGGCGCCGGGAAAAGTTTATTTTGACATCTGACCCCTTAGAGATCAAAGTTCGGCTCCGGCGCGAAAAAAACGAAGCAGAGAGTGGCGTGCTTCGCGTGACGGCGTGAACCACGCGTGGGCAGAGAAATAAATTGGCGCCGGCGGTGACCGCGTTTTGGCTGGAGAATCAGCCCCGCGTCGCGCAAGGCGGTTGGGCTAGCAGTCGGACTGGGGGCTGGTGAGGTTGTGGACTGGGGTTACCGCTTCAGGGCGGAACCATATCCTTCCAGTGGCGCAAGTTCCGTGGCCACTCCTCCTATTTCGTCGAGGAGCTCCTGCACTCTTTGCGCCATCGAGCCAGGTCGGGCGGCCGGGGTGTCTCTGGTGGTTCCGGGAAAGATGCTGCTGAGATAGCCGACTTTGATGTTGCTGACTGCCCGGTCTTCAAACCTGTGGTCCTGATTGATCTCTTTGCAAATGCGCCCTGAGGCTTCGCCCATCTTCGTTAGAGGCCCGGCATCCCCACGATTGCGGATAAATCCCGGCCATCGTAAATCACCGCCGCGTAGTCGCCGACACCGAAGGTAGAGAAGGCGTTACCATCGTTCGGAGCATGAAGGAGGGAACGACAATTGAGGGATCGGCAATCCGGATTAGGACGCTTGGTCTTGAATTCTGCTGATGACACGGCTAATTTCATCAATGGACCGTTTCAGTCCCGGTAAGATTGCGCTCCATGGCAAGGCCCTTGAGTGTAATTTTTGCTTGAGCGGGCGTGAAGCTTCTTCCGCTACGCACGCAAGAGCGGGATTGGGACGATTTGTAAGTTTGGGGCCAGCGGTAGCTGGTTTGCGGCTGAAAGGTAGCGATGAGCCATCGATCGGGAAGTTGGTGGTCGCCATCTGAGCCGTCAGTATTCAGATCCATATATCGCTCTGCATGAGCAACGCCGCGGCCACTCTGGGATCTTGCAGCTCGAGAATCGTTTCGTCGTAGAAGTTGTGACGGAAAGAATCAGATCAAGGCGATTGAGGCGCTCGCGGACGAAGTCGATCTTATTTGTGTGGAGTTTGTCAAAAATAGCTGGATGGTTGCCCGGCCAGTTGCCGCATCTTGGGCAAGGCTTCCGGAAGCTTGGGGTCATTTTGGACAAGTTCCTCCAACGTGCGGCGGTGTGGCAATCCCTCGGCCGTGAAGGTGATTTTGCAATCCTTGTAGCTATCCGCCTCATTGCGCCTCGAAGGAAGCCGGTTTCGCTTTGAGGCGTTTCAAACTTTGTGCAACCACGCTTATTCCGTTAAAGAGCTGTGAAACATCCAGCGGTTTGCGAGGAATCGTTGGAGTGGGTGTTGGCGTTGGGATCGCCTCTGAGTGGGCGTTGGCGGCGGCTTAATTTGGGCGGCTCGCACGCGCTTAGGATGACAATGATGCACAAGATGTCCGACGCATCGTCAAGCGTAGTTGACGAAGGCCGCCGCAATATACTGGCGGGAAGATCGATCATGCTGTAGTCCGAAGACGAGACAAAAGAGAAGTTGCCTGCTGGCTCTCTTCCAAGAAGCTGTTCGGAGGAGTCTTGACTTCATGTTCGGCTTTATCAACTTCCGGTTCCAGTCCGAAATGCGAAGTCGGACAGTAACTTTCTCGAATTCACGGGTCTCTCGGACAAACTTGTGTTCAAAAGAATGGGTCAAAATATAAAAGGGCGTCTCTTTGATATTAAATCTGGGCAGCACCTTGTTAAAAGAGCTCACGCGTTTTACCAACCCACATGGCGGCTATTCTCAGGAAGTAGACGTTGCCGACTGAATTTGTAGGTATCGGCATACGCCGTGGCGATAAATGAATGCACGGTGAACCATTTGCCCTCGAAGTGCCCCGAGAGGTCGTGTCCTCGGGTGATTGATCCTCCGTCCTTACCTGAAGGTGGAGCGGCGGTGACGCCGAGCTCTTTGGCGCGAGCTTCCGCGCGTTGTCGCATCTCCCGTTTGCGGCGGTGAACGACTCCGACGCCTCTTCCTCCTCCGGCGGCATGGAATTTCCGAAACCAACTCAACGCACGCGAGTCGCCGATAAATTCTTGGGAAGATCCTGGCTTAAGGATCAGCCAGATAACAAGCGCCAGCGGTGCGTGCGGTGCGCAGCGAACCCAGAACCTGCAGGGAGCGGGAGGCGCAGGAAGTATCCGTATGCGAAGATAACAACCGCCAGGCAGCCACGCAGAACATCTTGACCTGCGGAATGACATTGGCAGGCGTGTTCACGTAACATCGGGTGATCGCGAGAGCTGAGCAGCCGACGAAAAACGTCGCATAAAAGATCATGAAATATCTCGAGCTCAAGTCTGACGACCGAGGAGGCGAACAGCGCGGAACAGACTGGCGAAGATAAATACCGGTATCGGCGAGGCGATGACGCTTTCCGGGATCAGCGAAAAAATCGGGCTCTGCTGGCCGGCGGCGTTCGGCTGCAGAAACCAACGCGAGGGCGATAGCCGCTCATCGAGGGTGGATAAGATGCAGATGACCGGCCAGACGCACATATGGCAGCGAAAGTCCACGCAGAAACCGCTCGTAAAAAGAGCCGCAGAAGCAATTCATGGCCGTATACGTAGTTTGCAATCCCGGTTCGTAGATAAGAGCCGGCTCCCCAATTGAGTGCCCACAAAGCGAGGCACCCGTGAAAGAGCAGCATGACAAAAATTGAGTGGAACCGGCCCACATCACGCGGCTGCTATGGAAATTCGCCTCGCGGTGCATCCTGAATGGCGCGTTGCCACTGCTGTAAGTCGAGCCAGGGACCGACAAGAAAGCCGATGCAGATGGGAATTGCGTAGCCCCAATAGGCCAGATCATTGGTGGGGAGCCTTGGGAACCTAACTTCACCCGGGCCAACCGAGATCGCCGTCAGCAGCAACCAGCAGACTGCCACCAACAAGATCACCGCCATCACCTCCGTGGCTATAGCGGGATGCGGGTGATATCGAACTCCTCGCCAAGTAACACGGATGCGGCCAGCACGATTAGCAAGGTCAAGGAGGTAGAGCGCCCACGGCTGATAACCGAGCGGCTGCCAGACATATCTGATAAATGCGAAGATCGTCAGCGTAATCGCCAGAGCTGGTAAAGAAAAACGAGACGAAACGGCCGGGACCAGGTCTTGAAAAATCGGGCGAGAGACCTCCGATCCGCCTCGCGTCGGGCGATGTGTGCGCAACCAGCCGAAAGCGAGCAGACCAAGGGCACTGGGAATGGCGAAAGTCAGCAGGCCGAAGAGCCCAAATTGCGTGTCAAAATTGGACTGAAAAGAACAGGCCCAGGCCCCCACATCCAGAAAGCGCGATGGAGTTTCCCCACAGCAGGGTGGCAAAACCATCGAGAGGGTGTTTGGATGAGAGGGCGCCATAAAGCGTCCCGTCAAGTATCAGCGCATCGGCCCTGTGCAAGCTCTGACTTTTGTCGTTCCGATTCGGCAAAAAGGTTTTTCAGTGAGGGCGCCGATTCGACCATGGGTTGCAAGTGAGCCGCGCCACCTTCGTGGGAATTGACCGACGTCCGCCGAGCCCTTGCTTTTGATGGGGATCTCTGTTGATTCTGCTCCCGATCCATGGCCCGTCGCCCGCTTCAATATCTGACGATTTTTCTAACCCTGCTTTGTAGATATCCTCGGTTTTGGCATCGTGATCCCTGTCCTCCGCTCTATGCGGAGCATTTCGGAGCGACAGCCGTGCAGATCGGCTGGCTGGTCGGCATTTTTTCACTCGCGCAATTCTTTCGCACCCATCTGGGAAAGGTGTCCGACCGGCTGGGCCGCAAACCGGTCTTGTTCTGGATTGTTCGGACAGTAATCGGCTAGCGTGCTGATGGGTCTGGCGACCCGGTGACAATGCTCTTCGTCGCGCGGTTGATAGATGGTATTTCGGGAGCCAACATCGGCGCGGCGCAGGCCTATCTTGCGGATATCTCGGCGCCAGAAAACCGTGCCCGAGCGATGGACTCCTCGGTGCCGCCTTTGGGCTTGATTTGCCTTGGGCCAGCGCTCGGGGGCTGGGCGAGTCGTGGCATTTAACTACGCGGCGCCGATGTTTATCGCGGCCGGCCTTTCTTGGTGAATTTCTTTTCGCGCTGTTCTGTCTGCCTGAGTCTCCGTCTGCCCGATCCAGAGCGCGCCCAAAGTGAGCCCATCTTTCCAAATCTCTTCGATCACGTGGAGAGGTCGATATATGCATGGAGCCTCGCGACCCATTTCCGTCGTCATCGTCGGTTTTTCCATGATGACAGCCCTTTTTGCGCTCCTGCTCTTCCCACCGCTTCGGTCTTGATGCACTGCATACCGGCTATGTTCTCGGCGCGATTGGGATTCTGGCGTGATCATTCAAGGCGGGCTGATCGGTCGGCTGGTCAGGCGATCGGTGAGGCGCCGATCGCAATTTGCTGGCGCGGTCTGGATGTGTCGGTCTATGCGCCCTCGCGCTTAGCTCCGGTATCGGCATCATGTTTATCGCCAGCGCCGCTGTCGGCATCGGGAACAGCCTGCTCATGCCAACTCTCTTCGTCTCCTCGCCCCGCGGAGCGCGGAGTCGAGCTGGCAAGGACGCGCTTTGGGGCTGATGCAGTCCAGTGGCAGTCTGGCACGTTGGGTTGACCAATGCTGGCAGGTCTGCTCCTCAGTGCGCAACTTCACCGGGGCAGCGGGAGCTATGCGCTCTGGCCGCTCTCGGTCGCGGCAGCCCGTTAGCTGCTGGCCGCAGCACTGGCCGTGCACGCGCTTGCCGGGCGCGGCGTTCGCTCGGGGCGCGGCGGCAGCAGCCGGGTAGATTGCTTCTCCTGCTCACCAAACGCGAAGACTGCAGTTGAGCGACTTTCCGGCTCTGCTACGTTGTCGAGGTGCTTCGGGGCGCGTTACTTTCTTCTGGTTATTGTTTCTCACAGACGGGTATTTTCCTTGGTCGACGAAGCGACCACGCTGCTCCTGGTTCTTCGCCCTTGGGCGGCGTCAGAGCCGCTTTCGCGCTTGCAGTGCTCGCGATGAGCTTCCCGATGGCGGCGATCATCGGGGTGACACCCAAGGCCCCCTAAGCGGGTTCCCGTGCCGCCGATCCTGTTTGCCTGGTGGGCGGCCCCGCCATGGCGTATCCATTTGGGCTCTGGAAAACGGCTCACCTGGCGTACTTGTTCTCGCCATGCTGCAGGTGCTGCTCGCGGCAGCTAGTCTGGTTTGCCCCTAATCTAAGTGGAACCCGCAGGACTTTGCCTATCGCTCTGGCGCGGACGCAGGCATTTTCGTGGAAATACTTTGCTTCGTTGCGGTCCGCTGACCGCCTTGTTGTTCCTTCTCGTTACGGCGAGTAGTGTCGCCCTCGGATTTTCGACACAGATCGAGTTGTTGACGGGGGATATGTTCGGATGCGTCCGACGGCATTTACTTGGTTGAGCGTCAATTTCAGTCGGGAGATCGCGAGGTTCGTCTTGCCGGTATGATGCACGTAGCCCGGCGAGAGTTTTATTCCGGGTGTTGCCGGCGCCCGACCCGGCGGAGCCATCCGTTGTGCTCGGCAGAGGGGGTGACCGATCGCAAGCGCTGCCTGGCGGGCGAACTCTGATTATGGCCGCGTGGCCAAGCTTCTCAATGTCTTCCCCGCAACCGGATAGTGTCTTTTTCGGAATCGCGTCGCCGAGGAAATGGGCAAGCAGGATTTGACTGGGACAGCCAGCCGGCGCAAACGGAGCCGGAATCTATTTCAAACATGCGGACGTTGACGTGGAGAGTTTCCATCCGCAAACCATCATGCCTTCATCCTGGCTGTGATCGCGATTCTTCCAGAGCAACGATCTCCGCGAGTTCATCTGAACTCTCTGGCCGATCCCATCCTCGCCAATCGCCAATGAAGATGCGCAAGAGCAGGTAATGGATGACATCCTTTTCTCTCGAAACCAACGACTGGCTATCGCCGAAATAGAATCGTCCTTGAAAGATTACCGTCGTGTGGTCGTGCCATGGGGCGCGATGCGCAACTCCCCTGAGATTGAATCCCGGCTGCGCGACCACGACTTTGTTCAAAGCGGCGAAGTCCACCGCGCAAGGCGCTTGGTTTCTGGTAAAACGGTTTCTCTGAACACGCGACCGCCATCGCCTACTGTATTGCAATGGCCCTTTCCGGGCAGCTCAGGTCCACGGCGCACGGCGTGCCAGTGGTTTTTTGATGAAGATTATCGACCGGTATATCGGCATGAGCGTGATTGCGACTGGCCTTCTTTGAGTCGTCGTGCTCAGCCTTGCTCTCGTCCTCGGCAATCTCCAAGCAGCTTGCTCGACGTGCTGATCAACAACTCCGGATGTTCCAATTGCCACAGTGCTGGCGTTCATGGCCCCGCGTTGCCTTTTTCCCCTCACCTTCACGATCCCGTGGGGTTTTCACCGCCCGCTCCTCCTGGTGTTTGGACGCATTTCCGCGGACAACGAACGTGATCGCCTTGAACCCAGAACGGGACAAGCGTCCCTCGCATTTGTATCCCTGTGTTCGTTCTCGCTGTCGCGCTATGCGTCGGGTATTTGCTTTTGGATCAATATCGATGCGGCGCCGCGGGCCGAACAGCAGGTGATGACCAAAACAATTGTCGATATCGCCACGAGTAACCCCGCAGCCCTTCTTCGCGCCGATGAAGTCGTGGATCAGTTCCCGGACCGGCGGGTCTATGTGGGGTCGAAGCAGGGCGACCGCCTTGTAAGAACCTCATCGTCTTTCGAACTTAATGAGAACAGCGCGGAGCCGTGACCAAGATGGTCTACGCGCCAAGCAGGGGGTTCTGACTCCCGACTCAGGCGGCAAATACCCGTCTGTTGTTGAGATTGCTTTAACGCCCGCTCTGGAGGAACGTGACAAACAGGACCTCGCGATCTAACGAAGATTCGGCAGGATCGAGGTGACCGAGGGCGTATTCCCAATCTCCCCGGAGGAATTTTGCTGGTGAGTATCTGAGCGGCCGCAGGCTTAGTCTCATCGTTGCCGGGAATTGCTCGGCTACCTTCCGAAAATCGCTGGTGAGGAAAAGCTGCGCGCGACCTGGTGGAATTGCATAAGCGCTTTGCCGCTTCACTGGCCTGCGTGGCTTTCGCCCCGATCGCCGTGCCACTGGGATCGCCGGTCTCACCGCAAGGAAACTTCCGTCGGTTTCGCCCTCAGCCTGATGATCGCATTTACCACTTCTTTTCATTATCATGGCGGATACTTTCCGCGGAAACCCGGCTGCACACCCGACCGTTCTCATCTGATTCCGAATATCCTTTTATCAGCGCTGGGCACCGTGCTTTCTGGCGGCTGTCAGAAGAAATAGAAAAAGACGCCTTTGCCGGCCGGGGCATTCCGTGATTGTTCCTAACCCTTTCCGCCTTTAAACCATGCCAAAGGAAATCGTTGGTCAGATTAAGTTGCAAATCCCCGCCGGTCAAGGACGCGAACCCCTGCTCCCAGTGGCAGGTCCTGCGCTGGTCAGCAAGGAGTTAACATACATCATGGCCTTCTGAGTGAATTTAACGCCGCCGCGGCAGAAGCGAGGCGAGGCGATCTTCCTTCCGGTAGTCATTACCGCTTACAAGGATAAGACGTTTTCCTTTATCACCAAGTCCCCCCGCTTCCATCCTCTTAAAGAAAGCTGCGGGGCCACGGCGGCACGGCTCCCAAAGAGCCGAACAAGACCCAGGTCGCGAAGCTCTCCAAAAAGCAGGTGATGGACATCGTGAAGGTCAAGATGAAGGATCTCAACGCGCACAGCGAAGAGGCTCGCCGTTTCCACATCGATTGCTTCGAACGGCGCGCCAGATGGGCATCGAGATCAGCGGACTAGCGTTCGCGTTCCGCAATCCCAACGGTAATGGCCCCGTAGAGCCATTCGCACGCCCGCCGCTCCCGATGATGAGACGAACTGCGTAGGGCGCTCGTGTCAAAGCGCCCGACGAAATCCATAAGCGCCTCTACAACCTCTTTCAATTCAGCGTAGCGGGCGCGCTTAGTCTTTTGGGCTTATCTTCGCTCTCGCGATAAGACCCGCCTTTGCCGTGCTGGTGTCGGCGCTGACCGCCCCCACCGCCGAAGTCGCGCGCGCGGACGCTCTTCTCGCGGGCGGGCTTCATTCACGATCAAGTTACGCCCGTCGACATTCTTGCCGTTGAGCGTCAATGGCCTTTTGCGCTTCCTCAGGACTGCCCATGGTGACAAAGCCGAATCCCCGGGCCTTTGGCGTCATCTTGTCCATGACCAGCATAGCCTCGGTGACTGTCCCGTATTGGGCGAAGAGTTCCTTCAAGCGCTCCTCCGTGGTTTAGCGAGAGATTTCCTACATAGAGTTTCATGATGTGCGATATATTTGTTACTTGGGCCATCGCCACTTCTCAGAGCATCAGCCGCAGACGGCATATCGCTATACTACGCTCAGGCTTCAAAAATCGCGTTCTAACCGCGCGCTCAGATTCCGAGTTTTTGCACGAATGAAAGCGAAGCTTTTCCGGCTTCGTCTTCAGCGAAGGAGAATGGCCGCTGCTCGTTTCCAGCTTCGCCGGATCCGTCCGCCGCTCGCGTCCGCATCAATTTCGCTTGTGACAATACACTTGACGGGTATCAAGAATCTAATAAAATTTAGAGTTCGCCTCCGATTCAGGAGGAGCATTAACTGGAACGGAACCAAAGCGCTGCAGGGAGACCCAGCTGCCTTGGGTCGTTCGCACTGCTTCGAACATGCAAAAAACGTAGCAAACGCCATTGGGCCGCGGCCGAAAAGGTTGATAGCAAGCGCAGCACCGCGCTTGGCGAAGCCATCAAGACCCTGAAGACGCTTCCGCCGACCAAGTTCGATCAGACCGTCACGCCTTCCTTAAGTTGGGCGTGGATCCCAAACAGAGTGACCAAATGGTCAGGGGACTTGTCGCCCGCATCGGTAGTGGAAGAGACAGTGCGCGTCTGGTCCTTGCCTGGACCGGCGGGAGGCCGCTCGCGAGGCCGGCGCCAACTCGTCGCGGCTATGAAGACCTCATCAAGAGAGTTACCGGTGGTTTTCTGACTTTCGATGCCGCTATCGCGTACCCCGGCAGCCATGGCCGAGGTAAGAAGCTCGGGAAGGTCCTCGGTCCGCAGGGCTGATGCCGAACCCAAAGCCGGAACGGTGACCAGAAGACACCGCCAGGGCAGCAGGGAAGTCAAAGCGGGGCGGGTGGAGCTCTGCTGGATAAGAATGCCAACGTTTCGGTGCCGGTCGGCAAATTCTCGTTCGGCGAGGACGCTCTGGCTCAGAACGGCCGGGCGGTCATCGAGGCCGTTGCCAAGGCTCGGCCGGCTACGGCCAAAGGCTCGTTTGTGGAAGCCATGCGCTCTTGCGGCCACCATGAGTCCCGGTGTCAGCGTTGATCCGGCTCCGCTTCCTGAAAAAGCTAATCCTCTTCCGCGATCAACTCTCAACCATCTACTCCCAGATGAGACCTGAAAAAGCCTCACATTGTCGCAGACATTCAGACGAAGCTGAAGAACTCGCCCGTTCCTGCTCATTGCCGATTATTCCGGCATGCAGGTCAAACATTTTGAGGAACTGCGTCTGCGCCTTGCTCGAGTCGACGCCGAGATCCATCGTCATCAAGAACACCTTTATCAAGCGTGCAATTAAGAGCTTGGGCTTGCCTGAGCTCAACGGCGCTCACCTGGGCGGAACCGCCATGGTCACTGGCGAAAGCGACACTGCGCCGCCGCCAAAGTGCTCAAGACGCTTCGTCACGGAATTCGAGCGCCCGCCGGTCAAAGGGGGCATTCTCGATGACGAAATTCTGAACGCCGACCAGATCAAGCCCTGGCCGAGCTCCCGTCGAAGGATGTCCTGCAAGCGAAGCTGCTCCAGTCTGCTGCTCGCGCCGGCCACCAAACTTGTTCGGGTGCTCCACGAGCCAGCCGGCCAGCCTCGCTCGCCTTCTCAAAGCCAAAGCTGAGGCCACCAGCTAACACAATCGCGGTCGCAAACCACAGAGATTTCCCGTGGCGTTTGAAGCCGCGTTGCGGGACACAAAAACCAATCGGTTCCTTGTCGGGCTGACGGCTGTCGGCCTCAAATGCCCTGAGGCTTCGGGGTGCGACAATACCAAACACCAACAAAATGGCAGACACACAAAACCTAGTCGATCAGCTCAGCGCCCTCACCGTCCTTGAGATCGCCGACCTGGTGAAGCAACTCGAAGAGAAATGGGGCGTCAGCGCCGCGGCACCCGTGGCGGTCGCCGCTGCCGGAGCACCGGCCGGAGGCCCGGCGGCTCCCCGGCCAGAAGAGAAGACCGCCTTTGACGTTATCTTGAAGGAAGCCGGGCCCAACAAGATTGCGGTCATCAAAGAAGTCCGCGCCGCCAGTCTCCGGTCTCGGCTTGGCCGAAGCGAAAGCCCTCGTCGGAGAGCGCGCCCGAAGACCCTCAAGAGGGTATCGCCAAGGAAGAGGCCGAAGAGATCAAGAAAAAGATCGAGGCCGCTGGCGCCAAGGTCGAAATCAAATAAGCTCCGGCACACTCCCGGGCGAGTCGGGATGCAGGCCAAAAGAAAAGTAAAGTTTGCGGCTTTGCGTTCCTCGAGCGCTACGGTTCACTATCAATAATTCCGCCGACTCACGTCTAGCCTTCTGCACCGTTCGGAAAATCGTTCTAGTTTTAACGCAGGTCTTCCGCACGAGCCGGGAAAGGTTCCTTTCCGGCCCGGGCGCTGGCGTTTGTCTTTTTCGGTTTGGCGGTCGGTGCGGCGCAGGCGTTGAGGCGGACCATCACTTCCTCATTCTTTCGCCATGTCTGAACGCATTCACTTCGGCAAGCTAAAGGAAGCCATTGAGCCTCCGAATCTCAAGTTGAGCTTCAGATCAACTCGTCATAATGAGTTCTTTCAAAAGGACGATTGAGCCTTCGCGTCGTCGGAGCGTTGGGTTGCAGGCTGTTTTCAGGGAGTTCTTTCCGATTTTCGGGTTTGAGGAGAAGTCGAGTTTGGACTTTGTAAGTTATGAGCTTGGGAGAGCCGAAGATGTCGGCGATCGAGTGTCAGCGCGAAGGTCAGACCTACAGGTGCGCCGCTCTATGTGACCTTCCGCTACAAGGACGAGAAGAGCACGAAGGAGGAGAAGGTCTACATGGGGAGATTCCGCTCATGACGCCCGCAAGGGACCTTTGTGCATCAACGGGGCTGAGCGCGTGGTGGTGAGCCAGTTGCACCGTTCACCGGGCATTTGTTTCGGAAACCAGCGTCCACCTCAACGGGAAGTTGCTGCACGGATTTCGGATCATCCCGGACCGAGGTTCCTGGATTGAAGTGCAATTCGACACGAGCGATTTGCTCTACGTTTATTTGGACCGGCGCAAGCGCCGCCGCAAGTTTTTGGCAACGACCTTCCTGCGGGCGTTGGGTTATCCCTCCGACGAAGACATCATCAAGTTGTTCTATGAGGTGATCGAATTGGATCTCAGCGAGAACCGTCGACGAGGAAGAGATTAGCACCAAGGTCCTCTTCGAGGATATCCGTGACGGCGAGATCACGGTGGCTCGCGCGCGTTTGAGCCGTTGAATGCTGCGACCATCCGCCAGCTGACGTCTCTTTGGTCGCAAGAGCGTCCGCGTCGTCGATACCAAGCAAGATGACACCATCATCAAGTCGCTGAAGAAAGATCCGGCGCATGATGAAGAGGAGGCCTTTGAAGGACATCTACCGCAAGCTGCGCCCGGGTGATCCGCCGACCGTCCAGAATGCCCGGAGCATGCTGAAGCGGCTGTTCTTTGATCCCAAGCGTTACGATCTCGGCCGGGTGGGGCCGTCACAAGATCAACCGGAAGCTGGGGCTCCAGGTCTAGTGAAGAAGAGCGCATTTTGGTGAAGGAGGACTTCATCGCCGCGATGAAGTATTTGGTCGGGCTGCGCCGAGGCAGAGGGCGATGACCGACGACATCGATCACCTCGGCAGCCGCCGTGTTCGCACCGTCGGCGAACTGCTCGCCAATCAATGCCGCGTTGGGCTTGCGCGCACCGGAGCGCCTCGTCCGCGAACGCATGACGCTCTTGATGCCGGCGTCGACCAGATCACTCCCCAGAAGCTGATCAATCCAAAGTCCTTGAGCGCGGTCGTCCGTGACTTCTTCGGTCGTTCGCAACCAGCTCGCAGTTCATGGATCAGACGAACCCGCTTTCGGAGCCGACGCACAAGCGGCGGCTCTCGGCGCTTGGACCGGGAGGATTAGTCGGGATCGGGCGCGGGCTTGAGGTCCGCGACGTTCATCCCTCGCATTACGGGCGGATCTGCCCGATCGAGACGCCCGAGGGTCCCGAACATCGGTTTGATCAGTTCGCTGAGCACGTTTGCCCGGGTGAACGAGTTCGGCTTCATCGAGACTCCCTACCGCAAGGTCAACAATGGCCACGTGACCGACGAAGTCGATCTATCTGAGCGGAGATCGGGACGAGAATTCTTACATTGCCCAGGCGAACGCGCCGGTCGACGCGCACGGGCCGTTTCATCGAAGCGAAAGTGATCGACCCGCTACCGCGGAGACTTTCTCGAAGTGGAACCCAGCAAGGTCCAGCATGGACGTCTCTCCCAAGCAGCTCGTGTCGGTGGCCGCGGGGCTGATTCCGTTCCTGGAGCACGACGATGCCAACCGGGCGCTGATGGGTTCGAACATGCAACGCCAGGGCAGTTCCGCTGTCTGGTTTCCGACTCGCCCTTGGTGGGCACCGGGCTGGAAGCGCGGGTTGCTCAGGATTCGCAAGGCAGTCGTCCTCTCGGAAGAAAGCGGGCATTGTCGCCATCTGTGACTGGCAGCCAGGTCATCGTGACCCAGCGATGGATCGATTGCCCGATGGCAAGAAGAAGAATCAAGACGGATCCCAGCCGCCGGCATCTGGGTTTACGAGTTGCGCAAGTTCATGCGCTCCAACGCCAGCACTTGCATCAACCAGAAGCCGATCGTCCTCAAGGGACAGCACGTCAACAAGGGAGATGTCATTGCCGACGGTCCAAACACCGAACATGGCGAAGTTGGCGCTGGGACGCAACGTGCTCGTCGCTTTCATGCCGTGGAATGGCTACAACTTCGAGGACGCCATCCTGATTTCCGAGCGCGTGGTCAAGGAAGACATTTATACCTCCATTCACATCGATGAATTCGAGATCGGAGCCCGCGATACCAAGCTCGGCCCGGAGGAAATCACGCGTGACATTCCGAATGTCGGTGAAGAGGCGCTGCAAAACCTTGGACCGGACGGAGTCATCCGCATCGGTGCCGAGGTAAAGCCGGGCGACATCCTCGTCGGCAAGATCACGCCGAAGAGCGAGACCGAACTGGCTCCCGAAGAACGCCTCTTGCGCGCCATTTTCGGCGAAAAGGCCGCGGACGTGAAGGACACCTCGCTGACGGTGCCGTCGGGCACCTACGGCATTGTCATGGACGTCAAGGTCTCCTCCAAGAAGGAGGTCGCGCGCAACAAGATGACGCCGACCGAATCCAGGCAAGCGGCAGCAGAAGATGATCATGGAGGATTACAAGAAGCGCAAAGACGAGCTGCACGAGCAGCTGACCGCGGCGCTGTCCAACATCCTGCTCGAATGAGAAGATCCCGCTGGATGTGGTCAACGCGCAGACCGGTGAGATCATCATTCCGGCCAACCGCAAGATCACCAAGACAGCTCCTTCGCAAGCTGGCCGCTGTCTACGATCACATCGAGATCGATCCCAGCCCCATCCGCAACAAGATCCGCGAGATCATCGGCTCAATACGAGCACCGCTTCGAGGATCTGGATCGCGAGAAGGACGAAAATCTTGGCCGAATCGAGAGCGGGGATGATGTCGATCCCGGCATCATCAAGCAGGTAAAGGTCTATGTCGCCTCGCAAGCGCAAGCTTTCGGTTGGCGACAAGATGGCCGGCCGGCACGGCAACAAGGGCGTCGTGGCCAAGATCGTTCCCGAAGAGGACATGCCGTTCCTCGCGGACGGAACTCCGGTCGATATCGTCCTGAACCCGCTGGGTGTTCCTCAGCCGCATGAACGTCGGCCAGGTGCTGGAGACGCACCTGGGCGTCGGCCGCCAAGGCGCTGGGCTTGCAAGTTGGCCACGCCGGTCGTTCGACGGCATTTCCGAAGAGAAGATCAAGGAATATCTTCGCGAGGCCAAGACAGAGGAGAATTTCACTGGGTCACCGAAACGGGCAAGATCCACGGTTTATGACGGCCGCACCGGCGAGGCTTTCGATCAGCAAGTGGTGGTCGGTTACATTTACATGCTCAAGCTGCGGCCATCTGCGTGGCAGACAAGATCCATGCGCGTGCAGTCGGCCCCTACATCGCTTGTTACCCAGCAGCCGCTCGGCGGCAAGGCGCAGTATGGCGGCCAGCGCTTCGGCGAAATGGAAGTCTGGGCCATGGAGGCCTACGGCGCCGCCTACACTTTGCAGGAGCTGCTCACGGTGAAGTCCGACGACGTCCAGGGTCGCACGCGCATTTACGAGAGCATTGTCAAAGGCGACAACTGCCTCGAGGCGGGCATGCCCGAATCGTTCAACGTCCTCGTCAAGGAGATGCAAGGGACTTGGCCTCGACGTGAACGTGGGTTACGGCAATGAGCCCGTCTTCACCGAGTCGGCAGCCTAACCAAGCTAGCGCACGGCAGCGCGACACCTATAGTGAAAGAATGTCAATATTAGCGAAATCTTCTGGAGAACAGCGTCCGGCTCGGTTTCGACGAGGATAGCGCATATCACGGTTGCCTCGCCTGACAGTGTCCGGAGCTGGAGCAAGGGAGAGGTAAAGAACCCCGAGACCATCAACTATCGGACGTTCAAGCCTGAGAAAGGCGGCCTTTTCTGCGAACGCATCTTCGGCCCGACGCGCGATTGGGAATGCTCTTGCGGCAAGTACAAGCGCATCAAGCATCGGGGAGTGGTTTGCGACCGGTGCGGCGTCGAGGTAACCCTCGCGCGTGTCCGCCGCGAGCGGATGGGCCACATCGAACTGGCCGTTCCGGTGTCCCACATCTGGTTCTATCAAGTGCATGCCGTCGCGCATCGGACTGATGCTCGACATGACCGGCCGCGCAATCTCGAGACGGGTCATCTATTACGAGGATTACATCGTCATCGATCCCGGCTCAACACCCCGCTGCAAACAGTGCCAACTGTTGAGCGGAAGCGGAGTTTCGCGAGGCCGAGAGACTACGGCCTGGCGATGCTTTCGTGGCAAAGATGGGCGCAGAAGCCGTTCGGAAGCCTTGAGCAAGACCGATCTGCAGCAAGCTCAATGATCAGATCGAAGTCAGCAGATGGAGCGACGCGCAGCAAGCAGATTGCGCAAGAAACTGGCCAAGCGGACTCAAGCTGCTGCAAGGCTTTATGCACTCCAAGACCCGTCCTGAATGGATGATGCTCGACGTGCTTGCCGGTCATTCCGCCGGATCTCCGTCCGCTGGTTCCGCTTGAAGGTGGCCGCTTTGCGACGTCCGACTTGAACGATCTCTATCGTCGCGTGATCAACCGCAACAACCGCCTGAAGACCCTGCTGCAGCTGAAGACTCCGGAAGTCATCATCCGCAACGAAAAGCGGATGCTGCAGGAGGCTGTCGATGCCTTGTTCTGACAACGGCCGCCATGGCCGCGCCGTCACTGGCGCCGGCAATCGCCCGCTAAAATCCCTCAGCGACATGCTCAAGGGCAAAAGCGGGCCGGTTCCGTCAGAACCTGCTGGGCAAGCGCGTGGATTACTCCGGGCGCTCCGTGATCGTCATCGGCCCGGAACTGAAGCTCAACCAATGCGGTTTGCCCAAGAAGATGGCGCTTGGTTCTGTTCGAGCCATTTATCATTCGGCGCCTCAAAGAGCTGGGCTACGTCCACACCGTCCGCAGCGCCAAGAAACTGATCGAACGGCAGACGCCGGAAGTATGGGACATCCTTGAAGAAGTGACCACGGGCCACGCGGTTCTGCTGAATCGTGCCCCGACGTTGCACCGCCTTTCGATCCAGGCTTTCGAGCCTCAACTGATCGAAGGCGAGGCGATTCCGCATCCATCCTCTGGTTCTGCACGGCTTACAACGCCGACTTCGATGGTGACCAAATGGCCGTGCACGTCCCGCTCTCGGTCGAGGCGCAAATGGAGGCGCGCATGCTGATGCTCGCTCCGAACAATATCTTTCAGCCCTCGAGCGGCAAGCCGATCACCACCCCGTCACAGGACATACCGCTGGGTTGTTACTATCTGACGCAGAATCCGCGCGGCGAGAAAACGATCAACGCATCCCGCTATTTGCCGACTCTTCGGAAGTGGAGCTCGCCTATCGCCGAGGACGCCATCGGCACGCACAGCCGGATCCGGTTCCGGCAATCCCGATTATGGCGTTAACACCATCTACGGGAGCGAAGGAGATCAAGGTTCTGGAAACGACTGCCGGACGGGTCATCTTCAATCAAATTTGGCCGTCTGAGTTGGGCTTTTACAACAAGGTCTGCGGCAAGAAGCAGCTCTCGGATATCATCTGGCGCTGCTACAAGGCCGTACGGCCAGGCAGCGCACCGTCGAAACCCTCGACCGCTTGAAGGAGATGGGCTTCCGCTCGGCCACCAAGGCGGGGATCTCGATCGGAATCACCGACATGATCATCCCGCAGGAGAAATCCACGCAGCTTGAGAAGGCTTACCGCGGAGATTGCCGAGGTCGAGAAACAATACCGACGCGGCATCATCACTGACGGCGAGCGCAAGAACAAGGTGCAGGATATCTGGACGCACACTGGTGAAGAGCTCGCCGATGCGCTCTTCCGAACCCTCGAATATAACGACGGTCGGAAAGACATGAATCCCGTCTTCATGATGGTGGATTCCGGTGCGCGCGGAAACCGCACGCAGGTGAAGCAACTCGCCGGCATGCGCGGTTTGATGGCCAAGCCCTCGGGCGAGATCATTGAACGCCCGATTATTTCTAACTTCCGCGAGGGCCTCTCGGTGCTCGAGTATTTCATCTCGACCCACGGAGCGCGCAAGGGTTGGCGGACACCGGCTCTGAAAACAGCAGACTCCGGCTATCTCACTCGTAAACTGGTCGATGCTTCGCAAGATGTCATCATCACCGAAGAAGATTGCTGGAACCATCAACGGAATCATCGTTCGCCCGATCTGACGAGGGCGACAGGAGATCGTCAGCCTTTCCACACGGATCATCGGACGCACCAGCTGCGAGACCGTCAAGGACCCCGTCACCGGAAGGCAGTCATCACCTCGGGGCAGATTGCCGACGAAGAAATCGCCGCCTCGCTCGAGAAGGTTGGCTTGGAACAGCTGAAAATCCGCTCCGGCATTGACCTGGCGAATCCAAACGGGGTATTTGCAGCCAAGTGCTACGGACGCAACCTGGCGACCGGACTTCCCGTGAAGCTCGGCGAAGCGGTGGGAATCATTGCCGCGCAGTCGATTGGAGAGCCGGGAACCCAGCTCACGCATGCGGACGTTCCACGTGGGTGGCACAGCTGAGCCAGACCTTCAAGCAGCCAATCATCAAAGCGAAAAACGAGGGCATTGTCCGCTTTAACGACCTGAAGGTCGTGGAGAGCACCAGACAGTAACTTCGTCGTCGCTGAACAAGAACGGCACTCGTCAGTGTGCACGCTCGCGACGGACGCGAGCTCGAGAGCTACAACATCGTGATCGGTTCGGTCATTTCCGATCGCAGACGGTGGGGTCGTCAAGAAGGGCGAAACCTTCATCCAGTGGGATCCCTACAACGTGCCCGATCATCACCGAAAAGGCTGGCCGGATCGAGTTCCGGGATATGATTCAAGGTGTGACGATTCGCAAGGAAGTCGATGAAGCCACCGGCGTCATGGGCACCGTTGTCATCGAGCATCAAGGAGGATCTCCATCCGCAAATCGTCATCGTTGGCGAGAAGAAGGAGGTCTTCGCCAGCTATTCGATCCCAGCGGGAGCGCACATCGAGGTCAAAGAAACGCAGAAAGTGCCTGCCGGGACGCGGTTGGCGAGAACGCCGCGCAAGATTGCGGAAACAAAAGACATTACCGGCGGTTTGCCGCGAGTGGCGGAGCTGTTTGAAGCCCGTCGCCCGAAGGATGCGGCCGAGATTGCCAAGATCGATGGGGTTGTCGATATCGGCGGGACCGTCCGCGCCAAGCGCCGCGTGATTGGTTACAGACCCGGACACCGGCGCCGAGGAGGAACACCTCATCCCCTCTCTCAAGCACGTCATTGTCTTCAAAGGCGACTTCGTTAAGAAAGGCCAGCAGCTCACCGAAGGGCCGGTAGTTCCACACGAGGTGCTCGATGTCTGTGGGCCGCAGGAACTCCAGGAACACCTGCTCAACGAAGTTCAGGAAGCTCCATCGCTTGCAGGGCGTCGAAATTAATGACAAGCACTATCGAGATCATCGTGCGACAGATGCTTCGGAAAGTGAAAATAACCGACCCTGGAGATACCAGTCTTCTCTGGGGGACCAGGTCGATCGACTTGAGTTCGCCGCCGAAAACGAGCGCGTCATCTGAAAAGGGTGGCAAGCCAGCTGATGCCAGCCCTGTCCTGCTCGGCATCACAAAGGCTTCGCTGGAGACCGATAGTTTCATCTCGGCGGCATCCTTTCAGGATACCACGCGCGTCCTCACGGAAGCTGCCACGCTTGGCAAGGTCGATCGGCTGCGCGGATTCAAGGAAAACGTTATCATGGGCCATCTCATCCCGGCGGGCACCGGGTTCAAGAGAAATCGCGAGATTGAGATCGTGCACATCGGAGATGCCCTGCAGAGTGAGCCCGAGCCACACAAGGCCGCGAGCTAGCCATGTCCTCGCCAAATCTTGAAATTATGACTGAACTCCTTGAAGCCGGGGTGCATTACGGCCACCAGACAAAGCGATGGAATCCGAAAATGCGCGATTTCATCCTCGAAGAGAAGAACTCTCGATCTACATCATCGATCTGTCGATCACTATCGAGCAACTCGCCAAGGCGGCTTCATACCTTGGCGAGGTGGTCAAGAATGGCGGCGGAAATTCTCTTTGTCGGGACGAAGAAACAAGCGCAGGAGGCAGTGAGGGAGGCGGCGGAAGTCACCGGACAATTCTTCGTCAATCAACGATGGCTGGGAGGCACCCTTACCAATCTCCAGACCCATCAGGCGCAGCGTTGCCCGCCTGCGCGAATTTGAGGAACTCCGAAAAAACTCCCGCTTTTTCTCGCATGAACAAGCAGGAGACTTCTGCCCTGCGACGGGAGGCCGCCAAGCTGCGCCGCAACCTCGAAGGGTTGCTCAACATGGAGCGGTTGCCGGACGCCATCGTGATCATCGATACGAATCGCGAAGAAATTGCCGTCGCCGAGGCATCTCGTCTGAAGATTCCTGTGGTGGCCATTGTCGACACCAATTGCGATCCCGAGAAAATCGATTATCCTATTGCCGGCAACGATGATGCCATCCGCTCCATTCGGGTGATCCTTCAGAAACTGGTCGATTCCATCGTCGAAGGACAGGGCGTTCGCGGAAAGAGCGAGACGGTTAACGAGCTCGCGGCCGTTGCCGAATAAGTTCGAATCGCTCGGAACTCGCCCTAAGCGGATCTTTTCATACTTTTATGCCCGATATTTCTCCAACCCTGGGTTAAAGAACTTCGCGAAAAGACCAATGCAGGCATGATGGACTGCAAGCGAGCGCTCGATGAGACGAGCGGCGATATGCTCGAAGGCTGAGGAGCTCCTGCGCAAAGCGGGCATCGCCGGCGCCAGCAAGAAGGCTTCATGAACCGCTCGGGAGGGAATCATTGCTTCCTACATCCACCTTCGAGGCAAAGTCGGTGTCCTGTGTCGAGATCAACTGCAGAAACGGATTTCGTTGCCAAGAACGATGTCTTTCGAGAGTTCGTGGAAGTGACATCACCCTCCACATCGCCGCTTCCCATCCCCTTTATGTCTCTCGCGACCAGGTTCCGGAGACTTTGGTCGAGGCGGAGCGGGATATCTATGCCGCGCAGGTCACTGGCAAGCCGGCCAATATTCTGGACATAAGATCGTTGATGGCAAGATGGATAAGTTTTTAGCACCGTCTGCCTTGTCGAGCAGGCATTCATCAAGAATCCAGACCTGACGATCAAGGATTTCGTCAACTCGAAGATTGCCGAGCTTGGCGAAACATCGTCATCCGGCGCTTCACCCGCCATATGGTCGGCGAGGATCTGGGCGTGGTGATGACCGATTTTGCGTTTTTGTCCCGGCTTGCTTTATGTTTTTGTGCCTCCCGGCCAGATTTGCCACTTGAGTGGTTGCCCATGATTGGATCCAAACTATGCTCATCCCGAGGCTCTTGTAACAACTGAGTGGGTAGCCACACACCTAAATGAGCCCAACTCGAGGCTTGTTGAGATCAACGAAGACATCTCCTCCTCTATGATGCACGGTCACATTCCTGGCACCGTGCATATCGACTGGCGCGCAGACCTCCAGGATCAGACGATGCTGAGACTATATCTCGCCAGAAGCCTTTGCGGAACTTTGCTCTAGGAACGGAATCACCAAAGAACACCACGGTGGTCTTCTTACGGAGACAAGTCGAACTGGTGGTCATTGCTATGCCCTCTGGGCGTTTTCGCCTGTTTGGGCACGAAAACGTCAAAATTATGGATGGGGTCGCGATAAGTGGATCGCGGAAAACCGTCCTTGACGCGAGAAGGTCCCCAACTATCCGCGCACAGAATATCCTGTGCCCGCCAAGCGCCTCGATGACGAGATTAGGGCTTTTTTCGAACAAGCCCTCAAGCAGAGTCAGGAAAAGAAGCCGCTGATCGATGTTCGGTCGCCCGGCGAGTTCAAGGGAAGTTACCACATGCCTGAGTATCCACAGGAGGGTGTCCTGCGTGGTGGCCTATATCCCGGGGCCAAGAGCTTTCCCTGGAAGCGAGCCGCCAATGACTTGATGCCTTCACCTTCAGATCCGCCGGAACAACTCAAGGCCATCTATGATGCCGCGAAGCGGGACTCGATCCCAATGGCGAAGCTACCGTCCATTGCCGTATCGGCGAGCGTTCCAGCCATACCTGGTTCGTTTTGACGTTGCACTTCTCGGGCGCAAGAAGGTTCGCAATTATGATGGCTCGTGGACCGAGTGGGGGAAACCGCGTGCGGGCGCTCCATTGAGAAAGGTTGAGAAAGGTCAGACTTTTGGGCGGGCCAATGCCAGACATGGCATCCTTGAACGATGCTCGAGGATCATTTATCATGTCCCTATCCACTCGAAGCTTTCCGAGATCATCTCGCTCTTCGAATCGCCGCCCGATCCTGAAAGCGAGACACGCTGATTGTCTTCGCCGACAACGCTGGGAGTCAGGTTCCGCACGCTCGGGCGAAAGGTTCGACCTTGAAGATGTTCGCAAGGGATGAGTGAATGCACCGATACGGTCGGCGTTTTCTTCGAGTGATCCAGACAATTCGTCGCACTTCCGGGTAACCCCGGACCAGCAAGCCCTCACCAAAGGCGATGACACTCCATCCTGTGCAAGGGGCTGGAGGGGTAAGTCCGCAGGAGCTGCTTAGACGTGCCCGCCGTTTTGTGCCGAAGATCGTGGGAGCCGACCTTGTCCGGCAACGCGCAGTCAAACGGTTTATTACATTCCCACCCGCATGAAGAGTGCGGCTCGGGTCTGGTTAAATCGGAGCAGCGCGCTATCAATGCCGCCGCATCTGTTTGAGCCAGGCGTCCAGGTCGCGCCCGGCCTGCTTCAATCCTCTCGCGAAGCGTTTACGCTGACATCGGAGCGGCTCCGGAAGGTAGCCACCGTTGTGCGCTCCATCAAGTCGTCAGTGGCCACTCGTCACCCTCGTAGCGCCTTCGGCGTATTTCGCGGCCAATCGTTCGATGACGCTGTCGGCACTTTGGTCTGCGGTTGAATAGAAGACCTGAATCCCGCGCGGTCCACTGGTTGCCCGGTTGTCTTGGTCCTGGCGCCATCGAAGACCACGGCGCTACATGCCAGTCAGTATTGTCTTGAAGACCCGGTAGCATTCGGACGAGCGATTCTGCGGGCAGCGGCCGTGCGTTTGCATGCTGGAGTGTCAGGTCGGGCCATTGGAAAATCACGCTATGTCCGTCAACGATCAGCACGCGGGGGTTTCATGGGAAGGTCGGCTTCGTGGCAAACTACTCGGCCTGGATCTCATCCACGCAACCAGCTAATGCCTTCTCCCCGTCCTCTCGTCCCGTAAAATTTTCGCGAGGGTCCGGAGGCACTTGCGGGATTAAACTAGGTAGAGAAACAAGCATGCAAGAAAGACTCTGATGATCTGCTCCGCTCGTGGAGCCCAGACGCCATCGAAGCCTCCGCCTTCAAGCGTGACGTTTGGCGGCGCATCGAACAGTCGCGCGCGGTGCGGCTGAGCGCGTCCAAGGCTTTTCGAATGGCTGGCGCGGCGCTCGGATGCTTCGCTGGCGGCGGTCGCTCGCGACGATCGGTGGCGTCTTCATCTGGCTCTGTACTTTGCAGGCCACGATGCGCAACGTGCATACCTCCGATGACGTTGATCCGTATGCGCAGGTCTGTTTTGAAATGAGAAGAGTGTCTGGATCGTTTGCAGCGGCCGCGATCGCCGTCGGTCTTCTGCGCCACTACCGCCGTCTACTTCTGGAAAGCGGAGCGCTCCTCATCCACGAGTTGGCTGCGCTCACCGAGTTTTGCCCTGGATGATCAACAAGCGAGAAGCAGCGTCAGAGCTGGATCACATCAGGGATTATCAGGCGGAATGCGCGTTGATGTGTGCGCGCGGATCGCCGAAGGACTCGACGCGCAGCTGGCGAAGGCTGATCTGCGATGGTCAGCAAAGTCACGCCGGGAGATCCAGAGCGCCATCATTGAGACCGATCACGACCTGTCGGTTCCGAGTGCGTGCCGGGTGAAAATGCTCGAACACTTTTACCGGATTGCCGCCGAGCTTCCGGAGAAGAGACGAACAGAATATCTCCCGGCTGGTTGCTTTTTCCTGTGGTGCTGCGCCCGGGAGCGATGGCGCAGTCGCAACGCTCAGTAGTGCAGTCGGCTCGTCGCGAGCAAATTGAATACCCATCTTTGCCGGCGAGCGAGCATTGTCGGCTCGTTGGCTGGGCCTCAGGAAGATTCTGACGTTCTCGCGATGTCGCGGCTGTAGGTGCGAGGGAGACGATCTGGCCCTTAACGATATCATGGACCGCTGGCAAAGTAGATTGACCGATACCTGATCAGGCTCACGGGGAGCGAGGCGGTGGCCGTCGATCTGCCCAGGAGACCTTTGTCCGCGTCTGGGAATCGCTTTCGCTACCGGCCAGCGTAGCGTTCTCCACCGCTATTTGCCATCGCGTCCACCCGCTCGCCATCACGTCCGCTGGCAGCTGGTGTCACCCGACGATTTTCATGGATGCGCCGGCGGATACCGCAGGCCCTTTGAGAGAGCGTTCGCGGCGGATCCTGATCCGCGCGCGTGGCTGAACACAGGCTGAACGCGCCGAGGCCGTTCGCGAGGTTGCGATTACCGAACTAACACCCGACTCTCCGCGAGGCTCTGATCCTCTTCTTACATACGAGGAAATGTCCTATGAACAGATCGCACTTCCATTCAGCGATGCTCTTCGCCAACAAAGCCGCCGAGACACGGAGCTTCTACCGTGCCGTGCCTTCCTGCGCGAGAGACTGCACGACGGCTCGATATCCGCTAGGACGAGTCGATGAGGTTTCAGAGTTGCCCTCTACGGTGTAGCTCGGTTCTTATAGCTTCTTTACGCCTCAGAAGTCATCTAAGCCGATTGCATTCTCTTCGGGCGTGGCGTTCCAGTGCAACCATACTTTGCGGACAAGGTCGTGAAGCGTGCCAACTCCTGGGCGTGGGTGGGCAAGGCCTCTGGCCGGTCGCTGGTCTGCCCGCCTCCTGAAAGAAGCGACCCAGCCGTTTGGTCGTGATAATCAGGTTTACAAGCGGTTCACTGAAACGTGCTACGCCGCGTGCCGCGCATTCCCCGGGAACATGAATAAAGTCGCCAGCTCGGGCGCTGATCCAGGTGTAGCTCTGTCCGTCATCCTGCAAGGCCTCGAGCCCGAGACCTGAAAATGACCAAAAATCCTCCGTGTCGGCGTGGGTGTGGCGGAACAGCGCTGCCGGAGTGCGGATCGTTCCACTTCAATACGCAAAAGTCAGCGAATGCTGTCGTCCGGTGAGGTCCAAAATTCGACGGTCGGTCCAGAAGAACTCGGACGATGCGACCTTGTCGTGGGATTCTTCTGCAAGACTCCGGACTCTCCGCTCACGACTCATGGCTCTCCTCTCTTCCAGTGACGCGCTCTTCCGAGGCTGAGAAGGCTCGTTGAACGTCCGCGCGATCTTCGTACGAGTCCTTCTTTGCGTGCTGTGGAGAAAGCGCCGTGGAAGGCGGCCAAAGAGCAATACGTAACTGAACGAAGTACA
>ERZ1370068.10486-contig-9181_pt1 | contig 24431 bp, 28 predicted proteins | sample MGYA00561227_ERZ1370068 | MGnify/ENA primary metagenome ERZ1370068 (study PRJEB38410, sample SAMEA6850437) | metagenome | study: Metagenomic assessment of the ecological functions of the soil: analysis of the soil microbiota associated with the...
GATGGCACGTTCAGTTACGTATTGCTGTACGGGTTCAGGTGAAGCTCTGGGCGAGCTGGAAGCGCTTGCTGGTGCGGTGCCTGCTTGCCGTTGAAGGGCGCGCCCGTCTGCTTGGAAGCCGCTGGCGAGAAGGATCAGGATCGGCTCGAAGCGGCCCTCGCGGTCGAGGTTGCTGCCCCGCCGTCCCTTCTGGGTACGAGACCGAGCTCTCCAGGAAGGTGGAGGCGGAGAGGACCGCCGGTGTGGCGCACGATGCCCGAGTTCGCGGTGTCGGTGATGGTGGAGGCGGCGCTGGGCGAGCGCGGTGGTGCCGAGGACGGGCGAGCTGATCTCGCCGCTGAGTCGTCGCTCGTCGCTGCGATTCGCCCTGGACGAGGAGGCGCTGCCGCGGGCCGAGGTTCAGGTCCAGCTTCAGCATGCCGTTCCAGCGATTCGTCTCCGGCGCGATGGCGAAGTCCTCTTTGCCGCCGGGAGTGGCCGCTCCGCTGGCCACGAAGGGCGGGATCTTCGAGAGGTCGAAGTTGATGCCGCGCGTCTCGTCCAGCTTCTCGAAGGCGCCGAAGAAGAAGACCTTGTCGCGCTTCACCGGCCCTCCGACCGTCCCGCCCCACTGGTAGCGCTCGAGCTTGGGCGCGTCCTGGTTGGGGACGTTGGAGGAATCGAGCGCGTCGTTGCGCGCGAACAGGAAGGCGGAGGCCTGCCAGTCGTTGCTCCCCGACCGCGTGACGATGTTCGTCACCCGCCCTGGGCGCGCCCGAACTGCGCCTCGTAGCCGGTGGTGATGACCTCGAACTCCTGGATCGAGTCCTGGGTGTAGCAGCGCACGAACGGTCCGCCCGTGAGCGGGTTGTTGTTGTCGGCGCCGTCGACGAGGAAGGACAGGGCGGCCGTGCGCTCGCCGAAGATCGAGATCTGGTCGAGGTTGCCGCCGGGCGCGCCTGCCGGTGGCGGGCGTGGCCCCGGGCACGAGCTTCACGAGGTCCACGAACTCGCGGCCGTTCAAGGGCAGGGCGTCGATGGCCCGTCTCGCAGATGCGCGTCGAGACCTCGGAGCGGCGGGTGTCCACGACGGGCGGCTCCGCCACCACGTCGACCGATCCCTCGCGGCCGGAGGGCCGGGCACAGGATCGACGCGCGTCTCCGCGTCGATCCCCACCTCGACCGACTTGCGTACCTGGGGCGAGAAGCCTGAAGCGTCGCCTCCCACGCTGTAGCTCCCGGCGGGAGCGGGGCCACGCGATATCCGCCGGGGCAGACGAGATCACGCTCTGCCGTCGCGCGGGCAGACCGCCCGCGCACGGTCACGGTCGCGGCCGGCAGCGGCGCCGCTCGAGTCCTTGATGGTGCCGGACACCGGAGCCCGTGATCTCCTGCGCGTGTGCGGAGGCGGCGGAAAGGACGGCAACGAGAACCGCCGGGGCGAGGCGCGCGGCGCGCGACGACGAGCGGGACCGATCGATTCGGGACTCCTCATGGCGTGGTGACCTCGAGCGCTGCCCCCGGTCAGCGCGGCTTGACTTCGAGCAGCACGGGCAGCGAATCTGGAGCGGGAAAGGCGCCACGGGGCGAGCCGGTAGGCACGGCGCTGGCGTACGGCCGGAACCGGCTCGGGAAACCGGCGAGCCGGGTCGTGTTGTAGACACCCCATTGCGGGCCGATGAAAGAGGAATGCTGGGCGCGTCGTACGCAGCGCCGCTGCAGCTCGACGGCGAGGGTCGCCATCTCCGCGCGCATCGGAGGTCGCTTCGAACCGGCGCGGGACGCTTGTCCGCCTCCGGGTCCGCGAAGCGTGGAAGTTCACTTCCGATTTCTCTCCGGTCGGACGCACGAGCGCGCCATCCAGCTGGCCGCGGTAGAACTCGTAGGGCGTGGGCCCGCGGCTGCCGGAAGCCCATGCTCATCTCGAAACGCCCGCGCTTGAGCGCCGCGTCGTCCCAGGCATTGTGATTCGAGCGTCTTCACCGTCAACGCCACCCCGACCTCGGCAGGTTCTGGCGCCAGGATCTCCGCCGCCGCCGCCCAGTCCGTCCAGCCCTGCACGGTCTGGAAGGTGCTCGCATCGGCTCCGTGCCCGCGACGCGGATTCCGTCCGCTCCCGGGCTAGCCCGCGCGGCGTCGAGGCAGCTTGGTGGCACTCGGCGACGTTGTGCTGCGTCAGGGATCGCGGGCCAGGGCCGCGTCCTTCCACTTCTTCTGCGATTCGGCCAGCGCCGGTCCGCGTCCGCGGGCGGCGCGTAGCCGTTGAGCGCTTCCTTCGTGATCCGCGGGCGATCGATGCGCCATGCTGAGCGCCTTGCGCACGCTCTTCGATCGTCGAACGGCTTGCGGCGCGTGTCGACGTACAGGGAGACGGTGGGGCCGCGTGTCCGGATACCAATATTGGTGGTGGGCCGGATCCGCGGCCACCCATTCCTTCTCGATGTCGGGAAAGAAGAGCGACGCCCAGTCCACCTGGTTCGCGACCAGCGCCTTCACGATGATCGGCGTTGCTCCGGTACAGCGGTACGCGGAGCACGTCCACGCCAGGCTTGCCCGTCTGCCAGTAGGAGGGATTGCGAGCCGGCTCGTACACCGTGGGCTCGAACTTGAGGCACCGTGACGAACGGTCCGGTGGCCCACGGGCGACAAGCGGGTCGTCGAAGGTCGCAGGCTGGGCGACGTCCTTCCACTTGTGCTCGGGCACGATGACCTGCTCGCCGAGGTAGACGGCGCCCGGCGTGTACGGCGATAGCGAGCTTGAACTCGACGGTCTGCGCGTCGCTTGCGCGGTCACGCGCTCGAACTGCCAGACCCCGTCGTGGTCGAGGCGGAGTAGCGCCGCATGAGGTCGAAGGTGAAGGCGACGTCGCGCGCGCACTGAAGGGCTGGCCGTCCGACCAGCGCACCCCGCCCGCGTCGTGACGCGGAAGGTCGAGGTTGTCCGCGCTCAGGAGTAGGCCGAGGCCAGCCAGGGCGTGAAGAGGACCCGTCGCGCGGTTGCTGATGAGGAGCGGCTCGTAGATGCCGGCCCAGGTCGGCCATCGCGATTCGGCGTCGCTGCGGAAGGGATTGAACGAACGTGTCCAGGTGCCCTGGCGCGGACCGACGACGGCAGTGAGTGACGGACAGGCGGCTTGCCCGCCGTGGCTGGCCAGCCAGTGCGCGGCTCCCGATCGTGACCAGCACGACTGGCCATCCCGACATCTCCAGCTCGAGCCGCGTCCCGTCGGTGCCATAGCACCTCCGTGGAGCGGTTTGGAACAGAGCCAAATCATACGCTGCTCAGGATGACAGCGCGTTCAGACGGTGTGACGGACGGCACACGCACGTCCCTGGCAGTGAACCCGTGCTGCTGGCGATGGTACGAGGCCGTCCGAACGTCTGGCTCGACTTGGACAGCTCGAAGCGTCCATGTCGCCCGCGACGTCCTTCACGCGCTGCGACCAGGCTCGCCTTCCTCGTCGTCGGTGAGGGGACGGAAGCCGCGGGCCAGGGCCGTCGCCTGCTTCAAGTGCTCGAGGGTCGTGAGGCCCACGACCTGCGCCGAGACGGGCTGGCTCAGCGCGTAGCGGTAGCACTCCTGGGCGCGTCAGGCCCGAGGCCTCCATGATGCCGCGCGGATGGCTGCCGCCGTATCCCTTCATCCCGATGACGCCGACGTTCTGCTGCAGGCACACCGGAACGACTTCCTTCTGGAAGCTGCGATAGTGCGCGTCCATCGACGTTGATGGGCATCTGGGCGGTGTCCCAGTCGTGCGGCTTGCCGAGCATCTTGAGGTGGATGCGCGGGTGCTTGTGGCCGGTGAAGCCGATGAAGCGGACCTTGCCTCGCCTTCCGCGCTTCGATGCGCCGCCTTGCAGGCCGCCCTTCTCGAACACCCAGTCGGGATCGTTGTCGTAGACCATCTCGTGGAACTGCCAGAGGTCGATGTGGTCGGTGCGCAGGCGGCGCAGGCTGTCCTCGAGGCACTTCAGCGAGCCCTCGTAGTCGCGGCTCGCAGTTCTTGGTCATGAGGAACACCTTCTGCGCGCCGGCCGTCCATGCGCCAGGCGCGCTGCCCCATCAGCTCCTCGGACCGCCCGTCGTGGTAGTCCCAGGCGTTGTCGAAGAACGTGATGCCCTCGTCGAGGGCCGTCGTGCATGAGCGCGGACGGCCTCCGCGTCGTCCGTGATCGTGCCGATGTGCCAGCCCCCGAGGGCAGGATGGAGACGCGCTCGCCCGTGCGCCCGAGACGCGCGTGGGCAGGCCGCCCGGACCGGTGGCGGTCGTCTGCGCGACCCCTCCTGAGCCAGGACGCTCGCGCGGCGCGCCCACCGCCGCCTGCTTCGAAATCCCTGCGCGTGTCGTCGCCGGACTGGCCGCCTTCCCGTTTGGCCGCGATGTTACCGTAAACGGTGATGGCGTTCCGTAGCAGGATCAGGCGTGCAAAGCGATGGGCTCGCGCCGGAGGCTCAGCCGAAGCTCATGGAGTGGCCAGCCCTAGTCCCCGGGACATACACGCATGTTCGTCTGGGTCGCGTCGCGCGCGCTCTTCGCGTCATGCCCCCTCGCCCGGCACGCTCGTTGCTGTCGTGCGGGCACTTCGTCCTTCGCTTACCGGGAGAGGAAACATGCGCCCGAAGGCGTTACTGCCGGCCGTGCTCATCGCGCTGACCGCGCGCGTTTCCGCAGACGATCGAGGACAACGTGATGCGAAGGCTGCACCTCTGTACCGCCGTGCTGTCAGCTCCGCTCGCGACCGCTGGAAGCTACTGGAGACCCGCTCAGCGCGTCAACGGGACATCGGGAAGATCACCACCCAGAGCGTTTCCGGGATGGTCGAGCTGTAGACGGACCGCCTGAACGTCATCGCCTCCTCTACCTGTCGGACGGAAGCCAGCCAGGGCGTCCTGCACGGCGTGAGCGGATGGCGGACCTCACCGTGGCCGCGAAGTTCAACCTGCTGGAAACGGACTTCACGCGCAGCGGGGTCGCTACGCGATCATGACCGTGGCCGCAGGCACGCCCATCGGTGACCTACGCCGGACTACTATCCGCTCTCGCTGGGCAGCGCCAGCCGCACTCTCTCGGGAAGGCTGACCTTGAGCTTCCGCGCCAAGCGGGCTGGTTCCTCGACGGCACGTCCGCGTACACGTGGCGCGACAACGTGACGCTGGACCGGGCCTCACTACTACACCAACGACCAGCTCTTCTTCAGCGACCAGGTGGCCATGCCCGACGTGTTCGACTACACGGTGAGCGCCGGGCTACCGCCGGCCGGGGCTGGACATCCCGATCTCGCTTCTCCCAGCAGATCACGCGGGGCGGCGGCGACATCCGCCGCCGGACGCGCCGTTCGTCTCGAACCGCATGAACTACTCGAAGGTGGACGCGCTCGTCACCTACGACCTGCCGATGGTGAAGAGCACTCTCCGTCCGGGCCGCGAGGCTCGGCACATCGTCCAGGGCCGGAACGCGGGACAGGCGACCACGGTCACCGCCGGCCTCCTGTACACTTCCACTTCATGAACTCGAGGGCATCTTCCATGAGGGCTTCGCCGCTCGTCGCGCGCGACCGTGATCACCGTCGTCCTGGCCCTGGCCGGCTCCGGCTGCAACCAGGACATCCGACGTTTGCCGATCCCTCTCCCCACACACTCCGGCCAGCGGCGACGCCGGGGCGGCCAACTGGCGCATGATCGTCCTCTCCGGCCCCGGAGACTTCCGGTGCCCGCGCCCGCGCCGCGACGTCGGATGCGTACCGGGCCGAGCTGGCCGCGATCAAGGCCGCGCAGGGGGCGCTCACCGACGCCCAGCGCGCGTCCATCGAGTATCTGAGCGGCGGCGGCGCGTGCTGCGCTGGAACGGGATGTCATGCGCGAGCTGGTGGCCAAGGCCGACCTCGCCGCCCGCACCGCAACGGCACGTACCCGCCCCGGATCCAGAGAACCCGTTCGCGGACCCCAATTTCCTTCGGCGATCCGCCCTACGCCGCGCGCTGCTACCAGCCACGTCAGCCTCGCCCAGTGCGAGGCCTCGAAGGTCGCGTGGTTCTACAAGTACCAGTACAACCGGCCGTCGCCCTCGAAGGTGTCGACAGCGGCGACACGGCCCTGATGCCCGACGACCGACCTCACCTGCTTATCCCTCCGAGGACGCCGTCCTCTCCGGCGTGTCCGCCGAGCTCACTCAGACCCTGTTCCCCACCTCCACGGAGGAGATCACGCGCCGGGGCGGCCGAGCGGCGGGAGGCCGCGCTGCTCTCGAGCAGGGCGCGCGGCCGGCGACACTCGCCGCCGGTCTCGCCCTGGGCAAGGCGATCGCGCGCCGTGTTCGCGGCGCGGGCGACCACTGGACGGAGTTCCGGACGGCGGGCGGCACGCCAGCCACGCGGCCTGAGGCTCTCTCAATGCCACCACCGCCCGGGCAGTGGATCCCGTGGCACAGCATGGGAGACGCCACCCCGGCCGCCCATGCTCCCCGCTTTCAGGCCAGGATTCGAGGCGCCTGGATGATGACGACCCACGGACATCGCGAGACGCGCCCGGGCGCCCGCCTTCCGCTTCGTCCGCGCAGATGCAGCAGGGGAGCTGGCCGAGGTCAAGAACGCCGTCGAGAACATCTCCCGCGAGCAGCTCGCCATCGTCCTACAAGTCGGGCGGACGGCGTGAGCACCCCACGCCCCCGGCCACTGGAACGCCATCGCGTCGGAATACGTCGCGGGCGCCCACTTCAGCGAGGTCCGCGCCGCCCGCGCCTTCGCGCCTCCTGAACATGGCGATGCACGATGCGGCCGTGGGGTGCTGGGACGTGAAGTTCACGTATTTCCAACCCTCGGCCTTCACAGCTCGATGCCGGCATCAGGACCGTGATCGGCCTGCCGGACTTTCCGGCCTACACGTCAGGGCACTCGACGTTCTCCGCCGCACCGCCGCCGTTCTGTCATCTCCTACCTGTTCCCGAGCGGGAGCGTCGTCGCTTCGACGCCATGAAGGAGGAAGCGGCCATCTCGCGCCTCTACGGGGCCATCACTACCGAGTGCGGACATCGAGGTCGGCAAGGACCACGGCCAGCGCATCGGCGGCTACCACCGCGTCAGCTTCGCGAGGCAGGACGGCGCGAACTGAGGACGCTCAGCGACCGGCCTGAACACGCTCGACGGTCTTGAGCTGGAGCGCGCGCGACGCCGCCGCGCTCCACCGGCGTGCCGGTCAAGGTCACCTTCTCGCCGGCGAGGCCGGCGATCCTGGTCCCTTCACGGAGAAGGGACGGCCACCAAGGAGGACGAACACGCGTGCCATCGTCGGCGAGGAAACCCGCGGTGACGCCGCGGGCGAGGCAGGGCGTTCCCGCATCCCGCGTGTTCGGTGCCGGAGGCGCCGCGCGTGAGATAGCAGTGGAGGTCGACGACCTCCCCGCTCAACGTCACGTCCGCGGTCTCCGCCGAGCGCACGGCGACCGGGCCTCCGATTCCGAGCAGACACGCCACCGCGATGGCCAGGGCAGTCGTTTTCATGTCGCGCCTCCAGTGACGAGCAGCCTAGCGGCGGACGCGCCCGGCACATCGGCGCGCGGGCCTAGGACAGGCCTACGACTTTCGACGTATTCCGAAGGAAGCCGCGAGGGGTTACCTTACGGAAGCGATGGCGACGCCTCCGGCCACTCCGCGTCTGCTGCGTCTGGCCGGCCTCCTGGTCTGGCTCATGGTCGGCATACCCACCGCCCTTCAGGGGACGGGCCGGCTCGAAGCCTTCGCGGTGTGGGTCGGGGGCTTCCTGATCTTCGGCGCCCTCTTCGCGGCCACGACGGGTGGAGGGCCGCATCCCCGGGAGTGTGGACGGCCGCCCTGATGGCCGCAGGCCGCCGCCGTCATCGCGATGACCGCGGTCCAGTGCCGCGGCTACGAGGGCACGCTCCTCGTCCTCGTCGCCATGCAGGCCGGCTGGCGGATGCGGCCGCGCGAGGGGCTCGGCTGGTCGTCGTGCAGACGCTCGCCCTGGCCTGGGCCATCCAGCATCACTGGTCGTTCCGCCAGGCCCTGCTGCTCGCGCCGCCCTATCTCGGCTTCCAGGTCCTGGCCCTGCTGGCCCTGGGAGCGCTCGCGCGAGAGATGCGCGTGGCCGCGGAGCTGGCGAGCACCAACGCGGAGCTGCTGGCCACGCGCGAGCTGCTCGCGCAGACGGCGCGTGTCAACGAAAAGGCTGCGCATCGCGGGCGAGCTGCACGATGCCAGTGGGCCACCACCTGGCCGCCCTCAGCCTCAACCTGGAGGCGCTGGCCCAGGACCACGTGGTGCCGCCGGCTCCGCTGGAGACGGCGCGCGCGCTGACGCGGCGCGTGCTGGACGACGTCGAGATCCCGTCGTGGATTCTGCTGGCCCGGGACGGCGGCGTCGACCTGGCCCAGGCCCTGGCCGCCTCGCCGCCGCCATCCCCGCCGCTCTCGTGCACGTCGAGGCGCCGGGCCTCGTCCTGACCGACCCCGCGCGCGCCCACACCCTGCTGCGCTGCTGCCAGGAGATCGTGACCAACTCCGTCAAACATTCCCAGGCCGCGAACCTCTGGATCTCGATCCACATGGTGGACGGCGCGGTGGAGCTCAGGGCCCGGGACGACGGGGCGGGCGCGACCCAGGCGTGGCGCCGGCCGCGGTCTCCAGGGGATGCGGCGCCGGCTGGAAGAGATCGGGGGCGCCCTGGAACACGCAGACCCGGCCCGGCGAGGGTTTCCAGATCCGCGCCATCCTGCCCGTGGGGACGGCGGTGTGATCCGCGTCCTCGATCGCGGAGGACGAGACGCTCGTGCGCGCCGGCGTCCGCACGCTGCTCGAGCGCCAGGACGGGCATGACGGTGGTGGCGGAAGCGACGGACGGCGAGGAGGCGCTGGCGCGCCTGCGCTACGGAATCGACGTCGCGCTCCTCGACGTGCGCATGCCGCGGCGGGGCGGCATCCAGGTCCTCGAGGTCGTGAACACCTGGCCGTCGCCGCCGGCCTGCCTGCTCCTGACCACGTTCGACGACCGCGACGCGCCTCCTCGCCGGCGTCCGCGCCGGCGCCCGCGGCTATCTCCGCAAGGACGTCACCATCCAGACCCTGGCCCGGGCCATACGCGTGCTGGCGGAAGGCGGAACGTTCTTCCAGCCCTCGCTGACGGAGAAGCTGCTCCGCGGCGTCTCGCGCGTGGCCCGGCCGGCCACGCCGGAGCCCGTCTTCATGGATCCTCTCACCGCGCGCGAGACGGAAGTGATGCGGCTGGTGGCCGGCGGCTACAGCAACCGCGAGATCGGAGAGGCGCTGAGCGCGGCGGAAGCGACGGTCAAGGTCCACGTCTCGAGCATCCTGTCCAAGCTCGGGGTGCGGGACAGGGTTCAAGCGGTCCTGCGCGCGCTGGAGAGCGGCCTGATCTAGGATTACTCCGCGTCGCACCGCGCAGAAGCGCGTTTCACGGGCGGAGGGCAACTTGAGCAAGAGCACTTCAGCGCCATGGCCGGACCCAAGGCCAAGGGCGAGGCGCCGCGGATCGGCGTGGGCATGATGGGCTACGCGTTCATGGGCAAGGCCCACTCCAACGCGTACAAGACCCAGCCGCTACATGATGTATCCGCCCGTGGCCATCCCCGAGCTCGTGGCCATCTGCGGGCGCGACGAGAAGGCGGTGCAGGAGGCGCAGAAGCGCTACGGCTACCGCAAGCACTACACGGACTGGAAGAAGATGCTGGACGACAAGGAAGTCCAGCTCTTCGACAACGGCGGGCCCAACGACGCCCACGCCGAGCCCTCCATCGCCGCCGCCCGAGCGGGCAAACACGTCTTCTGCGAGAAGCCGCTGGCCCGCACCGCGCAAGAGGCGAAGAAGATGCTGGACGCGGTGAAGAAGGCGAAGGTCAGGCACCAGACCGCCTTCAACTACCGCTTCGTGCCCGCCGTGCGCCAGGCCTACGAGCTGATCAAGAGCGGCAAGCTGGGGCGGATCTACCACTTCCGCGCGGTCTACCTGCAGGAATGGATCATGCCGCAATACGACACGCCCCTCATCTGGCGCCTGCAGAAGAAGCTCTCGGGTCGGGCGCGCTCGGCGACCTGGGCACGCACATCATCGACCTCGGCCGCCACCTCATCGAGGAGATCGGAGTCCGTGAGCGCCCTGACCCGGACGTTCATCGAGCACCGGGCCCGCCTCGACGGCAAGGGCACGGGCAAGGTGGACGTGGACGACGCGTTCGTGGCCGTCGTCGAGTACGAAGAACGGCGCGATCGGCACCCTCGAGGCCACGCGTTACGCGGGCGGACGCAAGAACCACAACCGGTTCGAGATCAACGGCGAGAAGGGCACGATCGTCTTCGACCTCGAGCGGCTCAACGAGCTCGAGGTCTACTGGGTGGACGAGGAGCCCAAGGAGACGCGGGGCTTCCACCGCGTGTCCGTCACCGAGGGGTACCATCCGTTCATCTCGAACTGGTGGCCCCACGGCCACATCATCGGCTGGGAGCACGCGATGGTGCACGAGGTGAACCACCTGCTCGACTGCATCGTGAACGACAAGGACGTGGCCCCGCTGGGCGCGGACTTCGAGGACGGCTACAGGTGCGCGGTCATCTGCGATGCCATCCTGGAGTCGGCGCGCTCGAAGAAGCAGGTGAAGTGCCGCTATTGAACCAGTGAGCCCAGCGCCGCGTAGCGGCGGTGGGCGACGGGGGTTTCAGGGGGAGTTCATTCCCACCTCGATGCCGAATGAATTCCCCCTGAGATAAAAGACGGAGGTGATCATGAGCAAAGAGTTCAAGCCCGAATACATGCAGATGGCGGTCCTCACGGCCGCGCTGCAGGAACTGACACCGCGCGACAAGCGGCGCCAGGATCCCGACCTCGCCGTCGAGGACTGGATCCGTTTCGGGCGCGACCTCGGCGTGCACCGCCTCCAGCTCTCCTCGGCCCTGCCCGAAGAGCTGGCGGACGTGCCACCGGAGGCGATGCTCGATCCGGTGGCCGACCACCTGAACGTGCTCAAGCCGCTCGATCCCAGCCGCGTCCGGCGCATCCAGTCCGCCCTCAAGGCCTCCGAGATGAGCTTCTCGGACCTCGGCTACTTCGACAACATGCTCGTGGGCGACCGAGCGCTTGCGCCGGATCAAGCACGACTGGATGGTGAAGATCATGGACGCCGCCGTCGCCCTCGGGGTGAAGGCCGTGTGCGGGTTCGTGGGCCGGAACATCTCGCTCGACATGGACCAGAACCTCGAGGACTTCGAGCGGAGCTTCGTGCCCCTCCTGAAGGCGGCCAAGGACCGCGGCCTCGAGTACCGCGTCGAGCAGTGCCCGATGCCGGGCTGGAACACCGACCGACCAACTGGCACAACCAGATCGGCTACACGCCCGGGGATGTGGATCCGCGCTGCACCGCATCGCGAGAAGCACAAGGTCGGCGACCAGCTGCGCATCCACTACGACCCGTCCCACGCGATCCTGATGGGCCAGAACACGCGCGACGTCTTCCAGTTCCTGAAGGACGAGGGCTACGCGTTCCTGATCGGCGGCTTCCACGTGAAGGGCCAGGTCATCAACCCCAAGGGCGTGGCGGAGTGGGGCTACGGCGGGCAGACGGTGGACGCGCGGCGACCGCAAGGACGGCAAGCCCGATCCCGACCTGCGCAAGCAGGTCCGCGGCCTGGCTCAAGCAGGTCGTGCTCTGGCCACGCACGAGCTGCCGGGCACGGCGCGGCACGATCCCCTCGCCTACCTGCAGAACCGGACGGTGGACTGGCTCGACCACCAGCTCGCGGCGCGCGAGCTGCTGCAGTTCAAGAACGGCGTCTCGCACGGTGGACCTCGTGGTCGAGCACGAGTACCCGGACGCGCGGGTCCAGGACCCGCGGAAGCTGGCGCCCATCCTCAAGGGCTCGATCGCCTTCACGCGCGCGATCGACGAGGCCGCGGCCGCCATGTTCGCGCTGCACCGCGTGCTGGAGAGCCAGGGCATCAAGGTCCAGGGCGTCGGGCGCGAGGGGCCTACCGGAGCTGAAAACACGAACGCCCGGGGCCGGAAGGCCTCGGGCGTTCGTTTACGTCTGGCGAGACTTAAGCGATGGTGACGTTGGCCGCGCGCGGCCCCTTCGGGCTGTCGACGACCTCGAACTTCACCTTATCGCCCTCGTTGAGGGTGCGGAAACCCTCGGCGCGGATCTCCGAGTGGTGGACGAAAACGTCCGGACCACCCTCGCGCGAGAGGAAGCCGAAGCCCTTGGCTTCGTTGAACCACTTGACTGTGCCTTCGATCATGAACGTGCAGGCCTCCTTGGCCTGAAGCCTCGAGTCGCTTCGTCACCTGCGCGCCCACGAAACGAAGGGCAGCCACCGTGGCCGCCCTCATTCTGGAAAGCCAGACAACTCGACTAATGCATCCTTATTGTAGCGCGTTTCGGGGTCAGTGCGACTTGTATTCGTTGAGGCGGGTATAGAGGGTCGCGACGCTGATCTGGAGGGCGGACGCCACCTTCTTCTTGTCCCCGTCGAACTGGTCGAGGGCGGCCAGGATGAGCCGCCGTTCCGCGTCCACGAGGGGGGTGCCCACGGACATGGTGAGGCTCTTCCCGGTGGCTTTCTTGCCGGCGGTCGTCTCTCCGAGCTCGTCGAGCCCGATTTCCGTGTCCGCCACGATGAAGGCGTGATGGATGACGTTCTTGAGCTCGCGTAGGTTGCCGCGGCCACTTGTGGCCGCGCAAGGCGCTCGCGGGCGGCGGGGTGAGGTGTTTGGAGGTGCCCTCGGCCGCGTTGAGCTCGGCGAGGAAATGATCGGCCAGCGGCTCGACGTCGTCGCCACGCTCCCGCAGCGGAGGCAGGGGATGGGAAAGACGTTCAGGCGGTAGAGGAGGTCCTCGCGCAGCTTCCCCGCGGACACGGCCTCCTCGGGCCGCGCGGTTGGTGGCGGCGATGATGCGCACGTCCACGGGGATCGCCTTGTCCGCGCCCACCCGGAGCACGTCGGACGTCTCCAGGACGCGCAGGAGCTTGACCTGCAGCTCCACCGGCATCTCCGTGATCTCGTCGAGGAACAGCGTCCCCGTGTGGCGCGCGCTCGAAGTACCCCTTGTGCATGCGCGTTCCGCGCCCGTGAAGCTGCCGCGCTCGTGGCCGAACAGCTCGCTCTCGATCACGGTCGGAGAGATGGCGCCGCAGTCCACGGGGATGAACGGCTTCCTGCTGCGGCGGCTGAGGGCGTGGATCGTCTGCGCCACGACTCCTTGCCCGGTGCCCGTCTCCCCGGTGAGGAGGATGCTGGCGTCGGTGCGGGCCACGCGGCCGATCAGGTCGTACACCTTCTGCATGGGCGGTGAGGCGCCGATGAGCGCGCCGAACCGGCCCATCCGGCGCAGCTCGGTCCGCAGCGCTCCGATCTCGCCCTTCATCTCGAGGGTGCGGGTCACGTTGGCCGAGCACCATCTTGAGGCGGGCGAAGTCCACGGGCTTGGTCAGGTAGTCGGCGGCGCCGCGGCGCAGGGCGTCCACCGCGGTCTCGACGCTCGCCTGTCCCGTGATCAGGACGACTTCGGGGCGGCCGGGCCCTGGTCATCGAGGAGGTCCAGGCCTGCTGCCGTCGGGCAGATGGATGTCGACGAGGACGATGTCGGGTACGGTGGCCGCGATCTCCCGCGCGCCTGGCGCCAGGGTGGAGGCCGCAGGTCACCGCGAACCCCTCGCGCTCGACCAGCTCGGTCAGGACGGCGGCGATCTCCGGTCGTCGTCGACGACAAGGGCCCCGCGGCCTGATGTTTCAGATTCCATAATGTGGAGCAGTTTCCCAGTCTGCGCCCTCGCCCAGGGCAACGCAAGCTGCGGTTCTCGCCCCACATCGGCACGCGAAATTCGATGGCCTCGATCTTGCTGTAAGGGTCTGCCGATCCCCTTGATTCCGCCTGACCTGTTCGCTGGTTCGCTCTGGGCGCACCGGCTCTCGCGGAGACGCTGGGAGACCGCGAGGCCGACGCATGGCAGCCCTCACCAGCGCCGCCGGCGCCGCATCCAGCCAAGCGCTGAAGGCTGCCCGGCGTTCTTCCGGAGGAGTGGCCGCGCACGCGCGAGGTCCTCGTCTTCGAGGTCGAGGGCCAGAGCGTACGGCCTTCCCACCGCCGACGTGCGCGAGCTGGTGCGGGCGGTGACGATCACACCGCTTCCCAACGCCCCCGCCGTCATCGAGGGCGTCGTCAACGTCCGGGGCCAGGTCCTCCCCGTGCTGGACATGCGCGCTCGCTTCCGCCTGCCCGCGCGCCCTCTCGATCCGTCCGACCACTTCATCGTGGCCTCGGCCGGTCGCGCGCGGCGTGATCCTGCACGTGCGACCGGCGCGACGCATCTGGCTCTCCTCGACGAGGACTCCGATCCAGCCCTCGCCGACGCTCGGACCGAGCGCGCACCTACGTGGCGGGAGTGGCCAAGCTCGAGGACGGCATGGTGCCTCATTCACGACCTCGACGACTTTCCTCTCCGACGCGGAAGCCGCCTCCTCGACGAGGCGCTGCGCGCCCCGGGCCCGACGATGAGAGAGGGAGCTCCTCGCCCTCGTGGCGCAGCGGTCGGGCATGGTCTTCGCGCCCAACCGGCGCGTGGAGGCGAGGCCGGCATCGCGCGCGCCATGAAGCGCGCGGGAGCGGACGACACTCGCACGCCTACCTGCGCGATGGTCCGCGGCGACGGAGCTCGGCCTGGACGGCTTCGTCGACGAGCTGACGGTCGAGGAAACCCACTTCATGCGCGACCCGGACCAGATGGAGCTCGTCCGTCGAGAGGTGTTCCCCGCCCTCAGGCGCCGCGCGGAGCGTCGCCGCGCGGGTCTGGAGCGCGGGCTGCGCCACGGGCGAGGAGGCCTACAGCCTCGCCATCCTGCTCGAAGAGGAAGGGCTGGACGAGCGGCGCCGTCGTCCTGGGCACCGACCTCTCCGCCGTCTCCCTCGAGAAGGCGCGGGCCGGCTCGTATTCGGACTATGTCGATGCGCGACGTCGAGCAGCAGATTCCTCCAGGACTACTTCCGCCGTGTCCGAGGGCGCCGCATCCTCGTCGATCGCATTCGGAGCATGGTGCGCTTCGAGCGCCCTCAACCTCGTCCGGCCCGGATGACTACGCGGCGGCCGGCGCCTTCGCCATGGATCTCATCCTCTGCCGCAACGTCCTCATCTATTTCGGCGCGCGAGAAGGTGGGACGGATCGCCGCCCGGCTGTTCGACTGCCTGGCCGAAGGCGGAGTGCTGCTCACCGCGGGTGCCGATCCGATCCTCACCGAATACGCCCCCTTCGAAGTCGAGATCACGCGCGTGGGCCTCGTCTGCACCGGCGCCCCCGCGCGCACGCAGCCGAGGCCGCGCCGGCCGAGGCTCGCCCGAGTCAGGTCTTGTCCCAGCCTGTGGTCTCCGGACCGTGAGCGAAGGGTCGCGAGCACGATGAGCCGGCGCCGGCCGTCGACCTGCCGCCTCCCAGCCTCGAGCTGGGCCGGGAGGCGTTCGAGCGCGTGATGCGACACGCGAATCGCCAGGCGGCGCGGAGGAAGCGGAACGGATCGCGCAGGTGGCGCTTCGCCGCCATCCGCTCGACGCCCCCTTCACTACCTGCGGCGCCTCGCTCCTCCTGTCCCTGGATCGCGACGAGGAAGCGGAACAGCGAGGCACAGCGCGCCCTCTACCTCGATCCGCTCCCTCGCCGTCGCGCACTTCCTCCTCGGCACGATCCTGCGCAAGCGCGGCGCTCGCCCGGCTGGCGCAGCGAGCCTTCCGGAACGTGCGGGACTCTGTGCGCGGCCCGCCCGTCGGACGAGGAGTGCCGGCGGGCGCCGGCGAGAAGGCCGGCGCCCTCCACTTCGCGGCCTCGGCCGAGATGGCAGCGCCTGGAGGTCACCGGTGACTGACGGCCGCCGTGAGGTACTGGACGCGCGGGCCCGGCAGCTGGCGCGGGTCCCGGACGAGCCGCCCCGCGCGGGCGAGGTCCTGGAGCTCGTGGGCTTCGTGCTCGCGGGCGAGCGCTACGGGATCGAGAGCCGCTTCGTGCGCGAAGGTCGCGCGTCTGACGCGCTTCACGCCCGTGCCCGGCACCCCCGCCTTCGTCCTCGGCATCACCAACCTGCGCGGCGAGATCCTGGCCCTCTTCGACCTTCGCCACCTCCTGGGCGTCGTGGCGGAGGGCGTCACCGACCTCGGCCGCATCGTCGTGCTCGGCGAGCATCGGCGCGAGTTCGGCCTTCTCGCGGACGCGGCCAGCGAGATCCTGTACGTGCCCGGCGCGAGCCTGGCCCAGACGGAGACGGCCTGGGGACGGGCCTACGTGCGCGGCGTGAGCCCCGACGGAGTCATCGTCCTCTCCGGAGAGGCGCTGCTCGAACGATCCGCAGTTGACCATCGACCCCGGACAGGACGCGCGGCGTGCGTCCCCGGAGCGCATGAGGAGACCCGCATTCGAAGGCAAGCAGGCGATATGGCGAGACAGATACCCTGGCGCAAGACCCTCGGCGCGCGGCTCGGGTCGTTGAGCGATGGCCATCCTGGTCTGCGCGATCCTCCTCATCGTCGCCGACTTCCGGATGCTGGGAGAGATCGACGCGGCGAGGGCCCAGACGAACGTCCTGGGACACGACCGCAGCGACGCCTACCAGCTGCTGGCCCTCACCGAGCGCCTGGCCCGGGACACGGGCGACGGGCGGGCGCGAGCACGCTCGGCGAGATCAGCGACGTGCGCGGGCAGATCGACCGCCGGTTCGACGCCATCCGGGGAGCCGAAAACCCGCCCAGCGATCGCGCGCCGGGCCGGACGGGTCCCGGATCCGGTCAAAGGCGAGAGCTTCTGGCGCGCGCAGATCGTGCCCGTGCTCGATCGGCTCACGTCCAGCCACGATCCCGAAACGCTCTCGGCCCTCAACGCCACCGTCGAAGCGCTACGTGGCGGAGATGGACGACATCCAGAAGGACATCGATGCGGTCGCGCGCCGCGACGCGGACCGGTTCCGGACCATCCAGTTCGGCTTCCTTCTCTTCGTGGCCTTCGTGTGCCTCGTGACCCTGTACCTCGTCCACGACGCGGCGCGTCGCGTGCGGGTGCTCGTGCAGGTGGCGGAACAGTCGTCCTCCGGGCGACCACGCCGCGGACGCGCCGTCCCTGGGGAGCGACGGAGTGGGCCGGCTGGGCGAGGCCTGGAACGCCGTGTTGGCCACCATCCGTCTACCTGCTCGGCGAGGAGAAGGCGGCGCGGGTGCGCCTGGAGACGCTTCTCGCCGGCGTGTCGGAGACCGGCGAACGGCATCTCGGCGGCCGCGGCCGAGCTCCTCGCCGGCACCACCGAGCAGACGGCGGCCGCGCAGCAGCAGGCGGAGGCGGTCGCGCAGACCGTCAGCACCGTCAACGAGGTCGCGGAGACCTCACGCCAGGCCGCGGAGCGCGCTCCCCTCCGGTCGCCGACGCCGCCAACCGCGCGGTCGAGATCGCGCGCGCGGGACGGAAAGCGGTCGACGATACGGTCGTCGGGCTGCGCTCCGTGAAGGATCAGGTGCAGGCCATCACCGAGGGGACCATGGCTCTCGCGGAACAGGGCCAGGCCATCGGAGAGATCACCTCCACCGTGAAGGACCTCGCCGGAGCAGACGAACCTCCTGGCCCTCAACGCCGCCATCGAGGCCTGCGCGCCGGGGAGCAAGGCAAGGGTTTCGCGGTGGTGGCGGGTGAGGTCAAGGCGCTGGCCGATCAGTCGAAGAAGGCCACGGCCCAGGTGCGCCAGATCCTCGGCCAGATCCAGAAAGCCACGACGAGCGCGGTGGCGGCCGCCGAAGAGGGCAAGCGCAGCGTCGACGCGGCGGTCACGGTCGCTCTCCAGGCCGGAGAGACGATCCGCGCGCTGGGCGAGACGGTGACGGAGTCCGGCCAGGTCGTGCAGATGGCCGGCCTCCGCCGGCCAGCAGGCCACCGGGATGTCCCAGATCCACTCACGCCATGAGCAACATCAATCAGGCTTCCAGCCAGCATCCTCGCCGCCACCCAGCAGGCGAACCGGACCGCGCAGGCCCTGAGCGATGCCGGCCGGCGCGGCGGAAGCCGCCATGATGCCGTGCATCAGCACAAAGCGCTCGCCATGAAAGCAGACGAAACGCATCCCCTGGTTGTGGACGATCACGGGCCAGTGATGACACCCGGCCGCGGGTCGGCTCCATGTCAGAGCAGAACAGCGATTTAAGCGTCGTCCGGGAGATGCAACTTGATGCCATAGGCGCGCTTGCCGCACGCCGGAGGAATTTCAACCGAGCTTTTGATCCTGCTGGATTTGATGATGATGCCGGGCAGCGGGCGACAACGGAATTGGCGCAGTCGCTTCGAGGCGAATCCCAGATCGAAATCGGTGCCGATCGCGGTTCTCTGACGGCGGCCGTCACCATGCGAACAATGCGGATTCTGGCTGGAGGGCGCGGATCGGCAAGTTTCCCTATCTGGCCAAGCCGATCGTATTGACCGAAGCGCCGCCATGTCTCAAGCACATTCTGGGCGGATGTGACGCGGGAACACATATGAAGAAGACCAGGCTGCGTCTTCGAGGACATGACCCGTCGTCGCGCCGGAGATCGTGACCGAGGTCGGAGCAAAGCAGGCCGCTGCTCAAGACGGGGGCCCTGCAGAGCGCGATCTTCAACAGCGCCAACTTCTCGAGCATCGCCACCGACGCGAAGGGCGTCATCCAGATCTTCAACGTCGGCGCCGAGCGGATGCTGGGCTACGCCGCCGCCGAGGTGATGAACAAGATCACGCCGGCCGACATCTCCGATCCGCAGGAAGTGATCGCGCGCGCCAAGGCGCTCAGCGTCGAGCTCGGCACCCCGATCACGCCGGGCTTCGAGGCCCTGGTGTTCAAGGCCTCGCGCGGGATCGAGGACATCTACGAGCTGACCTACATCCGCAAGGACGGCAGCCGGTTCCCGGCGGTGGTGTCGGTCACGGCGCTGCGCGACGCGCAGGACGCCATCATCGGCTACCTGCTGATCGGCACCGACAACACCGCGCGCAAGCAGGCGGAAGAGGCGCTGCTCAAGGCGGGGCCCTGCAGAGCGCGATCTTCAACAGCGCCAACTTCTCGAGCATCGCCACCGACGCGAGAGGGCGTCATCCAGATCTTCAACGTCGGCGCCGAGCGGATGCTGGGCTACGCCGCCGCCGACGTGATGAACAAGATCACGCCGGCCGACATCTCCGATCCGCAGGAAGTGATCGCGCGCGCCAAGGCGCTCAGCGTCGAGCTCGGCACGCCGATCACGCCGGGCTTCGAGGCGCTGGTGTTCAAGGCCTCGCGCGGGATCGAGGACATCTACGAGCTGACCTACATCCGCAAGGACGGCAGCCGGTTCCCGGCGGTGGTATCGGTCACGGCGCTGCGCGACGCGCAGGACGCCATCATCGGCTACCTGCTGATCGGCACCGACAACACCGCGCGCAAGCAGGCGGAAGAGGCGCTGCTCAAGGCGGGGCCCTGCAGAGCGCGATCTTCAACAGCGCCAACTTCTCGAGCATCGCCACCGACGCGAAGGGCGTCATCCAGATCTTCAACGTCGGGGCCGAGCGGATGCTCGGGCTACGCCGCCGCCGAGGTGATGAACAAGATCACGCCGGCCGACATTTCCGATCCGCAGGAGGTGATCGCGCGCGCGAAGCGCTGAGCGTCGAGCTCGGCGACGCCGATCACGCCGGGCTTCGAGGCCCCGGTGCTCACGGCCCGGCGCGGGATCGGAGTGACATCTACAGAGGTCGGACCCACATCGCGCGTGGTATCGGCAGCTTCAGTCGCCCGGCGGTCGTACCGGTCAGGTCGGCGCCCTGCAGCGACTGACTGAGATCACGCCATCGTCGGCCAATGCCTCGTTTCTGATCAGGCATGGCTTCGACGCCACAACGTCGCGCAAGTGAGGCGTGTGGAGCGAAGAGGCTGCATGATAGGCGGGCGCCCTGCAGAGCGACGATCTTCAACAGCGCCAATCTCTTCTCGATGCATCGCCACCGATCGCGATAGGGTGCTAGTCATCCAAAGACTTCAACGTCAGGCGCCGAGCGGGATGCTGGTTTGCAGGCGCCGCCGCCGAGGTGATGAACGGAAGATCTCGCCGGCGCGATAGCCTCCGGATCCCACAGGAAGGGATCACCGCGCGGGCCCAGCGCGCTGAGCGCGGAGCTCGGCGACGCCGATCACGCCGGGCTTCGAGGCGCTGGTGTTCAAGGCCTCGCGCGGGATCGAGGACATCTACGAGCTGACCTACATCCGCAGGACGGCAGCCGCTTCCCGGCGGTGGTGTCGGTCACCGCCGCTGCGCGACGCCCAGAACGCCATCATCGGCTACCTGCTGATCGGCACCGACAACACCGCGCGCAAGCAGGTCGAAGCGGAGCAGAAGAAGCTCGATCAGCGCCTGCGCGACCAGCAGTTCTACACGCGCTCGCTCATCGAATCCAACATCGACGCGCTGATGACCACCGATCCGCGCCGGCATCATCACCGACGTCAACAAGCAGATGGAGGCGCTCACCGGCTGCACGCGCGACGAGCTGATCGGCGCGCCATTCAAGAACTACTTCACCGATCCGGAGCGGGCGGAGGCGGGCATCAAGCTGGTGCTGAGCGAAAGAAGAGTCACCGACTACGAGCTGACCGCGCGCGCCAGGGACGGCAAGCACACGGTCGTGTCCTACAACGCGACCACCTTCTACGACCGGGATCGCAGGCTGCAAGGCGTGTTCGCCGCGGCGCGCGACGTCACCGAGACCGCAAACGCTTCGAGTTGGCGCTCCAGGAAACGAACGTCGAGCCGGAGAGCGCCAAGTCCGCGGCGGAGAAAGCCAACCTCGCGAAATCGGATTTCCTTCCGAGCATGAGCCATGAGCTTCGCAGCCCGCTCAACGCGATCCTCGGCTTCGCCCAGCTGCTGGAGTCGACCTCCCCACTGCCGACGGCCTCCCAGAAGGAAAGCATCGGCCAGATTCTGCAGGCAGGTTGGCATCTGCTCGAGTTGATCAACGAAGTCCTCGACCTCGGCCGTGGTCGAATCCGGGACGTTGTCGCTGTTCGCCCGGAACCGGCGTCGCTGGCCGAGGTCATGTCCGAATGCCAGGCCATGATGGAGCCGCAGGCGCAGCAGCGTGGCATCGGCATGACGTTTCCCAGTGCGACCCTCGCATAGCCGCCGTCTATGCCGATCGGATCACGGGCGAAGCTTGCGCCCTCATCAACCTGCTGTCCAACGCGATCAAATACAACCGCGAGCGAGGGCACGGTCGAGGTGGCGTGCGCCGTCAACCAGCTCGGAGCGCATCCGGGTATCAGCGTCGGTGGACACCGGCGCGCGATTGCTCTCGGTAGCCTGGCGCAGCTCTTCCAGCCGTTCAACCGTCTCAGGGGACGAGAGGCAAAGCAGCGCGCCGAGTGAAGGCACCGGTATCGGCCTCGCGACGAGCCAGTGCTGGCGGTCGAATCAGTTGAAAGGCGTGATCGGCGCGGAGAGCACGGTCGGGGTGGGCAGCGTGTTCTGGTTCGAGCTGCGCGGACTCGCGGCGCCGGCACCGCCGTGGTCGCCAGCCCCGAGTCCACGATCGCCGACACAGGCGCGAGCGCCGGCCGGCGGCCCGGGTGCGGACGCTGCTCTACGCGTCGAGGACAACCCGGCGAACCTGCAGCTGGTCGAGCAACTGATTGCGCGGCGATCCGAGACATGCGCCTGTTGACGGCGGTGAACGGGACTCTCGGCATCGAGATTGCGCGCGCCACGCAGCCGGAGGTGATCCTGATGGACATCAATCTGCCTGGCATCAGCGGCATCGAAGCGCTGAAAATCCTGCGCGAAGACCCGGCGACGGCGCACATCCCGATCGTTGCCCTCAGCGCCAATGCCATGCCACGCGACATCGAGAAGGGCCTCGAGGCGGATTCTTCCCGCTATCTCACCAAGCCGATCAAGGTCATGGAGTTCATGGAAACGCTGAACGCGGCGCTGAAGCGGCCGGATACGTGGGGAAGGCTCCACGCAAATGAAGCCGGGCGCACTGAATGAATATGCGTCGTCTTCACGAGAGAGCTGATGTCCACCTTCGTGCGAGGAGGTGGGGACCACGTCCGCAGCTTCAATCACGACCTCCTCGCCCTCGAGAGTGGTCAAGGCGATCCGCGAGCCTGCCCCAATCGCTCTTCCGTACCGCGCACAACCTGAAGCGGCGCCTCGCGCGCGGTGGACTGGCCTGCGTGGAGAAGGCATGCCACGGCCTGGAAGATATCCTCGCGCGGGCGAGATGGAGGTAGCGGCCTCTTCGATGCGGACGTCCTTCGCGATCCTCTTCGCCACCGCGGATGCATCCGAGGACGCGGGCGCGCGCCTCAAGGAGAAACAGTCGCTCGCCTCCTCGCCCCTGGCCGCGCTGATCTCCGCCTGAGCGCGTCCCCGCGTGGCGTCGGCACGACGCCGGTCGCGGCGCCTCCTCCGTCTGCGCGCGCGTCTCGCCCGCACCGGTGTCCGCGACCCGTGTCCGGCGCCGCTGCCGATGCTCGAACGCCGCGATGGAGACACCCTTCGGGTCAGCGCGGAACAGCTCGATACGGTCTGGCACGCAGCGGAGCTTCTGCTGGCCGGTTCGACAGACTGAGAGGCGCCGCGACGAATGGAGCGACCCTCGAGGAAGCAGCGCTGGGGCGCGTGGCGTCGGACTTCCGCCGCCTGCAGACGCTGGTCTCGCCCGGCGGGGGCACCGGAGACCGCGGGCCGCCGTCCAGCAGGTCGGCGCGGGCATCGACAAGCTGAGGGACGGCCTCGAGCGCGCTGCGCCGAGGCCGCGGCACGCGGAGGCCGCGGGCTGGTGCGACGGCGGGAGAACTGACTCCGGCGTGCGCAGCTTGACGGATGGTCCCGTTCTGCCGCGAGGCCGGTGAGGGCCTGGGAGCGATGCGAGTGCGACATTACGCCTCTGGCCGCGGGCAAGGAAGTGGAGTTCGATGGTCGGGCCACGAGGTGGAGCCGACCGTGCGGTGGCGCGAGCGGCCTTCCGCGATCCCGCTCCACCTCGTCCGCAACGCGGTGGACCACGGGATCGAGGCGCCGCCCGAGCGCGCGGCCGCGGGCAAGCCGCCGGCCGGCCTCATCACCGTCTCCGCGCGTCCCTGAAGGGCGCGCAGGTGGAGATCGCGGTGACGGACGATGGACGCGGGCTCGACCGGCGCGCGGATCCGCGAGGAGGCGCGCGCGCGGGACTGCCCGAGTTCGCGCGACGATCGGACCTCCTGGCCCTCGTGTTCCACCCTGGCCTCTCCACGCGCGCGCGCCCTCACCGCCGTCATCCGGCCGCGGCGTCGGCCTCGACGTCGTGAAGAGCCAGGTGAACGCCCTCCACGGCACGGTGGGCCTCGAATCGGTCGCCGGCGCGCGGGACGACGTTCGCCCTGACCGTGTCCCTTGACGGCTCACGCTCATCCGCGCCCCTGCTCGTGGAGTCGGCCGGGCGCACCTTCGCGCGTGGCCACCACCCAGGTGATGGCCTCCGCCGCCTCACGCCCGACGGAGGTCCGGCAACGTGGGCGGCCGGGAGATGCTGGCCGCGCACTCAAGGGCTGCTTCCCCTCGTCTCGCTGGCGCGCCGCCCTCGGGCTGGCTGGGCGCCCCGCCGCGAGCGCGGCCAAGGCGGCTTCGTGGTGCTGCGTGGAGGCGGGGACGTCGCGGGTCGCGCTTCGTGGTCGACGAGCTCTGCGCCGAGCAGGACCTCGTCGTCACCGGCCTCGGCCGCCGCCTGCGCCGCGTCCCCAACGTCGCGGGCTGCGCGCTCTGGTGGAAGACGGCGGCATCGCCCTCATCCCGAGCGCGGCCGAGCTGGCCGGAGAGCGCGCTCCAGGCCCCGGCGGACGGCCTCCTCGCTCACCGCCGCCGCGCCCGAGGCGTGCCGAAGCGCCTCCTGGTGGCGGACGACTCCGTCACCACGCGCACCCTGGAGAAGACGATCCTCGAAGAAGCGGGCTACGAGGTCCGCTCGCCGCCGGACGGCCACCAGGCCCGGCGGATCCTCCAGAAGGAGGCGATCGACCTGGTGGTGGCGGACGTCGAGATGCCGGGCATGGACGGCTTCACGCTCACGGAGACGCTGCGCGCACTCGCCGCGCTGCGGCGGATCCCGGTGGTCCTGGTCACGTCGCTCTCGTCCGACAAGGACCGGGCGCGGGGCACTGAGGCGGGCGCCGACGCCTACATCGTGAAGAGCGGCTTCGACCGCGGCCGGCCTGCTCGAAGCCGTGGGCCAGCCCTGTGAAGCGCGATCCGGCGTCGTGGTGGTCGACGACTCGCTCCACCTCTCGCCCGGTGCTCGTCGCGATCCTGCGCGCCGATCGACGAGATCGAGGTGGTGGGCCAGGCCGCGGACGGCTTGGAGGCGCGTGGCGATGGTGAAGCGCCTCCGCCCCGACATCGAGCAATACGTAAACTGAACAGCTTTTGAACAT
>ERZ1370068.8852-contig-7673_pt1 | contig 24430 bp, 40 predicted proteins | sample MGYA00561227_ERZ1370068 | MGnify/ENA primary metagenome ERZ1370068 (study PRJEB38410, sample SAMEA6850437) | metagenome | study: Metagenomic assessment of the ecological functions of the soil: analysis of the soil microbiota associated with the...
AGGTTACGTATTGCTAAACCCGAAAGCATTGTCATCGCTGAATCAGTTTTTCGCTGACGATGGTAAAGGTTTTTAAACGGTACTTCATTCTTATCTATTTAAATTATATTACACCCCGATTTTAAAAATTATTTACATGAAGAAACTTTTTATTGGATTTATCTTATCATTAATTGTTATTACGCAATATGCACAGGTAACAAAATTTGATAGCAAGGAATCATTCTATCCGCAGTTTTATCCTTATCCCGGAAATGATTATCGCAGTGCCAGCGGAGAACCGGGCCCTAAGTATTGGCAGAACCGTGCCGATTATAAGATCAATGCAACACTTGATACGGGTTCTCATAAAGTAAGTGGAGATGTAGAAATAACTTACACAAACAACAGTCCTGATAATCTGAAATTTTTATGGTTACAGGTTGATCAGAATATTTACCGGGAAGATTCCCGCGGTTCTGCAACAACAACACAAGCTGGTGGTCGTTGGGCAAATACAAAATTTACAGAAGGTGATGTGATAAAATCAATAACTGTTGATGCGGAGCTAAACCATACACGCCAAAATATACTGTTACGTGATACCCGGATGCAGGTTTGGTTGAATGATGCATTGAAAGGATCGGGCAATAAAGTAAAAATTAAGATCTCATTTGAATTTACAGTTCCTGAATATGGAACCGACCGCATGGGAAGATTGAAAACAAAAAATGGGTGGGTTTATGAAGTGGCACAATGGTTTCCCCGCTTATGTGTTTATGATGATATACAAGGTTGGAATACGTTACCATATGTTGGGACAAGGTGAGTTTTATCTTGAATATGGCGATCTTGAATATACGATCACGGCTCCATCAGATCTGATCGTTGTTGGTTCGGGAGAATTGCTGAATCCACAGGATTGCTATACTGCAGATCAGCAAAAAAAATGGGCTGAAGCAAAGAACAGTGATAAAACAGTAGTTATTCGTGGTGAAAAAGAAATAAAAGATGCAGCTTCAAGACCGAACTAAACCAAGCTGTACATGGAAATTTAAAATCACCAATGCAAGAGATGTGGCATGGGGAGCATCAAAAGCTTTTGTATGTTGATGCTGCAAAAATTAATTTACCAAGTGGAAAAAATCAATGGCCATCAGCGCTGTATCCTGTTGAAAGTATAAAGAAAAACGGCTGGCAGCGCAGCTACTGAAATGGTAAAGGCGTTCTATTGAACATTATTCAAACAAATGGTTTGAGTTTCCTTATCCTGCTGCAACGAATGTGGCAGGTATTGTTGGTGGTATGGAATACCCTGGTATTGTTTTTTGTGGATATAATACTGCATGGCGGTGGTTTGTGGGGAGTTACCGATCATGAGTTTGGTCATACCTGGTTCCCGATGATCGTTGGCAGCAATGAAAGAAAATATGCATGGATGGATGAAGGCTTTAATACATTTATTAATGGTCTTTCAACCGAAGAATTTAATCAAAGGTGAATTTGCCTCGGTCATCATTTCTTTCCCGGTGACATGACGAAGTTTTGTTTTTAGTGATGATATGGATGGTTTATTCAATGCACCTGATGTGATCGGGCAAAATGATCTTGGTATTGCCGCTTATGAAAAGCCTTCCATCATGCTGAATGCATTGCGTGATGTGGTACTTGGCTCAAGAAAGATTTGATGCAGCTTTCCGTGAATATGTAAATCGCTGGGCTTTTAAACATCCGACTCCATGGGATTTCTTCCATTCTATGGAAAATGTTTCCGGTGAAGACCTTGGTTGGTTTTGGAGAGCATGGGTATTGAATACATGGAAACTTGACCAGGCAGTAAAGATGTAAAATATATTCGCAATGATCCGGCAAACGGGGTTAATATCACCGTTGATAATTTGGAAAAAATGGCAATGCCCGTTCTTATACAGATAAAGGAAGAGAATGGAAAGGTTCATGATCTTAAACTTCCTGTAGAAATTTGGCAGCGTGGCTCTTCATGGACATTTCATGTAGCTACACACAAGTAATGTAACTGATGTTGTACTTGATCCTGATAAAAATTGCCGGATGTTAATCGCAGCAATAATAAAATGAAAGAAAAACCTTTTTGAAATTTAACCCCTCTGACATGGAGGGTTTTTTTTTGCGATCCAATTCGCCCAACATGATTGACAAGACTTCCAGACCAACTGCCGCATCATCATAATTCTTAAAAAACTTATTTTATGACAACAGAACAAATAATGAAAGAACTTGAAAAGAAAGGTTCTGAATCCATAAAGAAGATCTTCCTGAATCATGGAGTCAAAGGAGCCAATGTTTGGTGTAAAAGTTGGTGATCTGAAAGTGATTCAGAAAAAGGTAAAGAGAGACCATGCAACTTGCTATGGATCTTTTTGCAACGGGCAATTATGATGCAAGATATCTCGCGGGACTTATTGCTGATGAATCAAAAATGAGTAAGAAAGATATCCAGCAATGGGCTGAAGGATCTCATACTGCAGTGGCTATAAGTGAATATACAGTTGCATGGGTGGCGGCTGAAAGCGAGTATGGATGGGAGTTGGGAATGAAGTGGATCGACTCACCAAAGGAAACAATTGCTTCTTCTGGTTGGAACACTTTATCAGGTGTAATTGCTATGAAGCCCGATAATGAGCTGGACATTGCACTAATCAAAAAGCTATTGCAGAGAATTATAAAAGAAATTCATTCTGCTCCAAACCGTGTTCGTTATACAATGAACGGCTTTGTGATCGGGGTTGGCGCCTATATAAAAGAACTTGACAAAAGAGGCTATTGAAATTTCAAAAAGATCGGGGATGTGCTATGTTGATATGGAAGGCACAGCCTGCAAAGTTCCATCTGCAGCAGATTATATTAAAAAGATAGAAGCAAGAGGATCTATTGGAAAGAAAAAGAAAACAGTGAAATGCTGATTTGATTATTAATTATTTTAATGCTTCTTGCAATCTATTCAAAGTGGTTTCGTCCAGCACTTCTCTTTGTTTATTAATATTCCATTTCACCAATGAAATTTTTTCATAGGTTATTTCGATACCTGTAATATCACCATCACGAAAACAACAACAGCCAGAATTAAAATAAGATGGTTTCATTGTAAGATATTGAGCCGGGGTTGTCTTATAATCCCGGCCTCTTCTTTTATTTCCTCTTCAATTTGTTTTACTTCATCTGCTCTGTTTGCTTTTATAGCATCGCCTAATTGTTTATACAATTTTTCCGGATGTGTGAGTGATTCAAAAACCGGTTGATGCGTATGGCCTGTTATCAGCACAAGACTTTTATATTTTGCTGACCATTCATACATAATAAGATTATGAGCCGTTTTCAGATCTTCATCATAAGCAGGTGTATTAAAATTTATTCTTAGGTAAGATTGAAGCGGCGCCCAGATATTTGCTACAAAAAATTTACTGAACCAATTTCCATCACTGCTTGCATCGCCCTGGTGACCATGTGTGAGAAAAATAGTCAATGGACAATTGGCAATCGGCAAAGCTTCATTATCAGTATCTGGTTTTATTTTAAAAATTGAAAAAGGGTTATTGGTTTTTTTCTTTTGAGTGTGTTCTTCTTTATTGTCCTTTTCAAGAATAATTCCTTCAAACACCCGAAGCTTTCTTTCCATAGATCGCCTTTAATTGTTGCGAGGCGATCGGGCTGTTATCCCAGTAAAGATCATGATTGCCGAAAACTTTGAAGAACTTGTCTTTCAGTATAAATCTTTTCTCAGCTTCAAAAGTTATAGTGTTATTTTTCTTTACCTGGTTTAATGTATTTTCCCAAAGCTCTTCAGCTATCTCCAAGACTGATATAATTGAAATTTGTTTTCAAAATAATAGTCAAGTGCAGCGAGATAAGCTGTCTCCGCTTTCATAAAATCATCTGCACCGTTTTTTGCACCACGATGCTGATCAGAAAAATAATAATGCGACTATTTTCTCTAAGTGAAAGAACAACCCCTTTCTTTCCCGGTTCTTCTTTAATATTTCTGAACAAATCGGAAAGTGCTTTGAAGATCCTGGATCGCTCAGGCCGGGATGTAAATTTTCTTGAGAACCATAAGATCGGTTTCAATAAAATTATTTGTACTAACCGACGCATGAGTTTACAATAATTGATGATTAGCGATAAGAACCTTGAAGAGTGCGACGCAACAACGCTCAATAATATTCAGTGGCTACATAAGAATTACACTACAATCAAAGAATAATATGCGATACGCATTGTTGTTTACAATCTAAGTCTCCCTTTAGAGGGACAGGGGTTTATTTTACAGCGATCATGCTGATCTCCACATTTACAAATTTTGGCAATGCCGACACTTGTACAGTTTCTCTTGCAGGAAAACTGCTATTGCTGTCAAAATATTTTCCATACACCTCATTGATCTCTGAAAAACGATTCATGTCAGTAATAAAAATTGTGGTCTTTACTACGTTGTGAAAAGTCATATCTGCTGCAGTTAGTATTGAACGCAGGTTGTGCATCACCTGGTGAGTTTCCTGTTGAATATCCTGGTTTTTCAATGCGCCGGTGGGTGGGTCGATGCAAATTTGACCGGAAATAAAAAGCATATCGCCGGCAAGGATGGCCTGGTTATAAGGTCCAATGGGAGCCGGCGCTGATGTTGTATTGATGATTTGTTTTTCCATTCATTTTATTTAAGGATAACGAATTTAGGTTTATGCCCTTTCTTTGCAAAAAATAATGTATGCGGCTGGTGGTATTGACAAATGAACAATTGAAAGAAGAACTTTTATCGACAGGAAGTAAATGATGATTGTAAAATTGATTGGATCAATTCTCCAAAAGAGCTTTCATCGCATACTGATGCAGATGCTGTGATCGATCTGTTGTTTGAACATAATGGTTATGATAGTTTCCCATTTAACTAATTATTTGAATGAAACCGGTTTTTGTGAATTCAATGAATAAAACGATCGTTGAAATTGGATTGCCTGTTATTCGTATAAATGCATGGCCGGGTTTTTTAAAAAGAAATATTGCTGAAGTAAGCTAGTACTGATGAGGTAAATAAAAATGAAGCAGAAAAAATTTTGAGTTTATTAAACAGGAAAGCAGAATGGGTTCCTGATGTAAAAGGGTTTATTTCTCCAAGGATCGTAAGCATGATAATTAATGAAGCGTATTTTACTTTAGAAGAAAATGTAAGTACAAAAGAAGAGATCGATATTGCAATGAAACTGGGAACAAATTATCCTTATGGACCATTTGAATGGAGTAAAAAAATTGGTTTGAAAAATATTGCAGCATTGCTCACTGAATTATCTATAACTGAAAAAAGATACCAGCCAGCAGATCTTTTATTAAAAGAAGCAAAAGAACAATAATGGCATTGATATTAAATATTGATACGGCAGTTGATGTTGCTTCCATTTGCCTTGCAAAAGATGGAAAGGTTTTATCTATTGCTAAAAATGAAAGTCAAAAGATCATGCTTCATGGCTTCATATTGCTATTAAAGAAATTTTTGAAAAGAATAATTTGGAGTTGAGGATCAGTTGATGCTATTGCTGTAACCGGCGGGCCCGGTTCATATACTGGTTTAAGAATTGGAATGGCAACTGCAAAAGGAATTTGTTATGCTTTGAATAAACCTTTGATCAGCCTGAATACTTTATTAGTGATGGCGAATGCTGCTAAAGATGAAAGTGCGGATCTGCTTTGCCCAATGATCGATGCAAGAAGAATGGAAGTATTTACAGCTATCTATACAAAAGAACTGCAGATTGTAAAAGAACCGGCCGCAATTACATTGAATGAAAATAGTTTTGATGAATATCTTTCAAATAACAGTATTTGTTTTTTGGAAATGGCAGCAATAAGTTCAAGGCAATTGAAAAACACTGCACAGGCATTCTTCAGCGATTTAAAAAGCTGATGCTTCATCAATGATCTCCTTATCTGAAAAAGCTTTTGCTGAAAAAGAATTTGCTGATCTTGCTTATGCCGAACCATTATATCTAAAAGAATTTTATACTCCGGCAAAAGGACCATTTACCAAATGAAAGCTAATTTTGTCCAAAGGACTCCTTTGAGTTTACCCTTAACGCCTAACCAACTAACATGAACAGCTATTCACATACTATTATTCCGGCATACGGAATCGGAACCCGAATTAAAAATTGATATCCTTGATATCAAGAAAGCAGCGATCATTCTTCGGGCTGTTAATCATAAACTGAGACAAATAATTCTTAAAATATATTGGAGAAAAGGCCAGGTAACGGTACACGGAAATTTTCGAGCATTTGCTGCTTGAACAAGCTGTGGCATCACAACAACTTGCTATTTTAAGAAGAACTGGCTTTGTAAAAACCAAAAGAGAAGGAAAATTCATTTATTATTCAGTAAGCAGGCAAAGACTGCTGGATCTCAATGCGTTTGTGAGCAATCTATTAGGACAATAGCATTGATTCGTTGTTAATATTTTCGTTTACTTTCATAGCATCTTTTAACTCAATTATCTTTGCATTTAAACTAATGAATATGTTTATCGAACAATTGTATACCGGCTGCCTGAGTGAAGCTGCTTATTATATTGAAAGTGAAGGCGAGGCTGCCATTATTGATCCACTACGCGACATAGATGAATACCTTCATTCTTGCCAATGAACGCAAAACAAAGATCAAATATATTTTTGAAACACATTTTCATGCTGACTTTGTCAGTGGTCATATCGATCTTGGTAAAGTAACAGGGGCGCCGATCGTTTATGGACCAAATACTGAAACAAAATTTCCGGTGCATGTAGCAAAGGATGGTGAAAAATTTTCGATCGGTAAAATCACAATTGAAGTTTTGCATACTCCGGGTCATACACTTGAATCTTCCTGTTATTTATTAAAAGATGAGAATGGAAAAGATCATTGTGTGTTTACAGGTGATACTTTATTTGTTGGTGATGTTGGCCGTCCTGATCTTGCACAAAAAGGCGCTGACCTGACCATGGAGGATCTCGCCGGCATGATGTATGACAGCATTCATAATAAATTATTTCCTTTAGCTGATGATGTGATCGTTTATCCTGCTCATGGCGCCGGCAGTGCTTGTGGTAAAAGTTTGGGTAAAGAAACGTTTAGCACCATTGGTGAACAGAAGAAACATAACTACGCATTAGAAGTCAAAGACAAAAGAAGAATTTATTAAAGTTGTTACAGATGGCATTGCTGCACCGCCACAATATTTCCCGATCAATGCACAAATAAATAAAGAAGGATATGAAAGCCTTGGATGAAGTGCTTGAGCAGGGAATGAAAGGATTTCCCGTTAAAGAGTTTAAGAGCTTAATAAATGATGATATTATTGTACTTGATACAAGAGCAGAAACGGAATTTGTAAAAGGGATTTGTTCCTGGTTCTATCAACATCGGTTTGAATGGACGCTTTGCAGAATGGGCTGGTAGTCTTTTGCCATTTGATAAGTCTATATTCCTTGTAACTGATCCAGGAAAAGAAAAAGAAACGATCATTCGATTAGCAAGAGTTGGTTTTGAAAAATTGATGGTCACCTTGCAGGCGGATTTGAGGCATGGAAGAAGGCTGGAGAGAAAGCAGATATGATCGTTGAAGTGGAAGCTGATGAACTTTTAATGGATCAGCAGTTTGATGAAAACCTTATCGTACTTGATGTAAGAAAAGAAAATGAATTTGCCGAAGGTCATTTACCGGGTGCAATGAATCTGCCACTTAGTGAAATGATCGATCCCGGAACAATGGCAAATATTGAAGACGGGCATAATCTTTATGTACATTGCGCTGGTGGTTATCGCAGTGTTATTGCCTGTTCATTGTTGAAACGCCAGGGCATACATAATCTTCGCAATATAGCAGGCGGATGGAATGCAATTAAAGAACAGGAGAAAGTTGAGATAGTAAAAGAGAAGAGTGTATTGAATTAGTTTATCCTTTATAATTTTTCAAAGAGCTGATTCATATCAGCTCTTTTTATTTCCTAATAAAAGTTAACGTCCCTGATTTTTAACCACTCGTCATAGTAGGAAATGCCATTCAACTAATTCATTAGTATTTCTCTTCCGGATGCTGCTATTTTTATCCTACGAAAATTTTAGTAACCATAAGATATAAGCTGTAACAAATCTCAATTTCAGTTCGTTGTAAGGCATAAGAGTATAACCATGAACCACAAAACCAACTTGTCCATCGCGGGCATGCTATTGCTTACTTTGTTTGTAAATGCACAAACAATATCCCGAAAAGAATTACACGGCTAAAAGAACTACACAAGCTGTAAAGATCGATGGCTCTGATCACGGATGCTGCATGGAAAGATGCAGCGTTGATGACCGATCTTGTTGAGTTTCGTCCAAAGATGGGAGCCGTTGAAGCTCATGATGTGAGAACCGAAGCCTATTTGATGTATAATGATGAAGGGATCTTTTTGGCGGCTATTGTTATGAAAGAACAAAAGATAGCATTGCAAAAGAATTATCAGGCCGTGATGGTTTTGGCGCTAATGATTATATAGGAATTATTTTCGATACTTACTTTGATAAGCTGAATGGCTTTGAATATTTCGTTACTCCATTGAATGAGCAATGGGATGCAAAAATGTCGCCGGGTGATAATAATGGTGGTGAAGATTTTACCTGGAATGCTGTTTGGAAAAGTGGTGCTGTCATTCATAATGATGGCTGGAGTTTTGAAATGTTCATTCCTTATTCTGCCATTCGTTTTGGAAAAAAGATATTCAAAACTGGGGATTGAACATCACCCGTCGTCGCAGAAAAACTGAGCAACAATCTACCTGGAACCCGATCGATATAAACGTCAATGGTTTTCTTACACAAGAAGGTTTGTGGACAGGTATTTACAAATATCAAACCGCCATTGCGGTTACAATTCTCCCCTTACTTTTCTACATATGTAAATCATTATCCTTATAATAAACCCGGTATTGAAAATACCACAACCAGTTTTAATGGAGGAATGGATGTTAAATATGGCATCAACCAGGCATTTACACTTGATGTTACATTGATCCCTGATTTTGGACAAGTGCAAAGTGATAACCATGTACTGAACCTTACGCCATTTGAAGTAAAATACAATGAGAACAGACCGTTCTTTACTGAAGGAACAGAGTTATTCAATAAAGGAAACTTATTTTATTCAAGAAGAATTGGCGGTCAGCCTATGCATCTGTATGATGTTTATAACAATATTAGCTCCGATGAAACAGTAGTTAGAAATCCGACAGAATCAAAACTCATCAATGCATCAAAAATATCAGGACGAACACAAAAAAGGATTAGGCATTGGCTTTTTGAATGCCATTACAAGCCCATCAACATGCTACAATTGAAAATGTAAATACCAAAGAACAATGGGAGTATGAAACTAACCCGCTTACCAACTACAATATTTTTGTTTTGAATCAAAGCTTAAAACACAATTCCAGTGTATCTCTTGTTAATACCAAACACATGGAGAAGCGGGCCTGACTATGATGCAAATGTAACTGCAGGGCTTTTTGATTTCAATGACAAGAAAAATATGTGGAATGTAGGTGGTAAAGCAGCCGTAAGTACCTTATGGGTTATGAACCAAATGGCGATTCAAAAACAGGGTATAGTCAACAATTATATTTTGGAAAAATCAGTGGTCGATTCAACTTTTAATGTATCGGCAGGAACTTACTGATACAAAGTTTTCAAGCAATGACCTCGGTTATTTTACCAATAACAATTTTCTGGATCATGGTGCATGGGTTGGTTACAGGTGGACAAAACCAAAAACTGGTATAACAGGATCGGCATAAATTTCAATGTTAACTTAAGTCTACTTGTTTACTCCTATCGGCACTATTGAGCGAAAATATCAACGATCAAATTTTAATTTCAATGGTCATGTTCAAACTAAAAATTATTATGGTTTGGATCTTTCTGGAACTATACTCCATATCAAAATGATTTTTATGAACCGCGTACTTATGGCTGGTTTTTCCGCAGGGGTTCAAGTCTTTCAGGCGGAGGATGGTTCGAGACGAACTCATGCAAAAAAATATTCCGCCTATTTTGAAGCGATCACGCCCGTAAATATTTTAATTTCTATGATCAGTCTGCCGTAGACCTGTTCTACAATCAGAATTACCGTTTCAGTAATAAATTCTCATTATCATATCGCATCAATTATCAGCCTCGCTTTAATAATATGGGCTATGCATGGTCAGATCCAACTGAAATAATTTTTGGACGAAGAAAAGTAAACACCTTCGAGAACATTCTCGGCGCCAAATATAATTTCAATAACATGATGGGTATTACTTTACGAGTCAGGCATTATTACAGCAGCGTTTATAACAAAGAATTTTTCACGTTGCAACAAGATGGATTACTGAAACCAAATTCTTCCTTCAATCAAAATGTGGATCAAAATGCAAATTTCTTTAATGTGGATATGGTGTACACATGGCAATTTGCTCCCGGTAGTTTTATAAATGTGGTTTGGAAAAATGCAGTGTTTGATTATACCGATATAGTTGAAGAGAGTTATATCAAAAACTTAGGCAATACAATGGAAGCCGATCAGAATAATAATATTTCGCTCAAAGTGATCTATTTCCTGGATTATCTCCAGCTGAAAAAGAAAAAGACTAAAAGCTAGTAGTTTTGTGTAGTGATGAAAAACAGCCCCTGCTTTCTAGCGGGGGCTCTTTAATTTATGATCTCACCATATTCTGGCTTCCATTCCCATTTCCAGCGACGATGACTCCATAACCACATTTCAGGATATTCATTTATAAAATCACCCAGGAATGCAGCATACTTTTTTGTGAGTTCTCCCTGTTGAGTGTTTGCTGGATACTCTTCTCCCATTTCAAAAAGATCTTATAATAACCCCGTTTTAGCTTTATAATTTTGCAAAAACAACCGGGGTGTTTCCTCTTCTTGCTCCACTCTCGGGACCTTTAACAAAGGGTGTTGGCTTTCCGAAAAAATTCAACCAGTATGCACTTTTTGGATAACCAGGGTTTTGATCAGCAACTAAAGCCAGCCCGTAAAGTTTATTTCGATAAGGAATAATTGCATTTCTCATATCCGTAGCAGGAAGCAATTCAGCTCCTGTTTTTGTACGGACCTTCATAAAAATTTTGTCAAAGGCCTTATTGCCAATGGGCATATATACTACAAGAAAAAGATGTTTTATATTTTGTGCTACAGCCAGGCAGCCAAGTTCCCAGTTAAAATTATGAGCCAGCAAAAACTGGCATTTTTTACCTTCATCAAATAGTTTATTAGGAAGCGAATAATCGCCGGTGAAATGTTTTTCAATAAATGCAGGCGAAGCTGAAACAAGTTTTATAACCTCAATAAAATTATCAGTGAAATTGAGATAGAATTGTTTTGCAATTTTTTTTCTTTCCTGGTCTGTCTTTTCGGGAAATGCCTGTAGCAAATTGTCCATCACTACTTTTTTCCGATAACCAAAGACATAATAAAGAAGGAAATATACAAAATCAGAAAGAAGGTAAAGAACTCTTAACGGGCAATAATGAAACGGCATACAATAAGCCGTAAACGATATAATACATGATGAGCAAAGATAAGAACCCCTCGCTTTGTTCATCGCAGACGGCTTCAAATAATGATGAATAAATTGTTGCAGTACAAGAGCTGCCGACGCAACAGAAGTTGAATAAGAATTACTGAAGCCGATTACATATCCTTCGCTTCGCTCAGGATGACAAAATCACAATACAATATTCTGCACCATCTCACTCTTACCCGGATAATCGGTATTATAATGAAGTCCGCGGCTTTCTTTACGGAAGCTTGCTCCCTTCACGATCAAATAACCAACTGTGATCATATTTCTAAGCTCAAGCAACTGCGGAGATAAGGTGCTTGTTTGATAAAGCTGTTCGGTTTCTTCCCCAAAGAAGATCAAGACGGCGTGAAGCTCTTTGCAAACGAATATCATTACGAACGATACCAACATAATCACTCATCACCAATTGAAGTTCCTTCAAACTTTGTGTGATAAGGATCATCTCACCTGGTTGCGATGTTCCTTCGGCATCCCAATCCGGAATATTATTCTGAAAAGAAATTGTATTTACTTTTTCTGCTGCATCCACAGAACAACGATGTGCAAATACCAATCCTTCAAGCAGCGAATTACTTGCCAACCGATTGGCGCCATGCAAACCAGTAGAGGCACATTCGCCGCAAGCATATAAATTATTTATACTGCTTCTCCCCCATTCATCGGTTTTTATTCCACCGCAACTATAATATGCCGCCGGCGCCACGGGTATCATCTGTTGTGTAATATCAATACCGATCGATAAACATTTTTTATAAATGTTGGGGAAATGCTCAACAAATTTTTCTCTTACTGAAATGACGGCAATCGAGATACACATGTTCAGTACCCGTTTTTTCATTTCACTATCGATGGCTCTTGCAACAATATCTCTTGGCGCCAGGTCTTTTTCTTTCATCATACTTCGCCATAAAAGCTTCGCCTTTACTATTTCGAAGTATGCCACCATCACCACGAACAGCTTCAGTAATTAAAAATGCATGGCCACGAACTCCCGGTTCATATAAAGCAGTCGGATGAAATTGTATGAACTCCATGTTTTCAATTCTTCCTTTTGCACGATAGACCATCGACACACCATCACCCGTAGCGATCGTTGGATTCGTAGTAGTTCTGTACACTTGTCCATTACCACCGGTCGCCATCAATGTGATCTTGAAAGAATTTTTCTATTTGATTTGTTTCAAGATTCAATACATACACACCATAACATTCCACATCAGGAGTAGCTTTTGTAACCAGGAACCCAAGATGGTGCTGCGTGATAATATCAATGACAAAGCAATGCTTGATTACCTCGATATTTTTCTGTTTGACTCACTGCATCCAGCAAAGCTCTTTCCATTTCCCAACCTGGTAATATCCTTATGATGCAGTATTCGGAATTCAGAATGCCCGCCTTCACGGCCACGTTTGTAGTCGCCATCTTTTTCTTTTATCAAACCTTGCACCCCACTCAATAATATCATTCACTCTTTCCGGCCCTTCTTTCACAACTATCTCTACTACTTTTTCATTACACAATCCATCTCCGGCGATCAATGTATCATCAATATGTTTTTCGTAGCTGTCATTCTCAAGATCATTCACAACGGCAATACCGCCTTGTGCATACTTTGTATTGGTTTCATCCGCCGCAGCTTTTGTCATCACCAATACTTTTTATCAGGAAACCGTTCAGCAACTTTTAATGCATAGCTTAACCCGGCAATACCCGAACCTATAACGAGAAAGTCTGTTTGTTGCATTTGTTTTAAATATTATGTACCCAGCTATATCAATTCTATTAAACTTGCGTTCGCATCGCGTCATCACCTGTCATTCATCACTTCCGGTGACTCCGTATTAAACGAAGCAAATTTATTGTTTTGAGGTGGAAGTAATGTATCTAACAGCTCCAAGTGTAATTAATAATTGCGCTATTCCATAAGTAAGCATTATAGCGATCCCGTGCATATTCAAATGGTTCATAAAATTTATTGATAGCAAGAATTGAATCAGAGGCAATAAATAATAATGGCGCCGAACATCATTAGTTTACCGGCTTCTTTGTTTTTAATAAACAACTATGTGCAGTGCCTGTAAAAACATGATACTTATAACAATTCCATACACCACGACAGGAATTTTCATTTCATGCAGATTGCGTTAAATAATAAATATATCAGCCCAGAATAATAAACAACTAACTAACAATATCAAACCAGGTTTCAGTGTTATTTTTTTCACCCATTCTTGACTAATGAAAAGAACCTGATGTAAATTAAATGAGCGAACAAAAATGCCAACAACCCAATTAAAAAAATGTTTTTATTAAAGGATTCAAACATCAATACACACATCACCCAACCATGAAAAAGTCAAAGCCATGATAATCAATTATTATAAGATCGACTTTGAATGCCCTTCGTTGCAGACAAAAATAAAAGATCAATGCAATTACTATTAACAGGGCTTGGCTACATATACGCAGTATGTCATTGCTTAAGATAAACTGCCAATGAGATCTGCGATCAATGCAACTACAAAACAAAGTATAACCAAAATTTTTATTTTCACTGCATCTTAACTATTGATGGTTCGATCCACGCCTCACTTTCTTTCAAAAGACCGATCAACTCATCTACCGCCACTTCACTATTTACATTTCTCTTTACAATTTCTTTTCCACGATAAAGAGTGATCTTACCCGGTCCGCTGCCGACATAACCAAAATCAGCATCTGCCATTTCACCCGGGCCATTTACAATACAGCCCATAATGGCGATCTTCACTCCTTTCAAATGATTTGTTCTTGAACGGATCTTTGCAGTTGTTTCCTGCAGATCAAAAAGAGTTCTGTCCACAACTCGGGCAACTGATATATTCTGTTTTAGAGATCCTTGTTCTTGTTGCTTGCAGAATTCCGAATGAAGTATTATTGATAAACTGTTCAATTGTTAAGTTGTTGGTGTAGTTTCTTCCACTTGCATTCATTTGCTGATAGCTCGCAGCTAATTGATCATAGCCTTTCTTTGTCATTCCTAAACAGATCCCATCTCCCAATTCCTTCCAAAAATAATGCACCGGTTTCAGTTGCATAATGAATTAAATGTTCATCAGCCGTTTGCCAACTACTATCTGTAATATTAATTACCGGGTTTCTTATTCCCCTGTTCATTAATTCAACATACATTCTCCTCACAGACTGCATTGCATTTTTATTCGTACTGCTTAAGCAAATAACAACTGTGGGATCATTTCTTAATTGATCAAGATAAGTAAAGGAATCAGCGCCATCATTAAAGCAATCGATCATTACAAAATTCATTTGATCGCTTTTATCTCCGATTCTACATAACCACTATCCTGAAAATTGGAAAATATTTCGTTTTATCTTCCGCTCTTGCCCATGTTTCCGGATAAACGATCACTTTCAAAGTCCCCGGCAATGAAAAACTGAGTAATTGATTTGCTGTAAAAATATAATCAGCTGCTGCATCACTTATATTCCATTTATCAGTTGCTTTATCATAAGTATAACCCAACACTTTGCAAATGATCATGTAGTAATTTTTTCGATCTTACTTCAGATCAGCGATCACTACCGGCACATGTTTGCTACCAATATTTCCAACTTCAAAACTTTCTCTTCTTTGATATTTGAAAGGATCATAAGAAAGTTTATCAACACGCAGGAACTTTGCTGTCGGACTGTCGACTGTTGACTGTCGACCGCTATATCTTTCACGAGGTCTCTTGCAAACCGGGATCTCCAACTCAGGATCTTCCGTCAATGAAACACGAATTGTATCTCCTAATCCATCTTCAAGCAAGTGTTCCAATGCCAACGGCGCTTTTTATTCTTCCGTCTTCACCATCGCCGGCTTCAGTAACACCAAGATGCAACGGGTAACATTCAAGCAAATTCATCAAACATTGTTTTTACCAATAAGCGATATGCCTGTACCATCACTCTGCGGATTGCTGCTCTTCATGCTCAATACAATGTTGTGATAGCTTTCATTTCTTGCTATACGCAAAAATTCCATGGCACTTTCCACCATCCCCATCGGCGTATCACCATAGCGGCTCATGATACGATCACTTAATGAACCATGATTAGTGCCGATCCGCATAGCAGTTCCATATTCTTTGCAAATTTTTATTAACGGCGTAAACCGTTCCCGGATCCGATCGATCTCTTCGGCATAATCAGCATCGCTGTATTCGATCAGTTCAAATTTTTTCTTGTCAACATAATTGCCTGGGTTCACTCTTACCTTTTCAACAATTCTTGCAGCAATTTCAGCAGCATTAGGAGTAAAATGTATATCTGCAACCAGCGGAGTATGATAGCCTCTTTTTCTTAATTCATTTTTTATATGCACTAAATTCTCTGCATCGTTTTTTGAAGGAGCAGTTATGCGAACCAATTCAGCGCCGGCTTCAATACAACGAATGGATTGCTCAACTGTAGCCAATGTATCCATTGTATCCGTTGTCGTCATTGTCTGCACACGAATAGGATGGAAATTACCAAGCAAACAGATCGCCGATCTTTACTTCTTTTGTTTTTAACCGTTTATATCCCGTCAATGAATCACAATAGAATTGCATAAAAATTTCAGTATATCAATTACTGCAAAACTAACAAAGAAAGAGTGCTAAGGATTTGATAAATTTTAAAACTAACTGTTACATTTTGCCTTCAAAAAACCGAGTTGTTTTAATACATCCTTCAGTATTTTCATTCTTATTGAAGGAATATCTGCATTTGCATCTGAAGATTCGAAATTCAATACAAAGAAATAGGGATGATTATTCTCTTCCACCCAACCAACGGCCCATGCCAGATGATTGCCATTTTCTTTTCTACCCCACCCGGTTTTATAAGCGAGTCGGTACATTGTTGTGTTTTCAAAAAGCATTGCTTTCTTTACTTTCTCCTGGTAATTTTTAAAAAAGGAAGCTGATCGAAGTATAACATTTTTACAAGACCGAGTTCTTCATCCGGGGTTATCTTTAGCGAATTGTCAAGCCAGAAACTATCAATGGCTGTGCTGATCCTGAAAGCTGTGTCTTTGGGGCCTGCGCCATAGTTAACAGTGTCCATCCAGTATTCCATCCTGTCTTTACTAATTCTCCTGGCTACTTCCTGGTAATATGGAACAGCTGAAACACGGAATGCTTCATACATTGAAAGATCTTTATTCCATTCTTCCACATTTCTTTTACACCATCCCATTTTTATGATCATGCTATCGCTGCTGATAACTCCTGTTTGCAAACCGATCAGGAATTAATGATCTTAAATGTTGATGCAGGCAGATAGCTGCTGTCTGTAAATCTTTTTTATTATAAAAGTAAACTCATTGGTGGCATTATTGTAAAGACCGAAACAGCCGACCACTTTATTTTCTGTAAAATATTTTCCTAGACTTTTATCTTCTTCTACATTATTAGGGGAACATGAATATAAAATGGAAGCAAAAACACAAACTGATACTAATTTAACCTTCATCACTTGTCAAAATTTGGGGGCAAAGTTAAGCGCAGGCTATCAAACTACTGGAAAACAAAAAACCCGGTCGGCCGGGTTTATAAAAGATGAACAATGAAATTAGTTTAAAGGTAGATGCCGTTTTTTAAGTCTTGTATGTCTTACGTCCCTGACAATCTCTTTTGGTAGCCGAACACGAGCTTAAGGTCATCGCCATTACTGATCCTGCAAGCAGGAGGAACAACAGTTTTTCATACTTGTTTTTTAATAAGTTTAAAAAGGGTGAATTAAAACTGGAATTCAAAGGAGGCTTGGAAGACGGCTGTTTTCAGAGGAGATAACGAAAATAGTGTGCCATGATTGCATTTCATAGACTTTCACGTAAAATCTCTAGAAATAGTATCCACAAAAATGTTCTTAAATCATCGAAGCTATGTCGTAGAATCACGTTCTTTTTAATGATTGTATTACCCATTAGGGGTTTTTACTTTTATTACTCCCAGCTCCTTTCCAATTTTATGTAAACGCAGCAATGGCTTTATCCAAATGATGCTTGTTCGTGAGCAGCGCTTAACTGTACTCTTATTCTCGCCTGGCCTTTTGCTACCACGGGGAAAAAGAAACCAATAACATAAATGCCTTCTTCCAAAAGTTTAGCTGCCATTGTTTGTGCAAGCACTGCATCATATAACATAATAGGCACGATAGGATGATCTCCGGGTTTAATATCAAATCCTGCTTCCGTCATTTTTACGGAAATACTTTGTATTGTTTTCAAGCTTATCCCTTAGTTCTGTTTTTTCAGTAAGCATATCTAATACTGCAATGGAACCACCAACAATTGATGGCGCCAATGTATTACTGAATAAATATGGTCTTGATTTCTGGCGCAGCATATCAATGATCTCTTTTCTGCCGCTTGTAAAACCACCGCTGGCGCCACCTAATGCTTTACCAAGTGTTCCGGTAATAATATCGATCCGACCCATGACACCACGATACTCATGTGTTCCTCTTCCGGTTTTCCCTAAGAAACCAGATGAATGACATTCATCGATCATTACGATGGCATCATATTTATCAGCGAGGTCACAAATTTTATCCAGTTGTGCAATAGTTCCGTCCATACTAAAGCTGCCATCGGTTACAATGATCCTGCTCCTGAGTTTTGCTGATTCCTGTAGTTTCATTTCAAGATCAGCCATATTATTATGCTCATAACGGTAACGTTGAGCTTTACACAAACGAACGCCGTCAATAATACTTGCATGATTCAATGCATCAGAAATAATTGCATCTTCTTCGTTCAATAAAGGTTCAAACACCCCGCCATTTGCATCAAATGCCGCTGCATACAATATGGTATCATCTGTTCCCAAAAATTCAGAAAGCTTTTTTCCAACTCTTTATGAATATCCTGTGTACCGCAAATAAATCTTACACTGCTCATTCCATAGCCATGCGAATCAATAGCCTTATGAGCTGCCTCGATCACTTTTGGATGTGAAGACAGTCCGAGATAATTATTAGCGCAAAATTCAAAACAGTCTTATTGTTTACAGTGATCTCGGCACCCTGCGGACTGGAGATTATTCTTTCTGTTTTATAAAGCCCGGAGGTTTTGATCTCCTCAACTTCCTTTTGCAATTCGTTTTACAAAATTTTCGTTCATAAGAACCATGTTTAGCGGGCAAATATAATGAGAAGGTTTGTGGGTTCTGGTCGCAGTTTTTATTTGTTATTCGATAAATTAAGAAGTCCGGATTCCCAATTCCGGGTACAAAATCTGGGGCTAGAGGACTATTCACCGTGCTTTTTCTACATTTTGCCGGTCAAATGACGCACTTCATCAGAATGGCTCTTGCCTGAAAGCTTAATGATAAATTAAATTTGCTGTAACATTTTCAGGAATACCTTCGTCAAATCAAGAAACTGACTCCTATGCAAAGGAAATATTTATTAAGAGCCGCATTGATACTTCTGCTGATAGCAGGGAGTTACCTGGTACTTTGGTCCACAACAAGGGCCTCATTCTCAAAAAGATGCCTGCTCCAGAAAGCATGGAAGAATGCTGTAAAAACAAGGACTGACAACGACAAATCGGGTGAAATGATCTGGGAAACCTTTCTCCCGCCAGTTTATTTCCACTTCCGTTATTGAATAATTGATCCTTAGGCTTTAATGCCCAAAAAATCCTCTTTAGAACTGTAACTTTTTATTCACTGACCGTACTACTTAAAGCAGGGACTGTTAACTTACCTTTGCCTGCTATACAGGCTGTTTATGACCGAAAAAGAGTATAACGAGTGTGTCACTACCTACGCAGACAATGTGTATCGATTTATCCTGAAAACCTCAGGAATGAAGAAGATGCCCGTGATGTGGTGCAAACAGCTTTCGAAAAGATGTGGATACATCGCGATGAAGTTGACGCCTCAAAAGTAAATCTTATCTCTTTACCGTTGCCTACAGGCAAAATGATCGATCATATTAGAAAAGTGAAAAGGATACAGTTAAAAGAAGAATTCAACGAAAACGCAAAAGTGCAAAACAGGCCTGCAAATAATTTGAAGAAAATATTAGATGAAGCATTGGCAAGGTTGAGTGAAACGCAAAGAACATTGGTTCTTTTAAAAGATTACGAAGGATATAGCTATGAAGAGATCGGTCAAAGATAACTAACCTGAGCGAAAGCCAGGTAAAAGTTTATTTACACCGGGCCAGGGTTCAGTTAAAAGAATATTTGGTAAAAGTGGAAAATGTGATTTGAATAAAAAGAAAACATGATCATCAATCGCCATAATTACGAAGAGTGCTTTATCCTTTACTGGGATAATGAACTTTCTGCATCACAAAAACAGGTGGTTGAAAATTTTGTAAAGAAAACCAGGACCTGCAGGAAGAATTCAATATCCTTGGTCAAACACGTTTTGCTCCTGACAACAATATTCAGCTTGAGAAGAAAGAGTTTTTGCTCAATAATTCATTTATAAACATTACTAATTACGAAGATCAGCTTCTTAATTATATTGATGATGAAGTAACCGCTGATCAACGAAAAGAAATTGAAAGCTTCACTAGTCAATATTCTGTTGTTAAACAGGAATTGGCTTTACTTCAAAAAACAAAACTTCAACCTGAAGCAGAAGTTATTTTCCCTGACAAATCAATTTTATACAGAAGAGAAGAGAAAGTTCGTGTGATCAGTATGACATGGTTTAGAGTAGCTGTTGCTGCTGCTATTATACTTATTGCTGGGTTTGCTACTTTCAGATTGATCAATACTAATGGAGATACTCCGCCAGTTGCTGGTATTGATAAATCAAAGAAATCAACCATCTGATAAAACAACGGATCAACCAATAAGTAATCCTGCTAATCAAATTCCGCAAGACACAAAAGATGATCTTGCAAAGACAGATAAAAAATCAACAGAACAACCGACAAGATAAAAAGATGTTAAAAGGATAGTTGATGAAACTGTTGTTCCAAAGACTTTGATAGCTCAACGGGAGAATAAAAATAATTTACCTGAAGAAAGAAAAATGTTGATCAGCAAACAAGCAATCCTGAATGCAACATGTGCCGGAAGTTGCTCTATCCTGATTTGAAAAAGGATAATCGTACTGCACAAACAAATCAATCTGGAGCAATCAATACTGGTTTTGACAAATCAGATGTAACACTTAAAGCTAATCCTACGTTATACATACCAGAACAGGAAGAAAGAGAAAAAGGCGGCATCAAAGAATTCTTAAGAAAAACAACCCGGGTATTTGAGCGCCGCACCAGAATTCAAACCACAACCGATGACAACAAACTGCTAGTTGGAGCTTTTGCAGTATCATTAAAATAAATTTTAAACAGGAAAAACATTTTTGCATGAAAAGTATTTTACTCGTATGCGTAGCAGCTTGTCTATTCAGCACAGCTTTTGCCCAAAACGATACAACCATCAAGAAAGAAACAGACACAACTATCAAGAAAGAAACAAATGACACTGATTCGCATCGGTGGCATGATCATTATCAAAAAACCCGGGAACCGAGGATCGTGAGATCACTAACCCATGATCATCATTCAGTGCATATCCCCAAAAGAAGAAACGCCCGAGAATTTAACAACCAACTGGTGGATCATCGATATGGGTTTTTCAGGTTTTAATGATAAAACAGATTATGCTTCAGCAGAAGCACAGGCTTTTGCTCCCGGAAGCACTGAAGACTGGTTTGATATTAAGAGCGGCAAATCAAGGAATGTGAATATTTGGTTCCTTATGCAGCGGCTGAATTTGATCAACCATATAGTGAATCTTAAATATGGGCATCGGTCTTGAGCTGAATAATTATTTCTTTGATGATGTATCGAATTCGTTTTCAGAAGAATCCCACATTGGTGGTCATGGATCCTAATATTAAGGATGCAAAAAGAATAAACTGGCCGCTGATTACCTGACAGTGCCGTTGATGCTGAATTTTAATTTTACCCCTGACAGGAGAAATGGTTTTGGTTTCAGCGCTGGTGTTAGTGCAGGATATATGTACAGTGCAAGACAAAAGGTAAAGATCAGCGATGATAAGTTTAAAGTTCATAATGATTTTGACCTGCAAGACTGGAAACTGTCTTATGTAGGTGAGATAAACCTGGGACTGGTAAAAGCTATATGGCAGTTATGCATTTCAAAGCATGTGGGAAAAAGGTCTTGATCACACACCTTTATAATGCAGGTATAAGACTCAGCAACTGGTAAGAGTTCTTTAATTTCTCATGATATAACCATTCGCCAATTTAGCGGGATGGTTTTTTATTCACAGAAAAATAATAAGTAAGTTCTCTGGTTTACTCACATTCGTTTAACATATTTCTCCAAAAATTTCCATGGTAAATTCCAGTTGGAAGCTCGCAGGAAATTCTGTTGTTTTTGTAAACGTATCGTTAAAAGATATCCACCCACCGTAATAAAAGGTTACGGCATCGTCGTTTGAAATTCATTCCCGGACTATTGAGGATAAACGTATATGAAAACTTTTGGGTGCTCGCATCATTCCATCGCAGGTAGCAGCGTTATTGCTACGCATAATTATACTGACAACAATCCCAACAAAGCCAGTAAAAAGCTACTCTGCGCCGGTGGGCATGGTGCACATCATCATCGACAAATCAGATTACGAGTTGAGTCTGTATGATGAACAGGGGCTGGTACGCCACTTATCCCGTAGTATTTGGTAATAGTTCTCTTTCCGATAAAAAATGGAAGGAGATAAAAATACTCCGGAAGGGATCTTTCACATCGCTTCAAAACGTGTTCACGACAAATGGCACCGCTTTATGGCGCTGTGATTATCCAACAAAAGAGAGTTGGGAAAGAATTTAACCAGCGAAAATCAAGTGGAGAGATCCCCGGATCTGCAAAAATTGGCGGAGGTATCGGCATTCACGGCACATGGCCACATGAAGATTTCCAGATCGATCGGTATAAAAACTGGACGATGGGTTGTATCTCCATGAAAAATGAGACGTGGAAGATCCTCTATAAATACGTGCCCATCGGAACTAAAATTATTATTCGTCGCTAATTATCATTTTAAAAATTCCGTCACCGTTTCATCCCATTTCAACTGATTGCCGGATAACAAAGGACCATGTCCTGCTCCTGCATATATTTCCAGTTTCTTTTTGGAGAATTGATCGCAGCAAAGATCCTTTCAATTTCCTCTTTCAACACATAATCCATCACTACTACCCCATTGAAGTAATACCGGACAGCTCTATATTTTTACATAGCGGGATGTTTTGTGACCATGGGCCCCCATTGCCCTGTTCGAGGCCTGTCCAAGAAAGTGACAACAAAGCAAATGGCTCTGCCGGATAACCGCTGATCCACCGTGCCCTTGCCCTTATATGAGTCCTGCAGCCTGTCGAATGGCGGGTTTGGGGGACCATTTTTTAGCGGCTTTAAGATCGTATTGCTCAGATCGCCTTGGCAAAGTTTATAATAACAGCGCCTAAAGGCATTCCGCACATTTACAATATTCTTTTCTCCTCTTTTGTCGGAAATGGAGTGTATCAAAAGCCATGTTTGGCACACGGACTCGTTCCTCTTCGTATCAAGTGTAATTGTTCACGACGCCTTCACTGTTTCCATGAGCCTCTTGTCAAGCAAGCATTGTGTTGTATCCAACGATGTTAAATTCAAAAAGCCTCTCCCCAACACATTTCCCCTTATTTGAACCCAATCCATGAAATAAAATAACTGTGCCCTTTGCTGAATCAGACCTTCATGTACCATGCTTCCAACTTTTCTCCATTGGCCGTAGTTAATAGAACTATTGTCATAAGGAATGGTTGGATAATACTGAATAAGTGATCTCGCTAATTTCTTTCCTGTCATCATCCGCCAGGTACGCAGAAATGGTTTGCCTTAGAGAAGGTGGTTGATTTCTTATTTTATCATCATCATAATAATGTGTGAAGCTATATGCATGAAATGCTGCACTAATGTTGATTAGTATCAACTGAACAAGCAACACATTGCCGATCCATTTGAGTATACGTACAGTCTTTTTACTAACTTTTTGTCTTTCATAGAATGGAAGCTGAATCAAGAGCCGGTCATATCAAAAATAGATTTTCATTTTAGAAAATCTTAATTAACTGTGGATATTTTCTTGATAGCTTTTCAAAATTGAAAACGCTGGATGAATATGTTTGAGGACTAAATTCGCTGACAGTAATGTACTTACTAACCCTTCAACATATTTCGAAAAACCTTTTAAAGCAGCTGACCCGGCTGCTTTATTTCTTATAACCTGTTATTCTTGTATATCATCAACAACAGCAGGATCAAGTAAAGTTGCGAGTATCACCAAGATTAGAAACATCTCCTTCTGCTATCTTTTCTTAAAATACGTCGCATGATCTTTCCACTTCTTGTTTTTGGTAAGCCCGGCAACAAATTGAATTTTATCGGGCTTTGCAATTGGACCAATACTCTTGTTACAGTTTATCAAATATCCATGTCGTCTCATATTTTTCATCACCATGTTTGCCATTATAAATGACATAAGCATAAATTCCCTGTCCTTTTATATCATGCGGATAACCAACTACTGCACTTTCTACAACTCCGGCATGCGTATCAGATCGCATTTTCAACTTCAGCGGTTCCAATACGATGACCACTTACATTTAATACATCGTCCACTCTTCCTGTTATCCGGTAAAAACCATTCTCATCTTTTAATGCACCATCACCGGTGAAATATAGAATTTTCATAAGTGGCAAAATAATTTGTCCGGCATCTTTCATGATCGCCATAAGTAGTTCTTATAATACCTGGCCATGGAGC
>ERZ1370068.3130-contig-2252_pt1 | contig 24426 bp, 21 predicted proteins | sample MGYA00561227_ERZ1370068 | MGnify/ENA primary metagenome ERZ1370068 (study PRJEB38410, sample SAMEA6850437) | metagenome | study: Metagenomic assessment of the ecological functions of the soil: analysis of the soil microbiota associated with the...
GGTAGCCACTTCGTTCAGTTACGTATTGCTGACCGTCTGGTCGCAGCTCAGCCGCTGCTGTTCAACACCGCGGCGATCCTGCGCGATCCTCGGGCACGCTGGCGGCGGTCGCCTCGTCCCGCGCTGGTCGCCTACGGGTTCGCCCGCTTCCGGTTCCCCGGCAAGAACATGCTGTTCATCGTCCTGATCGCGACGATCATCCTGCCGTTCCAGGTCACGCTGCTCCCGCAGTACGTGCTGTTCACGTGGCTGGGCTGGAACGGGACGTGGCTGCCGCTGATCATCCCGCACTGCTTCGCCAACGCGCTACAACGTGTTCCTGCTGCGCCAGTACTTCATGTCGATCCCGCGCGAGCTCGACGAGGCCGCGATGATCGACGGCGCCGGCCCGTTCCGGATCCTGCGCTCGATCATCGTCCCGCAGTCGGTCGCCGCGATCATCGCGGTCAGCCTGTTCCACTTCTTCTTCGCCTGGAACGACTTCTTCGTCCCGCTGCTCGTACCTCGGCGAGCAAGCCCGAGCTCCAGCCGCTGTCGATCGCGATCCAGCAGTACAACGCGCTGTACGCGACGCCAGCCGACGCTGATCCAGGCGTCGGCGCTGATGACGATGGCGGTGCCGATCGTCGTCTTCCTGCTTCGCTCAGCGGGCGTTCATGCGCGGCGTGGTCGTCACCGGGCGTCGACAAGTGAGCGCGCGCGAGGCCGGCGAGCGCGGGCCGTCGACTGGCCGGTCGATCCCGCGGTCGCCTGGCGGCGCGGCATCGGCGTCCCGTGCGACGACGTCGGCCACGCCGCGTCGACCTGCCGATGATCGACGACGGCGAGTTCGCCGGCGTGCCGATCGGCGGCCTCGGGCACGGGAGCATCGGGCGGACGTACCGCGGCGACGCCGCCCGCTGGCACCTCGAGGTCGGCCAGCACCGCCACGAGCCGGTCGCGGCCGGACGGGTTCTCGCTGTTCGTCGGCGGCCCGGACGGCGACGCGGGCGACCGTCCTGTCGGCCCTCCGGCCCGACGGAGCCTGCCGGCGTGGGGCTGGACGCTGCCCGTCGGCGGCGGGACGTACCACGCGCCTGCTTCCCGCGGGCCTGGCAGGCGTTCGAGCCCGACGTCCTCGGCGTCCGCGTCGTCGGCGAGCAGCTGTCGCCGGTCATCGCGCGGCGACCTCGAGCGGAGCGCCCTGCCCGGTCGGGGTCTTCGAGTGGTGGCTCGAGAACCCAGGGCCCGACCCGCTGACGGTCGGGCTCCTGTTCACGTGGGCCGACCCGCCTCGCGGCCGACGCGGACCGCCCGCGCCGCGCCCGCACGGCGTCGTCCGGAGCGGCGACGTCGCTGGCGATCCGACTTCGGCGATCGCCGCCGACGACGCCCCGACCGGCCTGCGCGGCACGCTCGCCGATCGCGGCGCTCGCCGGCGACGGCGTGGACCATCAGCGCGCGCGCCAGCGTTCGACCCGGCCACCGACGCACGAGCTCTGGGCGGACTTCGCCGCCGACGGCCGGCTCGAGCCCGCCGAGCCGTCCGGCGCGACGCCGGCCGACGACCGGCCTCCGGGCGCGGCCGTCGCCGCGACCATCGTGCTCGGCGCCCGGCGAGCGGCGCGTCGGTCCGGTTCGCGCTCGCCTGGGACCTGCCGATGCGTCGAGTTCGGGGCCGGGCGGCGCTGGTGGAAGCGCTACACGCGCGACGTGGGGCCGGACCGGCCTGCGGGCCTGGGACCTGGCCACGCACGCGCTCGAGCGAGCGCCGACCTGGCGGCGCCGCGATCGAGGCCTGGCAGGCGCCCGGTACCTCGACGATCCCGACCGGCCCGACTGGTACAAGATGGCGCTCTTCAACGAGCTGTACTTCCTCGTCGACGGCGGCTCGTTCTGGGAGCTGCGGTGAGGTCGGCGGCCCGGAGCCGGCCCGCCGACGACGCCGGCCGGTTCGCGCTCCTCGAGTGCCTCGACTACCCGTTCTACGACACCGTCGACGTCGACTTCTACGCGTCGTTCGCGCTCCTGCGAGCTCTTCCCCGAGCTGGAGCATGCGCGGGATCCGCGACCTGCTCGCCGCGATCCCGGTCGACGACCCCGAGATCGTGACCATCGAGGCGTCCGGCGCTGCGACGCGCCGCGCAAGGTGGGCGGCACGGTCCCGCACGACGTCGGCGGCCCGGCGACGACCCGTTCTACCGGCCCAACTGCTACCGCTTCCAGGACGTCAACGACTGGAAGGACCTCGGCCCGAAGTTCGTGCTCCAGGCCTGGCGGGACGCGGTCGCCGCGGCGGCCGAGGCCGGCGACGCGCTCGATCCGCGACGCCTGGCCGACCGTCGATCGACGTGCTGACGCGGCTCGTCGGCCAAGCGATCGCGACGGCGACGGCCTGCCCGAGCACGACGGCCTGCCCGACCAGACCTACGACACGTGGCCGATGCGCGGGCCGTCGGCGTACGGCGGCTCGCTCTGGCTGGCGGCCGCTCGCGGCCGCCGAGGCGATGGCGCGCGCCGCCTGGGCGACGACGGTGCCGCGCGCCGCTGGGCGGGCTGGTTCGAGCGGGCCAGGTCGCCTTCGACCGGCGGCTCTGGCGCGGCGACCACTACGCCTACGACGACGGCGGCGGTGCCGAGCTCGGACAGCATCATGGCCGACCAGCTCGCCGGCCAGTGGTACGCCGGACGCGACCGGGCCTCGGCGACCTGCTGCCGCGCGGAGCGCGGTCGAGCACGGCCCTGCCGGACCATCCACGCGATGAACGTCTGCGGCTTCGCGCGGCGGGCGGATGGGCGCGGTCAACGGGATGCGCCCGGACGGGACGGTCGACGCACTCGAGCGAGCAGTCGGCCGAGGTGTGGGTCGGCACGACCTACGCGCTGGCCGCGTTCATGATCGGGCGCGGCCTGACGCCGAGGGCTGGGAGACGCGCCGCGCGGCGCCGCCGCGGTCACGTACGAGCGCGGCCTCTGGTTCCGGACGCCCGAGGCGTACGACGCGGGACGGCAACTTCCGGGCGTCGATCTACCTCCGGCCGCTCGCGATCTGGGCGATCGAGGAGGCCTTGCGAGCGCCGACTCGCGCGCCGGCCAGGTCAGGCCGCGGACGCTGCTCCACGTAACCGGCCGATCCGGCGGAGCGCCTCCTCGAGACGCTCGTACGAGGTCGCGTAGCACATCCGCACGTGGCCCGGCGCCGGACGGCCCGAACGGCGCTGCCGGGACGACCGCCACGCGCTCCTCGGTCAGGAGCCGCTGCGGCGAAGCCTCGTCCAGGTCAGGCCCGGTCGAGGTGATCCGCGGGAAGGCGTAGAACGCGCCGCGCGGCTCGAACGTCTCGAGGCCGATCGCGTTGAGCCCGTCGACGACGAGCCGGCGCCGCCGGTCGTACTCGGCGACGCATCCGCTCGACGTCGGCCTCGCCCTCGACGAGCGCGCCCGAGCGCGGCGTCCTGGGCCGATCGTCGGCGCCGACATGATCCCGTACTGGTGGACCTTGACGATCCCCTCGAGGATCGCCGGCCGGCGCCGCGAGCGCAGCCGACCCGCCAGCCGGTCATCGCGTACGCCTTCGAGAAGCCGCCCATCAGGATCGTCCGCTCGCGCATGCCCGGGCAGGGCGCTCGAACGCCCGGTGGCGGTAGCGCGCCGTACGCGAGGCGGTCGTAGATCTCGTCGCTGTAGACGAGCAGGTCGTGGCGGACCGGCGATCGCGCGCGAGCTCGTCCTGGACCTCGTCGGGCAGGACCGCGCCGGTCGGGTTGCACGGGTAGCCGAGGAACAGCGCCTTCGTCCGCGGCGTGATGGCCGCCTCGACCGCGGCCGGGTCGAGCGCGAAGTCGTCCTCGAAGCGCGGTCGCGACGTGGCGGACGACGCCGCCGGCGAAGACGATCGCCGGGACGTAGGCGACGTACGACGGCTCGTGGAGGATGACCTCGTCGCCCGGGTCGCAGGTCGCCCGCAGGGCGAGGTCGACGGCCTCCGACGCGCCGACCGTGATCAGCAGCTCGGTCGCCGGGTCGTAGCGCGACGCCGTAGCGCCGCTCGAGGTGGTCGGCGAGGCGCGCGCCGCAGCTCGATCGTCCCGTAGTTCGACGTGTAGTGGGTCCGGCCCTCGCGGAGCGATCTCGACGCCGGCCTCGACGATCGCGCCGCGGCGTGTCGAAGTCGGGCTCCCCACCCCGAGGCTGATGACGTCGTCCATCGTCGCGAGCGATGTCGAAGAACCGCCGGATGCCCGACGGCGGCACGGCCTGGACGCGCTCGGCGAGGGCGCGCTCGGCGAGCGGCGGGCGCGGGCGGTCTCGGAGCGCACCGGATGGTTGGCAGGGACGTCGGTCGTCACGGCACGAAAGGGTACCGAAATCGACGCCGATGGACGAACGACGACCCGGACGCTCGGTACGCCGGTGGAGCCTCTCGAGGGCCTGCCAGCGACAGCATCTGTAAGCCAGGTTGGCGGCGAGCGTGGCGGTCTGACCCGCGCCGGGTCGTACGCAGGGATCACCTCGACCACGTCGAAGCCCACGGAACTCGATACCGGTCAGCGGCGAACGATGGCAAGCATGTCGCGGGCCGACGGACCGCCGGCCTCTGGCGTGCCCGTGCCCGGGCGCGTGGGCGGGATCGACGACGTCGATGTCGAACGTGAGGAACGTCGGTCGGCGCCGACGCGCTCACGATGCGCCGGGCGACGGCCTCAGGGCCGGGTCGAAGACCTCCTCCGTCGTGACGTACTCGAGGCCGAGCTCCGTCCGCAGGCCGGTCCAGTCGCGGCCTCATAGATCGACCCCGCAGCCCAACCTCGATCGAGTGGGCGACGTCGACGAGGCCCTCCTCGATCGCCACGGCGTATCCAGGTCCGTGGTTGTACTTCTCGCCGAAGTAGCTGTCCCGGGCGTCGGTATGCGCGTCGGGAAGTCGATCACTGCGACCGGGCGAGGGAACGGGTGGCCCGCAGGTGCGGCAGCGTGCAGGCATGGTCCCCGCCGATCAGGAGCGGGACGATGCCGGCCTCGACGATCGGGGCCACCGCGCCGACTCGATCCGCTCGTGGCTCCCGCTCGGTGTAGCCAGGCACGATGGCCACGTCGCCATAGTCGACGCACGGGCACCTCGAACGGGCTGACGTCGAGGTTCGTGTTGTACGGGCGGAGCATCACGGACGCCGCCCGCACCGCGTTGGGGCCGAACCGACCGCCGACCCGGTAGGTGACGCCCGTATCGAATGGGACGCCGACGATCGCCAGGTCGACGTCGGCGAGCGTCCACGCGAGGGCAGCCGGGCGAACGTCGAGGGTCCCGTGAACCGGGGGTCTGGAGCGAGTCCTCGGGGACGTGGCGGGGCATCCGATCCGCCTGCGCCAGGCGACGCCGGATCGGGCACGACGACGGCGCGCCGCGGCCACTCGAGCCGGACCCGGTCGCCGGGCCGCCAGTCGCCCGCCGTTCCGGCCGGCTCGCGGCCGCAGCCACCCCGGCGAGGGCGAGCTCGATCTTGCGCGTCGGCCCGAGATAATAAGAAGGACCTCTGGTCGCCGCCTGCGCGCCGCCGACCCCGTTCGCACCGTCCAGTGGCGCATCGACCACGCGACCGCGCGCAGGTTCTCCGGGTCCGGACGACGAGCGCCGCCGGGGTCGCCGTCGCTCAGGTCCGCTGCGCCGGCACTGTTCCGGGGCGATCCGCCATCGCCGCTCGCCGCGCTGCAGCACAGGTGCCCTCGGCATCTCGTTCGGGCCGTCCGCGAAGCATGTTCGACTCGCCGACGAAGTTGGCGACAGAAGATCGAGCTCGGCCGCTCGTACAGGTCCTCCCCCGTGCCGAGCTGCTGGATCCGACCGCGGTCCGAAGATGGCGATCCGGTCCGCTCTCATCGCCAGGGCCTCCTCCTGATCGTGCGTGACGTAGATCACGGTCGCCTTGAGCCGCCGGCTGATGCGCCCAGGATCTCCGGTTGCGGCGCTTCCCGGAGCTTCTTGTCAAGGGCGCCGAGCGGTTCGTCCATCAGCAGCAGTCGCGGCCGGAAGACGATCGCCCGGGCGAGTGCGATCCCGTTGCTTGCTGTCCGCCGGAGAGCTGACGCGGATAGCGATCGCCGAACGTCCCGAGCTGCACGAGCTCCAGCGCCTCGGCGACCCGCTGCTGCTGCTCGGGCCGCGGGGTGTTGCGCATCTGGAGGGGCGCCACGTCCGGCGTTCTGGGCCCGCGGTCATGTGCGGGAACAGGGCGTAGTTCTGGAACACCATCCCGACGTCCGCGTCGGTACGGTGGGACCCGGCGATCTCCTCGCCGGCGATCTCGATCGAGCCCTCGTCGTGTGGTCAGGAAGCCGGCGATCATCCGGAGGTGTCGTCTTGCCCGAGCCGGACGGACCCAGCAGCGTGATGAACTGACCGCGCCGGACGACCAGGTCGACCCCATCGACGGCCGCGAAATCGCCAGATCGCTTTGCGGATGCCCCGCATCACGAGCGCCGGCGGGATCGCTCCGGCGACGGCGGCTTCGGGTGCCTCGGGCGGCCGGGTCTCGGGCGCCTCCATCAGCGGGCCGGCGCCGGGCGGCGGACGACGAACACGAACAGGAGCAGCGTCGTCGTGACGACCATCACGACCGTGGCGACAGGCGCGCGACCGTCGGGTCGACGACCTGGCGCACCTGCTCCACATCTCGACCGGCAGCGTGCGGAACCGCGCCGTACTGGTCATGAAGATCGCACACGACGACCTCGTCCCACGATGTGATGAACGCGAAGAGCGCCCCGGCGAGTACGCCGGGCAGGATGATCGGGAACGTGATCACGGCGCCAGAACGTCCGCCACGGGTCGGCCCCGAGGCTGGCCGCCGCGAGCTCGAGAGTGCGGTCCATCGTCCGCAGGATGGCACGACCGACGTTGATGATCGACGAACGGCACCGCGAGCGCCGTGTGGGTCGATGCACGAGGCCCGGCCAGCGAACCGCGTCAGTCCGCACGATCGCAGTAGCAGGCAAAGAACATCCCGATCGCGATGATGATCGACCGGCACGATCAGCGGCACTGAGGATAAGCCCATTCGCGAGAGCCCTTGCCGGGAAGCGTGCCGCGCACGTCCAGCGCCGGCGAGCGTGCCGAGGATCGGTCGCGAGGATCGCGGTCAGGGTGGCGACCTGCAGCGCAGTTCACGAAGCCTCGTCGACCACTGGCGGGTCGGTCGAACATCTTTGGCGTACCACTGAAGAGAGAATCCCTCCGGCGGGCAGGACTGAGGATCTTCGCGCCGGTGAAGCTCATCGGGACGACCACGAGCATCGGCCCGAGCGAGGTAGATCACCGTCAGCCGCGCCGAGGGCGCGCAACGCGAGTCCGGCCGGGGTCCGCCACGAACCGGATTCGCTCATGCCTCACTCGGCGTCCAGCGCTGCCGAAGCACGTCACACGCACGCGGATCACGCGCGACGCGCAGGAAGAGGACGACCAACGTGACGAGCGATGAGCACCAGCGGCTCATCGCGCTCGCCGAGCCCCGAGTCCAGACGCTGTTGGATCTGCGTGGTCGCGATGAGCTGCGCTGAGCATCGTGGTCCTCGGCGAGCCGCCAGGAGCGCTGGCGTGATGTAGAAGCCGAGCGCCAGGACGAAGACGAGGAGCGCAGCCCGCCAGCACGCCCGGGATCGGCTAGCGGCAGGAACGATCCCGCAGGAACGCCCGCGTCGGCGAGGCGCCGAGGTTCGCCGCGGCGCTGGTGAGCTCGGGGTCGATGCGGACGCATCGTCGTGTACAGCGGCAGCACCATGAACGGGAGCAGGATGTGGCGTCATGCCCAGCAGGACGCCGGTCGTCGTCTGGATACAGGTCGAGCGGTGGCGTCGAGATGACGCCATCCTCGAGCGTCGAGTTGATGAGCCCGGTGTCGCGCAGGATCACCTGCCATGCGTAGGTGCGCACCAACAGGCTGGACCAGAACGGGAGCGAGCACGCGGCGATCGAGCAGCAGGCCGGCCCAGCGCGTGCGAGGCACAGCCGCCATCGAGATAGCGCGAAGCGGGTAGCCGATGACGAGGCAGCCGAGTGTCGAGAGCCCGGCAGATCCAGAAGGTGTTCCGTCAGGACGCGGGCGTATGGCCTCACCGCCGAAGAACTGCCGGAAGTTCGTCAGCGGGTCCTGTTCCGAGCCGCGGGCGGGTCGGTGACGCTGCGGACAGGCCATGATCGACGCAGCGGCGCGAGGAAGCAGATCGAGCAGGAAGACGACGGACCGGGATCGCGAGCGCGGCCCAGCGATTGACGAGGCGGGCCACCGTCTTGGCGGCCGCTGGGCCGTGCCGACGATCGGTCGTAGCAGACAGCGATCGGCGCGGTGGCCTCGCTGCCTCCCGAGCGGTCAGCTGCGTCACTTCCAGGCCTGGAAGCGGCGCGTCGATCGCGTCGAAGTTGTCGATAAGGTACGGCGTCGTCGAAGTACGCCGTGTTCTCGTCGGCGTTGGTGACCGGCGAGGTCCTGACCTTGGTCGGCGTTGGGCTTCGAGTTGTTGTTCGTAGGGCCGTACGGGATCTTTTGCGACGACCGCCCGGCGTTGTTGCTGCGCGCAGGTCGCCCAGGCGATGAACTCCATCGCCGACCTGCTTGTTCGGCGTGCCCTTCGGCACCACGAGGTAGTCCGCAGTCAGGATCTGCTGGTTCCATTGGATCTCGACCGGCTTGTGGTCGGTGTTCTTGGCGCGCAATAGGCACGGCCGTTCCAGATCATCGTCATCGCGACCTCGCCCGAGCCGATCGAGCTCCTGCGACTCTGGGCGCCGGACGATCCAGCAACACGATGTCGTCCTTGATCGTGTCGAGCTTCTTCGATCGCTCGGGCCACGTCAAGCTGGCGTGTAGAGGTCGCGCGGCCTTGACGCCGTCGGCCATCAAGGCGCGAATTCTCGAGCACGCCGCCGGTGGAGTAGCTTCCACAGGCCGCGCTTATGCCGGGGAACTTGGTGGTATCGAAGTAAGTCGGCCCAGCCCTCGGGCACCTTGCCGGCGGTCTTCTCGGTGTTGTATGCCGAGACCGCAACGCCGTAGGTCATGTCCGCCCACGCGCCAGTACGCTGAGTCGCGAGGTCGGCATTCGAGGATCTCGGTCCTGCGTGATCAGCGTGAGTAGTCGAGCGGTTCGAGCAGGTCCTGGCGTTCGCGTCTGAGTCCGAAGTCGTTCGCCGACGTCGACCACGTCCCACTCGACGTTGCCGGACTCGACCTGGGCCTTGATCGTGGCGTTCGAGGACTCCTCGTCGATTCGTTGAACTGCACCCCGGTCAAGCTGCCGTGTACGGCTTCAGCCAGCCCTCACGCTGGGCCTCCTGGTAGACGCCACCGAACGACGCGAATGTCAGCGTCGTGCCGTCGTGCCGGGGGGCCGTGCAGATGTCGGCGGCGGCGGACCCTGCCGGGCTGGCCGCCGGCGCGGCACTGGCCGACGAGCCGGTACTGGCCGCCGGGGCGACACTTCCGCTGCCGCCTCCACTGCTCGAGCACGCCGCGACCACGAGCACGACGGCGACCCCAGCGAAACGGGCTTGCACCCTCGCAACATGGTGCCCTCCTCCTGTCGTCCGGCGATCCGCAGGCGAAGGCCTCTCACTCGGCGCGGATCGGACCAGCCGCGATGATAGTTCGCGTCGTGGGGTCCTCGTACAGGCCCGGGCTCAGTGAACGGTGCGATGCGGCGCGCGCGGCCAGGCGTCGGGTGCCGGGTCGCTCGAGCGCCGCGAGGTCGGCCGGCTCGAGGCGCGCCAGTCGGCGGTCGCGGTGATCGCCTCGAAGCCGCGCGCCAGCCCGAACAGCGCGCGCCTCGGACCACGGCGCGCCGATCAGCTGGAGCCCGACCGGCAGCCCGTCGGACAGGCCCGGCCGGGATGCTGATGCCCGGCAGCCCGGCCATGTTGACCGGCAGGGTGCAGGCGTCCGAGAGGTACATCGACGACCGGGTCGGCCAGCTGCGCGCCCGAACGGGAACGCGACCGTCGGCGACGTCGGCGCGACGAGCGCGTCGAAGCCCTGCGCCCACAGGCGCGTCGAAGTCGCCCTTGATCAGCGTCCGGACCTTCTGGGCCTTGAGGTAGTAGGCGTCGTAGTAGCCCGCCGACAGCGCGTACGTCCCGAGCATGATCCGGCGCTTGACCTCGGCGCCGAAGCCCGCGGCCGCGGGTCGCGAGGTAGTCCGCGATGCACGTCGCCGTCCTCGCCCAGCCGCGGCCCGTACCGGATCGCCGTCGTAGCGCGGCGAGGTTCGCCGACGCCTCGGCCGGCGCGACGATGTAGTACGTCGCGAGGCCGTAGTCCGGTGTGCGGCAGGCTGACCTCCTCGACGGTCGCCCCGGCGGCCTCGAGCGCCGCGACGGCCTCGCGGATCGCGCGCCTCGACGCCGGGCTCCATGCCGGCCGACGAAGTACTCCCTGGGCAGGCCCAGGCGCTTGCCGCGCAGGCGCGACGCGCGGCCTCGTCGTCGCTCGTCGGGCAGGTCGAGCAGCGTCGTCGGGACCGGCACCGGGCGACGGACGTCGAGTCGCGCTCGTCGCGGCCGGCGACCGCGTGGAGGAGCGCCGCGGCGTCGCGGGCGTCCCGGGCGAACGGCCCGATCTGGTCGAGCGAGCTGGCGAACGCGACGATCCCGTAGCCGGCTGACCCGGCCGTACGTCGGCTTACATCCCGACGATCCCGCACAGCGCGGCCGGCTGGCGGATCGAGCCGCCGGTGTCCGTGCCGATGCCGACCGCGGCGCGTGGAACGCGGCGACCGCCGCCGCCGAGCCGCCGCTGCTGCCGCCCGGCACGCGCTCGAGGTCCCACGGATTGGCCGTCGGGCCGTAGGCGGAGTGCTCGGTCGACGAGCCCATCGCGAACTCGTCCATGTTCGTCTTGCCGAGGATGACCGCGCCCGACGTCGCGCAGCCGCTCGGTGATGTGGGCGTCGTACGGGGCGCGGTAGCCCTCGAGGATCCGCGAGCCGGCCGTGCACTGGCCGCCCTCGACCGAGACGAGGTCCTTGAGCGCGACCGGGATGCCGAGCAGCGGGTGGAGCGCGTCGAGCGCCGGCCGTCCGTCCGCCGCGCGCCGCGGCGAGCCGGGCGTCGGCCGCGTCCGCCTCGGCGAGCGCCCGCTCGCGGTCGATCGTCAGCCAGGCGTTGAGTCGCGTGGTCCTGCGCGCTCGGCGACGTCGAGGTGGGCCACGGTCAGCTCGCGCGACGACAGCTCGCCGACCCGCAGGCGGGCCGCCATCTCGTGGGCGTGGAGCCGCGTCAGCTCGGTGGACACGCGTCGGTCGCGAGCCGTCAGTCGCCGCCGAGGATCGCCGGGACGACGATGAAGTCGCCGTCGCGCGCCGGCGGCGTTGGCGAGTGACGGCCTCGACCGGTCAGCGACGCGCGTGACGACGTCGTCGCGCAGGATGTTCTCGAGCTCGATCGTCTGGGCCGGTCGGCGGCGATGTGCGTCGGTCGGCGACCGTCGGCGAGGATCGCGTACTGGTCGAGGATGTGGTTGAGCTGGCCCTCGAGGCGCGCCGAGCTCGTCGTCGGTCAGCCCGAGACGGGCGAGGTGGGCGACGTGCTCGACGTCGGATCGGGACAGGGTGGCCATGAGCCCGATGATAGCGGCGATACATGACTGATGGATCGCGGCCCGAAGACCAATGGTGGGATGGCCCCGGGCCATCGGTCTCGGTCATCCTTCGCTCGTGGCCCGCCCTCCCGAGACCCTGGTCCTCGCCTGTCTCCAGTGCGGGACGCCCGCTGCCCGCCCGGACGCGACCTTCTGTCGCCGATGCGGGCTGACGTACGGCGAGCCGCCGTCCGCCTTCGTCGAGCTCCCGAGCTGCCCGATCTGCTACACGACCGTCGCCGACGACGGCCGCCTCGCGAGCCTCGACCATCCCGGGCCTGCGCGTCGACCTCGTCCGCCACCAGGCCGAGCACGAACGCCATCCGGTCGGCGACGACGAGTGGCTCGAGTCCCTGCGCGAGGGCGATCGGCTGCGGGTCGATCGCTGGTCCGCGCCGTTCGACGTCGTCCGCCACTACCTCGTGACCGGTCAGGTCGAGGGGGCCGGCAGCGCCAGATGGAGCACGACGCCCTGGTCACGCAGCGATGACCCAGCTCCGACGCTTCGGTCCCGATGCCGACATCTTCGGCGATCAGCCCGGAGTGGGCCGAGGCGCGGACCGCCGTGAGCAAGCTGCTGGAGCGGTACGCAGCCGGTCGCCGCTAGGGACCGGGATCGCCCGGACGGCCGCGAGCGCGGCCCGGGCCTGGGCGAGATGGATGCGGTCGTAGCCGCCGAGCATGCGGAACGTCAGCTCGACGCTCTCCGGCCCCCGTTCGCGATGGATCCCGATGCGGGCGCGTTCGTCCGCCGTCGTCCGGCGCCAGAGTGCGAGGTTGGCCTCCCGAAGGGGCTCGAACAGCGCCAGGAGCTCGTCGGGGTCGTCCGCTTGATGGGCTGCGCGACCCACAGCGCCTGGTCGTAGCCCACGACGTCCGGCTCATCCTGGGCCAGGATCCAGCGATAGCGGCCGGCCGACCAGCTCCCCGTCGAGCGATGTGACCGACGCATTGGAGCACTGGACCACTCGCCCGGCTCCGGCTGGGTCCGGAGGTCCGCGCCGGCCTCGGCCAGGAGCGCCCTGGACCGCCGCCGGCGTCGACGCCTGCACTCGCGCCGGGTCGTCATCGCCGAGCGCCGCCGAGGAGCATCGCCTGGTAGGCCGCTGCTTCGCGGACCGGATCGGGACTGATCATAGCACCTCCTCGCCGGCCAGCAGCCGGCGGAACCCGTCTTCGTCGAGGACCGGGACGCCCAGCTCCTGGGCCTTGGCCAGCTTCGAGCCGGCACTCTCGCCGGCGACGACATAGTCGGTCTTCTTCGAGCACCGAGCCTGACGTCTTGCCGCCCGCGGCGCGGATCGACTCCTCGGCCTCCTGTCGGCTGAAGCCCTCGAGCGTGCCGGTCACGACCAGGGTCTTGCCGTCGAGCGGGCCCGGCCGACGCGTCCGGCGAGCGCGGGCGCCGGCAGCTCGGGCTCGATGCCGGCGTCGGCGAGGTCGCGCAGGACGTCGCCGCCCGGCCCGTCCGGCCCGAAGTAGGCGGCAAGGCTCGCGGCGACGGTCGGACCCGACGCCGTACGACCTCGCTCGAACGTCGGCGCGCCGGTGCTCCCTTCGAGGTGCGACGTCGCAGCCCGCCCGAGCCAGGCGCTCCGGCCGTCCGGGGACGCGTTCCGACGAGCCACTGCGCGAGGTCGATCGCGGTCTGCTCGCCGACCTGCGGGATGCCCAGGCCGTTGAGGATCGCGCGCCAGCGGTCGACGCGCGCGAGTCGGCTCGATGGCCCGTGCAGGTTCTCGGCGCTCTTGCGGCGCGAACCGCTCGAGCGATCTCGAGGTCCTCGACCGTCAGGCCGGTAGAAGTCGCCGCGCGCTTGACGAGCCCGCGCTGGAGCAGCTGCTCGAGCACCTTCCAGCCGGCGCCCTCGATGTCCATGCCGCCGCGTCCGACGAAGTGCCCGAACTCCTGCGCGACGCCGGGCCGGGCACGCGAGGTTGGGGCAGTAGACGCGGACCGCGCCCTCGTCCTGGACGACCGGCGTGTCGCAGACCGGGCAGTCGCTCGGGCATCTCGAACTCGCGCTCGGCGCCGGTCCGGCGCTCGACGATCGGCCGGACGACCTCGGGGATGACGTCGCCGGCCTTCTGGAGCACGACCCAGTCGCCGATCCGGATGTCCTTGCGCCGGACCTCGTCGAGGTTGTGGAGGGTCGGCCCGCGCGACCGTCGAGCCGGCCACCTTGGTCGGCGTCAGGTGGGCGACCGGCGTCAGCGTCCCGGTCCGCCCGACGTACGGCGACGATGTCCTCGACGAAGCGTCTCGACCTGCTCCGGCGGGAACTTGAAGGCGATCGCCCAGCGCGGCGCGCCGGCTGACCATCCCGAGCCGCGCCTGCTGGTCGTACGCGGTCGACCTTGACGACGACGCCGTCGGTCTCGTACGGCAGGTCGTGGCGGGCCTCGCGCCAGCGCTCGGTGAAGGCGATGACGCCCTCGATGTCGAGGCCGGCCTCGTGGTCCGGGTTGACCGGGAAGCCGAGCGCGGTCGAGCCGCTCGAGCGCCGCCGACTGCGGTCGACGACGCGGTCGTCGTCCTCGACCAGCTGGTAGAACCAGGCCGACAGCTGCCGGCCGCGCCGTGACCGCGGGTCGATCTGGCGGAGCGAGCCGGCGCCGCTGTTGCGCGGGTTGGCGTAGAGCGGCAGGCCGGCCTCCTCGCGCTCCGCGTTGATCCGCGCGAACTCGGCCTTCGGCATGAAGACCTCGCCGCGGGCCTCGAGCGCCGCCGGTTCGGCCAGCCGGGCCGGGATGACCGCGATCGTGCGCAGGTTGGCGGTGACGTCCTCGCCGGTCGTGCCGTCGCCGCGGGTCGCGCCCTGGACGAACCGGCCCGCGCTCGTAGCGCAGGCTGATCGCCAGGCCGTCGATCTTGAGCTCGGCGACGTAGCGCAGGTCCGGCGCGGGCTCCGGGCGCCGCCGGCAGGCCGAGGCCCTTGCCGGACGCGCGCATCGAACGCCCGCAGCTCGTCGTGGCTGAACGCGTTCGCGAGCGACAGCATCGGGCGGCGCGTGGCGGACCTCGTCGAAGGTGCCGGTCGGTGCGCCACCGACCTGCTGGGTCGGCGAGTCCGGCGTGATCAGGTCCGGGTAGCGCGGTCTCGAGCGCGACGAGCTGCGCGGAACAGCTGGTCGTACTCGGCGTCGCTGATCTCGGGCGCGTCCTGCCACGTGGTACAGCTCGTTCGCCCGGTCGATCTGCGCGGCCAGCTGGCGCATGCGCGTCGCGGCCGCCGATCTCGGCATCGAGCGCGGCAGCCTCGACGACCAGCGCCGGGTCGACCGGCGCGGCAGGGCGATGGTCATCGAGGCGAGGGTACCGAACGCGCCGGATCCGCGCAGCGCCGCGGGCGGCGCGTCGGTCCTCAGCGCCGCGACGGCTCCAGGTGCTCCGCGCGGATGTCCGCGGGCGTCGGCGTTCCAGCAGGGTCAGGGCGATCTCGAACTCGCTCGCGGCAGGATCGCCGAGCGCCCGGCTCGACGCCGGCCTGCCCGCCCGCGGCGAGCGCCCAGAACATCGGCCGGCCGACCAGCACGCCGCGCGCCCCGGAGCGCGAGCGCGATCGACGATATCGAGCCCGCGGCGACACGCCGCCATCGACCCAGAGCTCGGCCCGGCCGGCGAGCCGCGTCCGACGACCTCCCCGAGCACGTCGACGGTCGCGGCCGACGCGGTCGAGCTGGCGGCGCGCCGTGGTTGCTCACGACGATCGCGTCGACGCCGTGCTCGACGGCCAGGCGCGCGTCCTCCGCGGTCAGGATGCCCTTGAGCACGAGCGGCAGCGATCCGACCAGACCGCGGATCGATCGCGAGGCTCGCGCCAGGTCAGGCGCCTCGTCTCGACTCGCGGCGACCGGTCCGTCTCGGACGTGCACGGCAGCATGGTTGCCGTGGTCGGCGGCGGCGCCGGCGAAGTTGCCGAGGGCGCGGCAGCTCGAAGCCCGAGCGCCGATCGCGGTCCCGGTAGCCGAGGACCGGCAGGTCGACGGTCAGCACGATCGCGCCGTAGCCGGCCGCGGCGGCGCGCGTCGACGAGCGATCGCGTCACCGCCGGGATCGGCCTGGACATAGAGCTGGAACCAGCGCGTGCCGTCCGGCGCGGCGGCCGCGACCTCCTCGATCGAGCGACGAGACGTCGTCGAGAGCGTGAACGGGACGCCGCGCGCCGCCGCGGCGCGGGCCGTCGCCATCTCCCCGTCGGGATGGCGCGAGGCCGTGGACCGCCATCGGCGCGATCGCGACAGCGCATGACTGCCGGCTCGCCGAGGAACGTCGGTCGACGGATCGATCCCGGCGACGTCGACCGAGCACCCGCGGACGGAAGCGTCGTCGCCGCCAGGCGGCCTCGTTCTCGGCGAGGGTGACCTCGTCCCACGACGCCGCCGGCGACGTAGTCGAACGCGCGCCGGCGTCCATGACGGTCGCGCGCCAGCGACTCGAAGTCGGCGAGCGCGGTCGGACGGCGCCGGCGACGGTCTGCCGGGCCAGCTCGGTCACCCGACGAGTCTCGAGGTTGGCGAGGCTCACCAGCATCGCTTGCGCCCGACCGACGGGTCCTTGAACGCGACCGTGACCTCCTCGTCGCTCCGGGTCAGCTTCGATGGTGACGACGATGCCGTCGCCCCAGCGGCCGTGGCGGACGCGGTCGCCGTCGCGGAACTGGCGCTCGCCGGGGATGATCGGGCGGGCGGGTCGCGGCCGGGCGGCGGTCGCGCGGCGCCGCGCTGTCGCGTGCCAGGTCGTCGTCCCAGGCACGGACCGGGCGCCGAGCGAGCCCGACGGCGCGCCGTCCGTCATACGCCTCGCGCTTGGCCGCGAGGTCGCGGCTCGGGCCGGAACGGCTCGCCCGGCGGCGGCGCGCCCGGGCCGGCCGCTCCCCTGCCGGTAAGGCCGCCCCGTCCCGGCCCGCCCCGGACCGGCGTCCCGAACCGGCTCGTCCGGCGGGCGCCGAAGACGAGGTCCGAGGTCGAGATCGCGCTCGCTCGCGTGCCGCCGAGCTGCGGCCCGATCCATCAGCTCGGCCGGGATCTCGAGCAGGAACCGCGACGGCACCGACGGCCTGGCCCATCCCCCACGTCGCCCGCCGCCAGGCGTGCGACAGGTACAGCCGCCGCTTGGCGCGGGTGATCCCGACGTACGCGAGGCGGCGCTCCTCCTCGAGCTCCTTCTCGTCGTCGAGCGCCCGGCTGTGCGGGAAGAGGCCCTCCTCGAGCCCGGCGATGAAGACGACCGGGAACTCGAGGCCCTTCGCCGCGTGGAGCGTGATGAGCGTCACCGCGTCGGCGTCGCCCTCGTACGAGATCCTGGTCGGCGACGAGCGCGGTCTCCTCGAGCAGCCGGTCGAGGGCGTCCTCGGGCGTCAGGTCGTCGTAGCGGGTCGTGACCGAGCGCAGCTCGAGGCAGGTTCGCCCAGCGCTCCTCGCCGTCCTCCGACCCGTCGGCCAGCATCGCCCGGTAGCCCGACGCCTCGAGCGCCTCGTCGAGCAGCTCCGGGCAGCGGCCAGGACGCCGACCCGCGCCGCGCAGCCGGCGGACCAGGACCGCGAACTCGGCCAGGGCGTTGCGCGTGCACGCGGCGCCAGCGCCTCGGAGCTCGCCGCTGAGCGGCCGCCTCGATCGCGCCCCAGGTCGTGCCGTCCGTCGCTGGCCGCGGCGGCGCGCAGCGACCTCGATCGTCTTGTCGCCGATCGCCCGCGCCGGGACGTTGATGATCCGCTCGAAGCTGACGCTGTCCGTGTCCGAGCGCAGGATGCGCAGGTAGGCCAGGGCGTCCTTGACCTCGCGCCGGGCGTAGAACCGCGTCCCGCCGACGAGCTGGTAGCGGATGCCGTAGCGGAGGAACGATTCCTCGATCGCGCGGGACTGGGCGTTCATCCGGTACATGACCGCGATGTCGCGGGCCCGGAAGCGCGTCGGCCTCGTCGTCGTCGGCCCGGCGGGTGAGCGCGTCGCCGCGACCGCCGATCAGGCCCTCGACCTGGCGGGCGATCCACTCGGCCTCCTCCTCCTCGTTGTAGGCCTCGAAGCGCTGGATCTGCAGCGCCGCCGCGCGTTCTCGGTCCAGAGCTTCTTGTCCTTGCGCGCGCTGTTGCGCGAGACGACCGCGTGGGCGGCGTCGAGGATCAGCTGGGTCGAGCGGTAGTTCTGCTCGAGCTTGACGACGGTCGCGTGTCGGGCCAGTCGCGCTCGAAGTCGAGGATGTTGCGCAGGTCGGCGCCGCGCCACGAGTAGATCGACTGGTCGTCGTCGCCGACGACGCGCGAGGTTGCCGTGCTTGCGCGGCGAGCGCGCCGGACCCACAGGTACTGCGCCCGGTTCGTGTCCTGGTACTCGTCGACGTGGAGGTAGCGCCAGCGTATCCTGGTACTTGCGAGGACGTCGGGCGCCTCGTCGAACAGCCGGACGGCCTCGAGCAGGAGGTCGTCGAAGTCGAGCGCGTTGGCCTTGCGCAGGCGCTCCTGGTAGCGGGTCGCGAGGCGGGCGATCGTCCGCTCGCGGTGGTTCGACGCGCGTTCTCGGCGAGGAACGTCGGGTCGAGCATCTCGTTCTTGGCCCGGCTGATCGCGCCGAGGACGGCGCTCGGGCGGAACTCGCCGGTGAGCGGCAGGTCCTCCTCGCGCAGGATCTGCTTCATCAGGGCGCTGCTGGTCGTCGGTGTCGTAGATGACGAACCGGCGGCCGATCCCGATCGCCTCGCCGTCGCGCGCGCAGCACGCGGCGCGCAGAGCGAGTGGAACGTGCCGGCCTGGACGTCGCGCCCGGCCTCGCCGACGAGGCTGATGATCCGCTCGCGGAGCTCGCCGGCGGCGCGGTTCGTGAAGGTGACCGCGAGGATCCGCCACGGGGCGACGTCCTTGACGCCGACGAGGTAGGCGATCCGGTGGGCGAGGACCCGGGTCTTGCCCGACCCGGCGCCGGCGAGGATGAGCAGCGGGCCCTCGGTGGTCGTGACGGCGCGGGCCTGCTCGGGGTTGAGCGCCTTGACGATCTGGTCGGCGCGCTTCCTTGCAGGCGGGCCGGCGACGACGGCCGGATCCGCGGCCGGGACCGGGACCGCGGGTCGTCGCCGGCACCGGCGCATCGCGCATCCAGGTGGGTTCCTCGGGCGCGACCGGGCCTCGCCGAGGTCGGCGAAGGCTGCCGTCCTGACCGCCTCGGACGGGGTCGCCGCGGCATCGTCGAGCGTTGGGTCGCCGGTCCGGCGACGACGGGTGGGGCTCACCGCCCCATTGTAGGTCGGGCGACTCACCCGGCTCCCGGGCGGGCGGCGCGCTGGCCTGGATCTGGTCGGCGGGCGGGGCCGAGATCGAGACCGGGGCGTCCTCAGCGCTGACATGATCGCGTCGATGCGTGAGCTGCGCTCGCGTCGCCGGTCGTGACGACGAACGTCAGCCCGGCCAGGTGGTGCGGGAGGTCCTTCTCGACACGCACGGTGACGGCCAGGCTCGCGCCGGTGACGTCCACGGGCAGGCCGGGCACCGCGCCGAGGCCGAGCGCCGCCAGCTCCGTGCGGCCGTGAGGTCCGCCGTGACCGTGTAGCACTGGCGTCGAGCCGCACGCGACGTCGTCGCCCTTGACCGGGTCGACGCCCGGCTGCGGAGGAAGTCGCCGGAGCGCGTCGACGATGGCGCCCGTGTTCGACGGATCGACCGGCAGCGACTGGCCGCCGAGGTCCAGCACTTCGTACTGCGGGCCCTGGAGCGAGGTCTTTAGGTAGGCCTTGCCGTCGACGACGATGAGCTCACCGGTGATAGCTGAAGAGGCCGCGGCAGGAAGGCGATCTTGGCCGCACTGACCGGCGATGTCCAGGTCACGGCCGCGGCGGTCGTGCCGTCGAGCTTGATCGGTCGGCCGCGCCGCCGGCGCCGGGCATCGCGATGCGTCATCGTGCCGTCGAGCGCGGCGTCGAGCGTGGACGTGCTCTTGGGGCTGCCCGGTCGAGGTGAGAGCGGCCGTGACGATCTCGGTCGGTCGGTCGAGTGGGCGGGGCAGACGAGCTGCCGCCGCACGCCGGCGATCGACCACTGCGGCAGCGAGGACGAGGGTCGGGGCGAACGGGATTCGGCGAGTCATGAGGTTCTGCGTACGTCGGGCGTCCCGTGGACGACCGACCACAGGGTCACCGGTGACGGCGGCCGACCTGTCAAACGGTCGGCCACGCGTCCTCTGGAATGAGCGCCTCGGCGGTGCCGGGGCCTTTTGGCTGTTGGCGAGGACGACGGACTAGAAGTCCATCCCGCCGCCACGCCGTGGTCGTGGCCGCTCCGGCGCCGGCCTTCTCCTTCTCGGGCATGTCCGTGATGAGCGTCTCCGTCGTCAGGACCATGGCCGCGATGGACGCTGCGTTCTGCAGCGCCGAGCGCGTGACCTTGGCCGCGTCGACGATCGCCCTTCTTGAACAGGTCGCCGTACTCGCCCTTGAGCGCGTCGTAGCCGAAGCCGGGCTTCGAGGTCCTTGACGTGCTCGACGACGACCTCGCCGGACTGCGCCGGCGTTGTCGGCGATCTGGCGGGCCGGGGCCTCGAGCGCCTTGCGCACGATGTCGACGCCGACCTGGGCGTCGCCCTCGAGCTTGATCTTGTCGAGCGACGGGATGCGCCTGCAGGAGGGTGGTGCCGCCGCCGGCGACGAGGCCTTCCTCGACGGCCGCACGGGTCGTCGAGAGCGCATCCTCGATGCGGTGCTTCTTCTCCTTGAGCTCGACCTCGGTGGCCGCGCCGACCTTGATGACGGCGACGCCGCCGGACAGCTTGGCGAGGCGCTCCTGGAGCTTCTCCTTGTCGTAGTCCGAGGTGGTGTCCTCGATCTGGGCCTTGATCTGGCTCATGCGGGCCTTGATCTGGTCGGGCTGAGCCGTCGCCGTCGACGAGCGTCGTGTCGTCCTTGGTCGCGACGACGCGACGGGCCGAACCGAAGTCCTCGATGCGTGACCGAGTCGAGCTTGCGACCGATCTCCTCGCTGATGACGGTGCCGCCGGTCAGGATGGCGATGTCGCGGAGCATCTCCTTGCGGCGATCGCCGAAGCCCGGCGCCTTGACGGCGAGGACCTGAGACGGTGCCGCGGAGCTTGTTCACGACGAGCGTCGCGAGCGCCTCACCGTCGATGTCCTCGGCGATGATCAGCGATCGGCTTGCCCTGCTGGACGGCCTTCTCGAGCGCCGGGAGCATGTCCTGGACGCTCGAGATCTTCTTGTCGGTGATCAGGATGAGCGGGGTCTCGAGGACCGCCTCCATCCGATCGGGGTTGGTCACGAAGTACGCCGAGATGTAGCCGCCGGTCGAACTGCATGCCCTCGGTGTATTCCTTCTCGAGGCCGAGGCTCTGGCCCTCCTCGACGGTGATGACGCCGTCCTTGCCGACCTTGTCCATCACCTCGGCGATGATCTCGCCGACTTCGGGATCGGCGGCGCTGATCGCCGCGACGGCCGCGATCTGCTCGCGGTTGTCGACCGGGCGCGACTGTGCTTCTTGATCTCGGCGACGACGGCCTCGACGGCCTTCTCGATGCCGCGCTTGACGACCATCGGGTTGGCGCCGGCGGTGACGACCCGGAGGCCCTCGGCGACCATCGCCTGGCCGAGGACGACCGCGGTGGTCGTGCCGTCGCCGGCGACGTCGTCGGTCTTGGTCGCGACTTCCTTGAGGAGCTGGGCGCCCATGTTCTCGAACGGGTCCTCGAGCTCGATGTCGCGAGCGATCGTGACGCCGTCGTTGGTGATCGTCGGCGAGCCGAACTTCTTGTCGAGGACGACGTTGCGGCCCTTCGGACCGATCGTGACCTTGACCGCGTCGGCGAGGCGGTCGATGCCGCTGCTTGAGCGAGCGACGAGCGGTCTCGTCGAAGATGAGTTGCTTAGCCAATGTCGGATGTCCCTCCAGGAGACGTCGTGGGGTCGTGGTCGTGGTCGCGGCCGAGGCTCAGTCGTCGACGATCGCGAGGATGTCCTTCTGGCTGACGATGAGGAGGTCGTCGTCGTCGATCTTGAACTCGGTCCCGGCGTACTTGGCGTAGAGGACCTTGTCGCCCTTCCTTGACGTCCATCGCCTCGCGCTTGCCGTCGTCGAGGATGCGGCCCGGGCCGGCGGCGATGATCGTCGCCCTCCTGGGGCTTCTCCTTGGCGGTGTCCGGCAGGACGATGCCGCTCTTGGTCATCTCCTCGCGGCGTCGGCTTGACGACCATTTGGTCACCCTAAAATGCTGGACGTCGCAGTGGCTGGCCAATGCGCATTCCTCCCGCTGGTGGGCCGGTCGGAAGGCTGGCGCTGTGGACGCTGGGAGTAATGATCGACCGCGATCTGGCGATCGACGTCCCAGGAACTTTGATCTGGCCTTCGCGCCGAACGTCGTCCCCGGCTTCCGACGATCCAGGCCGCGGCCCCTTGCTGGTTGTTGACGCGCACCGCGGCCTCGCTGATAGCACTGATCATGTCGAGAAAAAGGCGGTGATCATGAACCACCGCTGAAAGCTCAGTTGACACGGCGGCGCGCCGCCATCCCCGGCCGCGGACAGGGTCAGAGCGGGCGAAGATCACGTCGTTGCCGTCACACACCGATGCTGGCGGCCGGGACCGTCGGGCCGGATGTACTTCCAAAGCCGACGGCTTCTGGTCGTGCCAAAATGATCCATGGCAGACCGATAGGTCCGCCTGAACTCGCGAGGCCCGTCGTACGTCGCGTCCCCGGTATCGGCGTACAGCGACATCTGCAGGCATCCGACCTGGATGACGGTCGCCCTGCATATCGATGAGCTGGCCGCTCCCGGCCCGGAATAGGCGTACTGGCGATCGCCGATCGCCGGTCGGGGGCCGGCTTGGCCAGTGCGCGACGTGGCTGTCAGCGACGAACCTGATGATGTCGCTCGCTGTCTACGGCGCACATCCGTCATCCGGTCTGATTGATTAGCGGCTGAACCTGCGGCTTCGACGACGCAATCCGCGGCGGTGGTCGGCGAGGCTATCGGCAACATCGCCGCCGCGTCTGGCGCCAGCGCCGCTGGCGACGGACGGCGTTAATCGATCGCTGACCCCACAGCGCTACGCTCGGCTGGGCGCGGGGCCAGTTTCGGGTCAGCGATACGTCCCCGGACGGTGTTTCATTAGCTGGCGATATGGATGACCGGCGATGATGTCGCGCTACGCCGATGCGGCGGGACGCGGGCAGCCATGTGAGCCTGAGGTCGTGGCGTCTGGTCGTGGCGGCGCGAGGGATGGACCTGAACACCTCGAGCGACGGTGGATGACGTTCTGCGACCCGTGCCGCTGTGACGCGGACCGCCACTGGCTCAGCAGCGAGCGGTGATGACCGGGCGGATGGTGGAACGCGAATCAATTCCACGAGGATCGATCAGCCGGCACGAGCGCCGCGACTCCCGGCCGAGACCCCGCCCCACGGAACACGAGACCCGAGAACGGAGACCGCGAGACCCATATCGATCACGGCCTTAATCGTAGTCGAGCGGCCCTGAATACGAGTGGATGACGGCCGGCGGCGCCCGAAAGCCGCGTCCCATCGGGCGTCCCCACCTGCCGCGAATGCGAATTTCAAGAGAGGCAATCCTTGGTGCGTCGTGCCGCCCCATTGCTGAGCGGTGGATGATGGCCGGCTTGCCGACCCCGAGCGCGCGAGCGTTGAGATTGCGCCGCATAGCGATGATTCGGTCGATCGGGCTGAAGACACGGTCGTGTCGAGCCTGGTCTCGCCGATGGGCTACGACGCGCTTGCCGAGCGCCTGTGCCGTGCGATCGCGCCCACGCCCGTCGTCGATCGGCCGCGCCGCAGGACGCTGATCGCGGCATCTGAGGCTGCCGATGGTGCTGACGAGCGCCAGTGCCTGCTCGGACGAGGTCAGTGGTTCCAGCCCGGTGATCGAGGATCCGCTCGAGGCCGGCAAGACGGGCGCCGCCGATGACCAGGTCGTGGTATCGCCTTTCAGCGGGTCGCGCTGGCGCAGTGGACTGTCGATCAGAGGCACGCTTAGTCGACTGGGTGGCTTCGGCCTTCGAGCCGGAAACAAGGCCCGGCGTCCTGACACGGCCGGGCTCGCTGGCGTGGGCAATTTACGCCAGCCTTCACCGAGGATCGCGGCCGCCGCGCTTGCCATCGCCGTACGGATAGCTGCAGCCACGCCTGAGGACACGAGATGCCCGGCATGTAGGGGCGCGACCGGCAGAGGCCGATGGTTTGACAGCCCGATGAGGTCGCCCATACGCGCGCAGCTCCGGCGCCTGCCGCCGCGCCTTCCGCCGCTGCCAGCTCCTCACTTCGGCGTCGACGAGTTTGTTCCCCGCACCGACGACCTCCAGAGCCCGCCGACGCGTCATGGAGCTGACAGCCCCGAACGCTCGCGGTAGTATGGGGCAGCACCGACGCCAGCGCGTCGCGAGGTCTCGAGATCGGCGCTAATCGTTCCCGCGGCAGTCTCCTGCAGCCGCAGCCGCCGCTCGTCCAGGGTAACGTTGGTCATCGAGATGTCCGATTGACGGTTCAGTTTATCGCCAGATCGTGGCGTTGTTGTAGCGGCGGGACGAACGAGTCCCAGCGCCTACTTCCCGCGTCGCGACAGCGTACCCTCGCGCAGGATTTACGTAGCGGGCACCATCGATCCGCCGCCACGAAGTCGTTCGGACGATAGCGCTGCGGCTCTGCTCATCCGCTCCCCGCCGGCTGCCAGAAGCCAAACCGTGGACCCAGACGTGACGGGGCGCGCCTGCGCCGCCGCCCAGAGCATCGCCGGCCAGAAGATCGTGTGGAACCGCGCGATATCTCTGCTGATCACGGGAGAGTCGGCCGGCCATCAGCACAATCGAATCGGGCACGT
>ERZ1370068.3609-contig-2716_pt1 | contig 24426 bp, 38 predicted proteins | sample MGYA00561227_ERZ1370068 | MGnify/ENA primary metagenome ERZ1370068 (study PRJEB38410, sample SAMEA6850437) | metagenome | study: Metagenomic assessment of the ecological functions of the soil: analysis of the soil microbiota associated with the...
AAGTTACGTATTGCTTATGGCGCATAATAGATCACGCATGAGCAGCGATGTGCTGATCAGAACGTGGACAAGTCGTCGGCGGCGAGCGAGCAGCCAGCCAGACCGGCAGCACCGAGCGCGAAGAAGCCGTAACCGATCAGCAGCCAGGCGAGCTGGCCGGGACCGAACGTTGAAGTGCTTGGCCATCGTCCGGATCGACCGATACGCGGCCGCCGAGCCAGATCGACAGGAGCAGCAACTTACGAGGCCGATGATCGACACTTCGAGCACGCGCCCGGGGCGGATGAAGCGCGAGATGAGACGCCCCATGAACAGCCGCAATGCAGGAATCGTGCAGGCGACCGTAGAACGTTCCCCACGGGCTGATTGACGAGCGCTGTTGACGACGACCAGGGCGAGCCACGGCCAGCACGATCATCATCAGCGCGAGCACGCCGATCATGCAGATCACGCCGGCCGACATTGCCGAGTTCGGCGCGCAACATGTGGCCGAGCGAGCGGCCGTCGCGGCGCAGCGACAGATGCCGAGCACCATGAAGTCCTGGACCGCACCGGCAAACACCACGCCGAACAGGATCCACATCGTCCCGGGCAGGTAGCCCATCTGCGCGGCCAGCACGGCGGCCGACCAGCGGGCCGGCGCCGGCGATCGCGGCGAAGTGATGGCCGTAGACGATCCACTTGTCGGTCGGCACGTAGTCGAGGCCGTCGTTGCGAAGCACGGCCGGCGTGGCCGCGTCGGGTCAGGCGCAAGACCTTGTCGGCGATGAACTTCGAGTAGAAGCGGTAGCCGATCGAGAACACGCACAAGCGCGGCGACGACGAGCCAGATTGCGCTGATGCTCTCACCGCGCTGCAGGGCGATCACGCCGGAGACAGATCGCGCCGACCGCGGCGACCGCGGCCCAGAATCGGTTGCTTGCCAGCGAGTTCATTTGCGACTCCTCCGTTGAAGTCGGAATGGAGCGGCCGCAGCCGGCCGCTTTCTAGAATGTACAGCGATCATGGCGATCGCGTGCAACCCAGGTCCTAGCGTCGACGCGCGCAAGTGGCTCGGTCAGAGACGCAAGCGCACATGGCGCATTAGCCTTTAGTCGTAGACACGTCGACGGTGGTTAGAACGAGTGCCGGCCAAACAAACGCAAAAGGCGTGGATTCACAGCCACTTCGCGACGCCGCAGCCACCAGAACAGGCCCACGCAGATCCTAAACCGTCAGGGTGATCAGCAGCGGGGTAGGCGTAGGGCTTGTCGAGTTCCGGCATGTGGTGGAAATTCATGCCGTACCAAGCTCACGATCAGCGTGGGCGCGGCGAGCAGAGCGGCCCAGCCGGCCAGGCGCTTGACGACCTCGTTCTGGCCGACCGACACCATGCGCCAGGTTGACCGACATCGCCGCGGTCAGCAGTTCGCCCATCGCGTTGGTTGCAGTCGCTGATGCGCGTCAGCATGGTCGAACACGTCGCGCAGGTAAGGGCGTATTTCCTCGCGAATCAGGTCCGCCGTGCAAGCCGCATGAGCTGGTTGAGGATGTCCTGCAACGCGGCGACACGGCCAGGCGCAGGGTGACCAGCTCGCGCTTGAGCAGATAGAGGCGTTCGACGACCACGCGCTTGAACGTGTCCTCGAAAATCTCCTGTTCCAGTTCATGCAGCTCCTGCTTGAATGTGCCGACGATCGGCATGAAGTTGTCGACGATGAAGTCGAGCACCGAGTACAGCGCAAAGCTTGGTCCGAGCGACGAGCAGTTCGTGGTTCTGCTCGCAGCTCTTGCGCGCCGGCGCGTACGACAGCGACGCTCCGTGGCGCACGGTGACCAGATAGTTGCGGCTGACGAACATGTGTGTTTCGCCGAACTCGATCTTGGCCGCGACGACCTGCGCGGTGTGCAGCGCGATGAACAGCGAATCGTCGTACAACTCGATCTTCGGCCGCTGATGCGCGTTGTGCGCGTCCTCGACGGCAAGGTCGTGCAGGCCGAATTCCTCCTGCAGTTTGTCCAGCAGGGGTTCGTCGGGCTCGTGCAGGCCGACCCAGACGAATGCATCCTGGGTCCGAGGCAATCGCTGATCTCATCGAGCGTGATGTCGCGCAGCTTGCGGCCATCCGTGCGAATAGGCGATGCAGTTGACCAGCATCGGCTGATCGGCGCGGCAACGGTGTCGATCATTCATGACAGCACGGCTGGCTCGAGGCATGCGATCCGGCGCATCATGCCGGAGCGGCGAGCGCGCAACGCGGCGCGACGCAGGCGCAGTCGTAGGACGGACTGACGGCGCTGCGCGTCAGGGCCATGAGCGAACGCCAGATGCAGCGGCAGCAGCAGCGCGATCCAGAAACGGTTGTCCTGCGCGAAAGCCGGGAAAATCTTGACGAAAAAGGCCAGTGCGCGCAGAACGCGATCGCCATGGCGATGCGCCAGGAGAACCGCGACGGACGCCAGCGCTGCGGAAACGCGCCGAAGCCAGCAGGGCAGCAGCAGCAGGCACAGCGGATTGAACAGCAGCATGTTTTCGTTGCGCCAGGCCGAAACGTGGTCGGTCAGCGTCCACAGGCGCGAGCAGCACCAGACCGCCGACGCCAAGAGTCAAGCGCGACTGCGCTTGGCGATCGCATCGCGAAGGCGCCACGCGCCCAGGCGCGCGTCGCGCAGATCGCGCCAAGCCGAGCAGCAGCAATCGCCGACTGCGATGCCGACAGCGAGCGCGCGCCAGGCCCAGTCCGGCGCGAACTGCGGCGGCGGATCGGCGAGGCGCGCGGCTGGCCAGCTTGTGATCTCGCGTTGCGACCAGCGGCCGCAGTTTGCCGGTCTCGTCCGGCAACCCGGATCTCGCGCAGGTGGCGCATGAACTCCATCGGCACGAAGCTTTCGTCCCAGAAGGACAGCGCTGGCGATCGGCATACGGACCGAGGCCCGCGTCCATCGCCAGCATCACGCGCCGGGTCCGGCGCGCATCAGGCGATCCGGCGTCCATGCGAAACGTGAAGCCGCGCGACGGCGCGATCGTTTGCGCCTTGATCGCGCCGCCGACGGCTGCGTCCAGCGCATCGCGCACGCGCGTCGAGCAGTTCGCGCGTGAAGTAGTCGTAGCGATATTGCGCGTTGTCGGGACGCGCGTTCCAGGCCAGGAATTCGGCCAAGCCTGCGCGCGCTGCGGCCGGCGTCAGGTTCAGTTGCTGCTCGATGATCCAGTCGGCCTTCGGCCACGTACACCGGCAACTCCTCGGCGGGATAGCCCTCCGCAATGCGGTAGGTCATCAGTCCGCGCGCGAAGTTCAGGAAGAAGTTCTGCTGGGCGAAATCGAAGATGCCGTAGTTGTACCAAGCGCGCTCAGCCGCTGGAGCGGTCGCGGATCTCGATCGCGTTGTGACCGAAGCGCTCCCAGATTTCCTCGCCGGGCCCGAACGTGATCAGCGCGACCCTCGAGATTGCGCGCCCGCTGCTCCGCGGCGGGTGGCCGTGGCCTGTGCGCTCGCAGCCCGGCGAGCGCGCAGAACAGGCTGCACGACTGAACAGCTGTCGGAGCGACGTCAGACGCGCCGGCGCCGCCCCTCAGTCGGCCTGAAGGCACAACTGTCGGTCAGTCAGGCATCATGCACGCGCACCGCAAACTGCAGCACGCGGCGGTCGTCGGCGCTGGGTGACGCGGAACAGGAAGCCGCCGATCGCGGTCTCCTCGCCGGTTTCGGGCAGATGGCCGAATTCCGACGTGACCATGCCGCCGATCGTGTCGAATTCGTCGTCGGCGAACTCGCTGCCGAGGCGCGCGTTGAAGTCGGCGATCGGCGTCAGCGCGTTGACCAGGAAGCCGCCGTCGGCTTGCGGCTGGATCAGTTTCTTGCGCGCCGGATCTTCCTCGTCGTGCTCGTCGTCGATCTCGCCGACGATTTCCTCGAGCACGTCCTCGATCGTGATCAGGCCGCTGATGCCGCCGTACTTCGTCGACGACGATCGCCATGTGGTTGCGCGACAGGCGGAATTCTTGAGCAGGATGTTGAGCTTCTTCGATTCGGGAATCAGCACGGTCGGCGCAGCAGCGCGCGGATGTTGCACGGCGCGCCGCAGTCGGCGAAACACCTCGAAGCAGGTCCTTGGCCAGCAGGATGCCGAGGATTTCGTCCGGGATCGTCGCCGTGCACCGGGAAGCGCGAGTGGCCGGACTCGATCGACGCGCCGCACGATCTCGGCCGAGCGGCGCGTCGGACCGGCAGCGAGACCATCTGGGTGCGCGGCGATCATGACGTCGCGCGACGCGTCAGGTCGGCGACCTCGATCGCGCCTTCGACCATCGACAGGGTGTCGCTCGACAGCAGGCCGTTGGCCTGCGCGCGCGCAGTTCGTCCGAGCAGTTCGTCGATGTTGGCGCGGTTCGCCGGAAACCAGCTGAGCTGATGCGCTCCAGCCAGGATGCGGCGACGGCTGGGGTACTAGGGTGGTCCTCGTTCATTGCGCTTGAAGGCAGAGCCCAGCGACGGGCGAGCAGCCTATTCTAGCGGAATTTCGGCTGACGTATTGGTAAATCGATTCAGATTCAGCTAGTTAATGCGAAAATCAGCGCTCAGACGGTAGGGGTCGCGGATTCCGCAGTCCGGCGAGAATCTGGCGTTCGAGCTGCTCCATCCGGCTCGGCTTCGCTGGTCGTCTTCGTGGTCGCTAGCCGAGCAGGTGCAGCGACGCCGTGGACGGTCAGGTGCGCGTAGTGATCGCGCAGCGGCTTCGCCTGCTCCGCGGCTTCGCGCGACGACCACAGGCGCGCAGATCACGAGGTCGCCGAGCAGCGGCTGTTTCGCGCCGCGCAGCGGTTCGTAGCGCGAAAACTGAGCACGTTCGTCGCGTAGTCCTTGCCGCGATAACTGGCGGTTCAAGCGCGCGCCTTCGCTGCTGTCGACGATCAGGACGATGATTGATCGTGCCCGGCCCTTGCCGCGCCGGCGCAAGCGCGAACTCGCCGCACCCAGCGCTTCGAACTGACCGCGTAGCTGGCAACGCGCCTTGCGCCCGGCCATGATGCTGGATCGGAAACGCGAACGTGCCGCGGCGTCAGTCCGCGTTTGTCCGCGATCGCGCATGCCGTCGTCTCGTGCTTCGCGGCTCTCGTAGGCGCGCGCACGATCCGCTGCACGAGCGGATGGCGCACGACATCGCTGCGCCGTGAAGAACGTGAAGCTGATGCCGTCGACGCCGCGCAGCACGTCCGATCGCGTCGCGCAGCCCGGACTTCATGTGGCGCGGCAGGTCGATCTGCGTGACGTCGCCGGTGACGACGGCCGTCGAGCCGAAGCCGATGCGCGTCAGGAACATCTTCATCTGCTCGATCGTGGTGTTCTGCGCTTCGTCGAGGATCACGAACGCGTCGTTGAGCGTGCGGCCGCGCATGTACGCGAGCGGCGCGATCTCGATGACGTTGCGCTCGATGCAGCGCGCGCGACCTTCTCGATCGCCGAGCATCTCGTAGAGCGCGTCGTACAGCGGGCGCAGGTAGGGATCGACCTTCTGCGTCAGGTCGCCCGGCAGGAAGCCGAGCTTCTCGCCGGCCTCGACCGCCGGCCGCACCAGGATCAGGCGCTGCACGCGGTCTTCGTTGAGCGCATCGACGGCCATGGCCACGGCGAGATAGGTCTTGCCGGTGCCGGCCGGGCCGACGCCGAAGTTGATGTCGTGGCTGGCGATCGCGTGCAGGTAGTGCGTCTGGTTCGCGCCGCGTCCGCGCACGGTGCCGCGCTTGACCTTGATCGCGATCTCGCGCGCGCCTGCGGACGCTCGCGTCCGTCTGAGCGCGTCGATGCCGGATTCGGACAGGCGCAGGTTGATCTGCGCGACCGTTCAGCGATTCGGTCGCGGTCGCGTCGTACAGGTCGCGCAGCACGCGCTCGGCCAGCCTGACCGAGTGTTCGGCACCGCTCAGGCGGAAAACATTGCCGCGGTTGGCGATCTCGACGCCGAGGCGCAGTTCGATCTGAGCGCAGATGCTCGTCGAACGGTCCGGACAGGTTGGCGAGGCGTTCGCTGTCGTTCGGGCTCGAGCGTGAAATCGCGCTGGCTCAACGCAGCGGCCATCAGGAGTTCGCAGCGAGCGCGAGGCCTGTGTTGTCTGCCGTCGACAGCAACCGGCCGCGCAGGAGTTGCTCATCGCCTCGCGTGATGCGCACGTCGACGAATTGGCCCGATCAGGGATGCCGGACCGGTAAAGTTGACGTAGCGCATGTTCTCGGTGCGCCCGGCCAGCTCGTCGCGGGTCGCGCTTGCTCGGCGCCTCGACGAGCACGTTCTGACGCCGCCGACCATCGCCTCGGCGATCCGCTTCGCATTGCGCGTGGATCGCCGCCTGCAAACGCGCCAGGCGTTCGCGCTTGACGCATCGGCTTGTTTCGTCCGGCAGGTTCGCGGCCGGCGTGCCCGGGGCGACGCGAGAAGATGAAGGAGAAACTCTGATCGAAGCCGATGTCGTCGATCAGCTTCATGGTCTGCTCGAAATCGCGCATCGGTTTCGCCGGGAAAACCGACGATGAAATCCGGAGCGAGATCGCAGATGTCCGGCCGCACCTCGCGCAGCTTGCGGATCTTCTGCTTGAACTCGAGCGCGGTGTAGCCGCGCTTCATCGCGCGCGAGGACGCGATCCGAACCCGACTGCACCGGCAGGTGCAGGATAGTTGGCCAGCTTGCGGCACGTTCGCGATAGCGCCTCGATCAGCGAGTCGGAAAACTCGAGCGGATGCGAGGTCGTGAAGCGGATGCGGCCGATGCCATCGAATCTCGGCGATCGCGTGGATCAGCACGGCCAGATCGGCGATGGCGCCGTCGTGCATCGCGCCGCGATACGCGTTGACGTTCTGGCCGAGCAGGTTGATCTCGCGCACGCCTTGTTCGGCGAGCTGCGGCGACTTCGGCGAGCAACGTCGTCGAACGGCCGGCTGATTTCCTCGCCGCGCGTATAGGGCACGACGCAGAACGAGCAGTACTTTCGAGCAGCCTTCCATGATCGAAACGAAGGCCGTCACGCCATCCGCGCGCGGCTCGGGCAGGTGATCGAACTTTTCGATTTCGGGAAACGAGATGTCGACCTGCGGCGCTGCCGTCGCGCGGCGCATCTCGATCATCTCGCGGCAGGCGGTGCAGGGTCTGCGGGCCGAACACCAGGTCGACATAGGGCGCGCGCTTGACGATCGCCTCGCCTTCCTGGCTGGCGACGCAGCCGCCGACGCCGATCACGCAGCTGCGGATTGTCCTTCTTGAGCTGCTTCCAGCGGCCGAGCTGGCGAGAACACCTTTTCCTGCGCTTTTTCGCGGATCGAGCAGGTATTGACCAGGATGACGTCGGCCTCGGCCTCGTTCGTCGGTCAGGTCCAGGCCGTGAGCGGCCGCCAGCACGTCGGCCATCTTGGCCGAGTCGTACTCGTTCATCTGGCATCCGTGGGTCTTGACGTAAAGCTTGCCGGGCATGGAAAGTGCTTGTTCAAGGCGTGGAGAACCGAGTATTGTAAGGCTATGTCATAGCCCAGGCTAGAAATTCTGAGGCCTGAGGCCCGAGGGTCGAGGCGCGAGCGAACAGAGGCTGCTGCTTTCCAGCATTCGCCTCCCTCGAGGCCTCGCCTCTCAAGGCACTTGGCAAATCCTCATTCTTGTCAGAAACTTAAGCCTAGGGGCTGCCCTGCATCATGAAGTTGAACCGTTTGTCACTGCTGATTTTCGGCAACGCCGCCTTGTGCGGTGCGCTGGCGTGCGCCTTCGTCGTCCCCACGACCGCGGCCGCTGGCACGGTCTATCGCTGCACCGGAGCGAATGGGCAACTCGCCTTCACCAACAAGCCCGGCGGTCTACAACGGGCTGCACCAAGGTCGCCAGCTATGCCGATGCGCCCGCGGCCAAATCCGCGGCCGAGACAGGCGACGACGAAGCACGCCGAATACCGCTCTGAGCCGGTCCTCCGAGATCAGCTTCTACGCCGAACGCCACCGCTGAGACGGGGAATGCCGCCGCGCCGGCATCGGCGACCCGAGGCAAGGACGTCGAAGTCCGTCGTGGCGCCGTCTACAAGGTTACCACGTGCCAACGGTGTGGTCGAATACACCAACATGCGTCCGAATCGCGGCGGCTATCAGTTGCTGTTCACCTACATCGGCACCTGTTTCGCCTGCAACGTCCATTCGACCATCAACTGGATGTCGACTGCGCTCAATCTCAACGCGTACCGCGCCGAAGTGCGCTGCGGCGGCGACCGAATTCGGGGTCGATCCTTCGCTGCTTCGCGCCGTGATCCATGCCGAATCGGCGTTCAACCCGAATGCGATTTCGGACAAGGGGCGCCGAAGGCCTGATGCAGCTGATTCCGGGGACCGCGTCGGACATGGGCGTCAACAACCCGTTCGACGTTACCCAGAACATCCGCGGCGGCGCGCAATACCTCGCCGGCCTGTTGAAGCAGTTCAACGGCGACGAGCGCATGGCGACCGCAGCGTACAACGCCGGCCCGCAGAACGTGCTCAAGTACAACGGCGTGCCGCCGTTTGACGAGACGCGCGTCTATGTCGATCGCGTCGCGACACTGCGGCAGCGCTACCATGCAGCCGAGTAGACGTAGCCGGGCGTCTCGCCTACTAACTTGCCGGCTGACCCAACTGCGGCCTTTCCTCGAGTTTCATGTCGAGCGTGAACGGCTCGCCGCCGCGCGCGTGCCGACCAAGCTGCACCTTCGTGCCCGGCGCCAGGCCGGCCTTCGCGGTTGCGCAGTTCGAGCTGATTGGTGATTGGTTCGCCATTGAGTTGCAGCAGGACATCGCCGGCGCGCAGCCCGGCTTGCGCCGCGGGACTCTTGTCGTAGACGCCCAGGACCATGACGCCATGTCCCGGCCCTGGCGCTCTCTGCGCAGGCAGATCCCGATGTATTCGGCGCCGATCCAGCCACGGATCACCTTGCCCTGCGCGATGATCTGGTCGAGCACCGTCTTGGCGGTGGCGGCCGGAATCGCAAAGCCGACCCCTTCGGCCCCCTGGTCGCGCTTGAACGCGGTATTGATGCCGACGAGGTCGCCGTAGGCATTGATCAACGCGCCACCGGAGTTGCCCTCGTTGATCGCGGCGTCGGTCTGGATGAAGTCTTCGTAGGTCGACAGATTCAGCTGTCTGCCCAGCCCGCTGACAATTCCCATGGTCACTGTGTTGCCGTGACCGAACGGATTGCCGATCGCGAGCACGACATCACCGACCCGCAGCGGATTCTGCGCCATGGTCATGTTGACCAGATTGCCGATATCCAGCTTGAGCACTGCGAGATCGGTTTCCGCATCGACGCCGACGCGGGTGGCCTTGGCCACGCGGCCATCGCTCAGCATCGCTTCGATGTCCTCGGCGCCCTCGATGACATGGGTTGTTGGTGAGCACATAGCCATCGGCGCGCACGACGACGCCGGAGCCCAGGCTGCGTTCGCCGCGCTGTGTCGGGAGCCGGCGTCGATGACGCCGAAGACGCGGCGCATGAACGGATCGCTCGGAACCAGCACGCGGCGCCCGGCCAACGATCTTGTTGGCGAAGATGCTGACGACGCCGGGTGCCGCGCGCGCGACCGAGTTCGCGTGAGGAAGCGACAAACGGCTCTCGCGGCGGTCCTTCCTCGGCGCCCGCGATCGGAAAATTCGGATTCGGCTCGGCAACAGCAGCCGTGCTGGAGGTTGCCGACGTCGCTGTCGCCGCCGTCACATGCTGCCGTTCGGCGCTCTGCCGGAGCTTCGGAAAAAAGCCCGCGAATGCGATCGGTCCATGAGGGAGCCAGTGTGCCGAGGACGAACGCAAGCGCCAGTCCGAGAATTGCGAACTTGGCGACAAAAATCAGCGTGTTGTGGATATTCTTCATCGAGGCAACCTGTTCGACCGCTGCCAGGCGGGATTTGCTGCAGCGGTGCGCGCCACTGAATGCCGGCATTTCATTGTCTGCGGCCGGGCGCTTCGTTAAACTAACATGATTTTTGGGGCAGGCATCATCAGGGCCGCTGCGGCGGACCGGGCCCAGTGCGCGCGCCTCCGCGGCCAGCCGTGGAGCAAGTTTCAGAATTTTGCTGATTTTCGAGTGCCGGATGGCGGGCTGAAGGCGTGAACCAGGGACGTCGCCGCTTTCTCACCGCGACGACAGCTGTCGTCGGCGGTGCGGGAGCGATCACTGCGGCGATTCCCTTCATCAAAGTCGTGGCAGCCCAGTGCGCGCGCGAAGAACGCCGGTGCGCCGGTTACTGGCAGACATCAGGCAAGGTTGAAGCCGGGCCAGCGCCTGACGGTCGCATGGCGACGGCCAGCCGGTCTGGATCATCAACCGCTCGCCGGCACTGCTGGCGACGCTGCCACAGGCTTGAAGGACCGTCTGAAGGATCCCGGATTCCAGCGTGGATCAGCAGCCGAAATTCGCCCAGAACGAATTGCGTTCGTACAAGGACAAGCCGCAGTGGCTGGTCGTGATCGGCATCTGCACGCATCTGGGCTGCTCGCCGGAGTTCGTGCCGAGATCAAGCCCGAACCGTTCGACCCGGAATGGAAGGGCGGATTCTTCTGCCCGTGCCACAAGTCGCGTTACGACATCGCCGGGCGCGTGTTCCAGGGCGTGCCGGCGCCGGCCAACCTCGTCGTGCCGCCGTACAAGTTCGTCGATGACAACGCCACATCCGTGTCGGTCTCGGCCGAAGGGAGCAGCGTGATGGCCAACTTATTCTCCACACATCGCCGGCGTGGGATTGGGTCAACGACCGCGCACCGAACATGATGCCGATGTACCGCAAGCACATGACCGAGTACTACGCGCCGAAGAACTTCAACTTCTGGTACTACTTCGGCTCGCTGGCGATCTGTCGTGCTGGTCAATGCAGATCGTGACCGGCATCTTCCTGACGATGCACTACAAGCCCGACGCGGCCGACGCGCGTTCGACTCGGTCGAGATACATCATGCGCGACGTCGAGTGGGGCTGGCTGATCCGCTACATGCATTCGACCGGCGCGTCGATGTTCTTCATCGTCGTCTACCTGCACATGTTCCGCGGCCTGATGTACGGCTCGTACCAGAAGCCGCGCGAACTGGTGTGGCTGCTCGGCATGCTGATCTTCCTGGCGCTGATGGCCGAGGCCTTCATGGGCTACGTGCTGCCGTGGGGCAACATGTCGTTCTGGGGCGCCAAGGTGATCATCTCGCTGTTCGGCGCGATCCCGCTGGATCGGCGACACGCTGGTCGCAATGGATCATGGGCGACTACCAGCCCGGCCGATGCCACGCTCAACCGATTCTTCGCGCTGCACGTTATCGCGTTGCCGCTGGTGTTGCTGCTGCTGGTCGTGCTGCATATCGCGGCGCTGCACGAAGTCGGCTCGAACAATCCGGACGGCGTCGAGATCAAGAAGGGTCGAAGGGCAACCGCTGGTCGCCGACTGCGCCCGCCGACGGCATTCCGTTCCACCCGTACTACACCACGGTGCAAGGACCTGTTCGGCGTCGGCTTCTTCCTGATCATGTGCGCCTTCATCATCTTCTTCCAGCCGACCGTTGGCGGCTGGTTCCTGGAGAACGACAACTTCATTCGCGGCGAACAACCTGGTGACGCCGGCCGAGATCAAGCCGGTCTGGTACTTCACTCCGTACTACGCGATTCTGCGCGTGATCCCGAGCAAGGGCCTCGGCGTGCTGATGTTCGCGCTGGCCGTCGCTCGCTGCTGTTCCTGATGCCGTGGCTGGATCGCGGCACGGTCAAGTCGATCCGCTATCGCGGCCGTGGCTTCAGAGATCGCGCTTGGCATCTTCGCCGTCGCATTCTTGCTTCCTCGGCGCGATCGGTGCGGGCAAGACCGACCGAGTGGATTCCGGAACTGTTCGGCGCGAATGCCGACCTGACGTCCATCGGAAAATCTTTTCGGGCGCACGCTCACGGCCATCTATTTCGGCTTCTTCGTCTTCCTGTGGGTCTATACCTACTTTGGCTACGAAAAGACCAAACCGGTACCGGAGCGGGTGACCACCCATGCATGAGTCGCAGGATCAACCAACCATGATGCAAAGCCTCCGCGCAAAGCTGCGGCTGGCGCGGCGTGCTGCTCGCCGCGTCGGTATGCGCTCCGATGTTCGTCCACGCGGGAAGAACACGAGGCGGATGAAGCCCGCGCAGGTCAACGTCGCGAACACCGCTTCGCGTGCAGCGCGGCGCGCGCGTGTATTTCAACTACTGTTCGGGCTGTCACTCGATCAAAGTACATGAGCTACTGCGCGGCTCGCCGAGACCTCAAGTTGAGTGCCGATGAAGTTCTGAGCAACTTCGCCTTCACCGGTGCGAAGATCGGCGATCAGGTAATTTCGCGCATGCCCGCGGAGAACTCGCAGGAGTGGTTCGGCAAGACGCCGCCGGACCTTTCGCTGGAGGCGCGGGCCAAGGGACCGGACTGGGTCTACAACTACCTGAGAGTCCTTCTATATCGACCGGTCGAGCGCGATCGGCTGGAACAACACGGTCTTCCCGAACGCCTCGATGCCGAATCCGCTCTGGGAGTTGCAAGGCGTGCAGGTCGCCCATCGTGCGGCGGCAAAGCCCGGTGAGGAAGCCGCGGTCGAGAAGCTCGAACTGGCGCAGAAGGGCAAGCAGTCGCCGGGTGAGTTCGATGAAACCGCGCGCGATGTCACCGCATTCCTGGCCTACGTGGCAGAGCCTGCCGCATTGCAGCGTGAATCGATCGGCGTGTGGGTGCTCCTGTTCCTCGCCGCGTTCACGTTCCTCGCGTACCTGCTCAAGCACGAGTACTGGAAAGACGTGCATTGATCATTGATCGCGAAGATCACGAACCGGCCATCCGTGGGCGGACTTTTCAAGAAATCTTTGCGATCGTTCGCTTTTGCGGCGTCGCAATGGCGCTGTCGGGCTAGGCGCTGGCGCGCCGCAGGTGTACATTGATGCCATTGCGGGCGGGGAGTGCCGCCCGCTCGTTTCCTGCGTGGGGCGTGAGGAATTGCCGATGGCTTTGACCCAGCGATCGCGCACGGTGCTGACCCTCTACTCTTCGCGCGACAGCGTGCAGTGCCATCGAACACGCCTCGTCCTCGCCGCGAAGGGTGTCAGTCTACGATCTGGTGCCGGTCAACCCCGACTCGCCGCCGGAAGACCTGCTCGATCTCAATCCGTACAACTCGGTGCCGACGCTGGTCGACCGTGACCTAGTGCTTTACGACACCAGCGTGATTTGCGAGTACCTCGGACGAGCGCTATCCGCATCCGCCGTTGATGCCGGTCGATCCGCTTGTCGCGCGCGCGCCTGCGCCTGGCGATCGTGAGGATCGAGCGCGACTGGCTTGCCGTTCATCGATCAGATCGACGCCGGTGGGCGGCCAGCCGAAGCGGCGCGCAAGCGCCTGCGCGACGCGCTGCTTGCCAGCATTCCGCTGTTCAAGGCGGCAAAGTTCTTTCTCAATCCCGAACTGAGTCTTGCCGATTGCGCTCTGGCCCCGCTGATCTGGCGCCTGCCGAGCATGGACATCGCGCTGCCGCGCGAGGCCACGTGGTCAACGAATACGGCGACCGTATCTTCCGCAACCCGAGGGTTCACGCGCAGCCTGACTCCGGAAGAAAAGGCACTACGGCCCTGAGCCGCCCCAGTGCCGTGACTTGCATGGCTGCGCCTGTGCCCTGTAGAGAGGTTTCCGCGGCTCGGTTATGACCACGATCGTGATGAGCTCCAATCGCCCCTACCTGTTGCGGGCGATGTACGAGATGGATCGCCGACAACGGCATGACGCCCGTATATCCTCGTCGACGCCGCGGCGCCCGACGTCAACGTTCCGCGCAGTGCGATCAAGGGACGGGCGAATCGTTCTCAACATCGCGGCGCGCGCCGTCGCCCAACTCGAGCTCGGTAAGGACCGTGTCAGTTTCATGGCCCGCTTCTCGGGCGTCAGTCAAGTCGTCGAAGTGCCGATGGGTGCGGTGCTGGCCATCTACGCGCAGGAAAACGGGCAGGGCATGATGTTCCCGGCGGAGGGCCAGACTCCGCCGACATCAACGCCGGACGCGGCGCCGAAGAAGACGCCGCATCTGCGCGTCGTAAAATGATGCTTGGTAGCCTGTAACACCCAGTGAGACCGGCTCACTCGATCTCGACCGCCAACCCGGCGCTGCTCGTCGCCTCCATAGCCCACTGCGGCAGCTCCTCGCGCCTTGATCTCTCTCGGCCATCCATGGCCTCCGAGATACTTGGGCTCCTGCCCGGCGTCTTGACGGCCGACTTCTTCGCGATCCTGGTCTCCCCTTGGATGTACCGGCCACTAGTGTCGCGTCGCGTTCTGCGGCAGCGGCAACTGGATGACGTTGGATGCCGGCGCCGGCACGGCTTACGCGTGGGCACGGCCAGATTGTGCACGAGGAGCCGACCGTCGATGATGCTCAGCGTACCGCGATGGCGGTCTTTGCCGTCGACGCTGAATTCAAAGCCGTAATCGCGGCGCAGCAGCACACCGCGCGAAGGGACGCGCACGAGCTTGAGTCGTTGCAGCGCCACGCTCTGGTCGAGCAACTGCACATTCGCCTGCGCGCACAGGTTGCGGCCGAGGTCGCGCGCGCTCGCGCGCACGCATCGCGGTTCTGCCAGACGTAGAAACCGGCGAGGATCAGCAGCAGCGGTAGCGCGATTCGATCATGAATGGAAACCCGGGGGCCTGTGATTGATGCGAGTGGCGAGCAGGCCGCCCATTGCCATTGGCGCGAGTTCGCTAATATAGTCCGAACTCTCCCCGATTGGGGCGCGTAGGGGCGCACGGCCGTGATCAGATTCCCGGCTACATCATCAAGGGTGATATCAGCCTGGGTGCGACGGCGAGCATCCTGCTTGCCGATCAGAGCTCGCTCGACCGCGAGGTCGCCGCTGAAAATCATGGCGGCGGAGCTGGTGGGCGACAAGGCGCACACGCAGCGTTTCATGCAGGTCGCGCGAACGCTCGCGTCGTTCTCGCATCCGAACATCGTCGCCGTTTACGACGTCGGCACGACGGAAGAGCGAGCGCCGTACTACTCGATGCAATATCTGCCGGGCGGCGATTTCATGACCCGGGCCCAGCAAGAAATGAGCGAGCCCGACCAGACGGAAACGCTTGCCAGCATCGCGCGCGCAGTCGGCTACATTCATCAGCGCGGACTCATTCACCGCGCGATTATGCCGCAGAACGTGCTGTACGATCCGTACAACACGCCGGTGTTGATCGATTTTGGCGTGGCGCCGACGCCGACCCAGGAATCTTTCGTCACCAACACCGGTTTTGCCCGTTGACGTTGGCCGCTACATGAGCCCGGAGCAGGCGCGTGGCGGCGAGCAGGATGCGCGCTCGGATATCTACAGTCTCGGCGCGCTGACTTTTCTCGGACTCACTGGACGGCCGCCCTACGACGGTGCGGACGGCTTCGCGATTGCCTACGCGCATGTTTTTCGAGCCCATACCGCGATTGCCGGCAGCCAAGGCGCACTGGCAGCCATTGATCGATTGCGCGCTGGCGAAGCGATCCGAAGGACCGTTACGCCAGCATCGAGGAATTCCTCGATGCACTGACCAACGTCGGATTGGAACGCGATGTCGCACTGAGCGTGGCGCCGTTGCCGCCAGCGGCCACGTGCTGGCCGATCCCGGCGCCAGCATGCGCCGGTGGCACCGGTGCCCGTAAAAGTGCCCGAAGCGATCGTTATCCCCGAACGTAGCCGCCCGCCGCCGTGCTTCCGGCGAGGTGGCCGCGTGAAGCAGAGCAGCGCGCCCGCCAAAGTGCCGGCGCCGACTTCGGGGCTGACGCGCTTCTGGCCGCGCTCGCCGTCGCCGCCCTCGGACTTGTTCTGATCGCTGCCGCCTTGTTGTTGCCCAAGGGTACGCCGGAATCGGCGATGGCACCAGCACCTGCCACAGCGGTCACGCCGCCACCGCCATCGGCACCCGCATCACCATCCGCCGCGCCGGCGACGGCAGGGGTTGTGCCCAAGGCGACCGATACGGGGCAATCGGCATCGCCGGCTGAAGCAGCCGCTACGCCGGCAGGATCGGCCGCGTCCGCAGCGGCCGGTACCACAGACACCGCCTCGGCGGACGCGGGCCGGCTGCCGGTGCTCGATGCCGCCGAGGCGCAACTGGAAGCCGATACCGCCGATCCGGCGAAAGCACCGGACAGTGGTCGATCCTTTGCCCGAGTCGATCAGGTTGGGGCGCATCGACCTCGCCGGGCAGCGGCTGATTGCGCCGCCGGGAAAGAACGCACTCGAGCGTTTCCAGTTCGCGCTCAGTCTCGATCCGCGCAGTCGCGGGCGAAGCAGGGCATTGTGGATATTGCGAAAAAATATATCGAGCTCGCCGACAAGGCTGGCGGCGACAAGGCCCCTCGGCGGCGCGGCGCTTGATGCGTACGCCGAACAACTGACCATGCCGCGGATGTCGCCAAGCTCGTCCCGGAAGGCGCCGACGTGCTGAAGGATGTCGCCGCGCGCCGGCACAAGGCGGCCGAGCCATTGCTGGCGCAGGCCAAGGCCAGCGCTGACAAGTGGGACAAGCCTGCCGCGAAAGCGGCCTACGAGCAGGCGCTCAAAGTCGATCCGGACAGCACGGCTGCCCGCGACGGACTCAAATTCGTCGCCACGATCGGCGAGAGCCCGGCTTCGTGTTTCGCGACAAGCTTGGCGACGCAGGCGCTCCGCCGATGGTCGTGCTGCCAGGAGCCGGCATTGCCATGGCCCGTCATCCGGTGACGCTGATGCAGAATTCCGGCGCTTCTGGGACGGCGGCGGCCGCGCCAGAATTTTCCGGCAAGGAGCCGTCCCGCCGCGATCGCGAATCGATCTTCCGCTCGTCGAAGAAGCGCGGCTGGGAAAACCCTGACATTACTCCAAGACGACAGCCACCCGGTGGTCTGCGTGGGCTGGGCCGAAGCGGCGGCATACGCTGCAGTGGCTCGGCAAGCAGACCGGCAAACGCTGCAGGCTGCCGAGCGCCGCCGAATTCGACCAGGTTGCCTCGCGTGGCGGCGCGCGGCGATTGCATCGGCCAACCTCGCCGATGCGGCGTTCAACAAACAGCAGTTCGACAGCCGCGATGGCGGCGCTTGCGACGACGGGTTTGCCGCCACGGCGCCGGTGGAGCACCTCGCGCCGGTCGAGGGTATCTTTACGACATCGACGGCAACGTACGCGAGTGGGTCGCCGCCTGCGGTAACGGCTCGGCAGCGGCGCCCGCGGCAGTTCGTTGCCGCGACTTCCGCGTCAAGGGCGTGGCTGGCTGGTCGAGCGCCGGCAAGGAGACCGCCACGGCCACCGACACGTACGCCGCCGACGTCGAGCCTCCAACACAGTCGGCTTCCGCGTCGTCCGCGACATGTCGAATTGATTGTAGACGGGTCTGCAATGAAGCTGCTGCTTTTCCCGAACGACGAACACGCGCCAGTGTCGCTGCGGGATGGCACTCTGCTGGTCGGCTCCGGCGCGGACTGCGCGATGAGGCTCAAATTCGCAGGCATTGCCGAGCACCATTGCGAGTTGGTCACGCACGATAAAGCCAGACCCTCGGTCGTGCCGTTGACCGATGCCGCGGCTACCGTGCTCATCGGCAAACAAGCTAAGCCGGCGAGGCGCCCGTGAAGCCCGGTGATCTGCTGCTGTTCGGCAAGATCGGTTGTCGCGTCGTCGCTGGGGATCGCGGCCGTGCGCTGCCGCCGGCGGCGCGTGCCGGCGCCAACGACATGGGCAGCGCGCGTGCGCATGGCCCGTTCCGAAGCACGTCCTGCGTGGCGTTTTCGGGGCCAACCTTCGGCAAGGTGTATGCGTTGGTTGGAGCGATCGGCGTTTGCGGTCGCAGCGGCGACGAACGACATCTGCATTCCGATCGACGAGATTTCGCGCCAGCACGCCCGTCTGCACAGTGCTGCCAGCGGTGTCGTCGTCGAAGACCTCGGCTCTGCAAACGGTACCTTTGTCAACGACAAGCGCGCGTGCACACCCCGACGCAGCTGCAGCCTGGCGACGAGGTTCGTTTCGATACGATCCGATTTCTGCCGATGTCGCCGGCACTGGAGGCGCAGCACGCCAGTGCCGCCGCGCATGCCGATGTGAACGTCATTCCATCGCGTTCGAGCCGCGGGCTGTGGATCGTTGCCGGCATCGATCGTGGTGCTCGCTGCGCGGCGGTGGCCTGGCTGCGCTATCTGGGCAAAATCTGACAAATCGGCCCGGACGCGAGGTCCTACCAATCGCCAGCGCGGTATCCGGCAGAAACCGGCGATCAGGCGCCGGTGTGGATGCGCATCGACAGGTCGATCGCGCGAACATGCTTGGTTAGTGCGCCGATCGAGGATGTAGTCGACTCCAGTCTGCGCAATTGCGCGCAGCGTCTCAGGTCGACACCGCCGAAGCCTCGAGGGGCGTGCGCCCGGCGACATGCTCGACGGCGTGTCGCATGTCGTCGGAGCGAAAACTCGTCGAGCATGATGCGATCGGAGCCGGCCGCCAGCGCCTCGTCGAGCTCGGCGAAGGTCTCGACTGACTTCGACGCTAAGCCGTGGATGCTTTGCACGCGCCGCGTTCACCGGCTGCCGTCAGCGAGCCGGCGGCGGCGATGTGGTTTTCTGATCAGGATCGCGTCGTACAACCCGATGCGGAAGGCCTTCGATCCTCCACCGCAACGCACGGCGTACTTCTGCGCCTTGCGCAGGCCGGGCAAGGTCTTGCGTGTATCGAGGATGATAGCGCGCGTGCCGTGCACCGCGGCGACGTGGCGTGCGTCACAGTGGCGGTACCCGACAGGGTTTGCAGGAAGTTCAACGCGCAGCGTTCGCCGCTGAGCAGCGCGCGTGCATTGCCGCGCAACGAACGACGGCGAAGTCTGCCGTCCGGGGCTCACGATGGAGCCCTCTGCGGCATGCCACTATGTGACGACGTCGGGATCGAGCGCTTGGAAACAGGCATCGAACCATGGGCGGCCGCACAGGGGACCGCCGCCTCGCGCGTCACCACCTATGGCCGTGGCGGTCGCCTGTGCGTCAATCAGCGATGCGGTGTGCAGTCGCCGCTGCCTATGTCTTCGGCCAGTGCGCGCTCGACGTCGCGGCGGATGCGTCCGGTTGTCTGCTGTTCCGGGTTTTGCTTCATCCCTTAAGATTCTACCGCCCCGAAATAACTCGCGCGGCTCGGGCGCCGCGCGAATCAGGGAAAGGCAACCAAAGTCCTGTCAGCTCGACCGTGCCTCCCGGCGCAGGATGCGATGCCTTCAGGCGCGCCACGATGGCGTCGAGCGCGATCGAACAGCGGAACTTCCTCGAGCACGATGGTAGAGCCGCGCCGCATCTCGGTTGCCAGAGCAAATACGGTCTTGTCCGCCACCTTCAGGCCCTTGCGATTGACGAACAGGTACTTGCCGGTGATCGGACTGATCCAGGACAGCTTCGCGCGTTCCTTAGAACCGTTGTCGGTATTGTTGAACTCGACCCACATGCCGACCTTCATGGCTTTGGCCTGGCCGAGGAATTCGTCGTCGATCGCTTCAATGGCGTCGGGCTGCGAGTCCAGGTCCGGCGCGCTGGTGCGCGACGATCTCTCGACCGCCGTATCGCCTCTCGGAAATCGTGGCCACCGGCCGCCTTGCTGACGATCTCGAGCATCTCGGCGGGTGGTGCAAATCGTTCGCCTCCGCAGCGGTGCCTGCGCCGGACGACCTCGGCCTCGCAACAAGCGTTCGTAGTACAGGTTCAGGCCCCATGCAGCAGCTGCCTGATGTCGTTGTCGCGTGATAAGCCGACCAGTCGTTAGGTACCGTGGCGCAGGTGTTTCTCGATCACCGGCAACAGGCTGCGCAAGCGCGCCTTGTCGGATTCGTTCTGTTTTTCCTCGACGCTCCAGACGAACTCGTCGGCAAAGCGCAATGCCTGCTTCCATTCCTTCGAGTTCCTCCCCTGACGCAGCAGCGTCAGTACGAGGCAGTTCGCCCATGGCCGAGTCAGTACGCTCTGGATCATTGCCGGCAGATGGCGGCCTTCCAGGCGACGCCGAATTTCATCGCGGCGATGCGCCGTGCCCTGATGAAGCTTTTCGCGTCCGCGGGTGGCTCCGCCGCTCGCTGTTCGGCAAGTTCCGGCGCGTTTCTGCCGGTCTCGACGAAATTCTCGAAATCCACGCGCGGTGCGCTCGAACACGCCGATGTCATCGTCCGAAGTCCTGAGCAGCGCTTCGACTGTTTCCTTGACCTTGTCGTACAGGCGGTGATCACGATCGGATTCCTCCGACCAGCCGATGCAGGCCAGGGCCATCTGGTCGAGCAACTGAGCGCGGGTGGGCCTTCTGCGTAAACAGGTGGCGGTCGAGAATCGCCACCTTCAGGTACGGAATCTGCAGACGGCTGAGCACGCCTGCATGACCGGCGGCAGGTTGCGGTCCTGCACGATGAACTGGAACATCATGCCGACGAGGTCGATCGTGTCCTCGTCCGCGAGCGGCTATGACCTGGGTCTTCTGATCCGCCTGGAACTTGCTCTCGCCTGCTCGATCAGTTCGTGCTTCATGTGCTGCACGACGAAGGCGGCGTCGGCCGCGGTGGCCGGTTGCGCCTGCGGCAGGATCGCCTGGTTCTGCAGGATCGTGAGTGCGGAGAAGCAGGTCGACCGGCGCGAAGCTCGGCAGCGCCGCGGGCATGGGGGTTGTAGTCGGCGTGCACGCCGCGGCGCATGGCCAGCGAAGCGAACGCACGGTGTTGGCTACAGCTCGGCCTGCAACTGGGCCGGCGGCCAGGATCGTAGGCAGCGCCGCCATAGGCGGCATATCCTGCATCGACGTTCGCCGCGTGGCCCTGCGTTCCCGGCGCAGCCGGCTCTGCATGACCGCGGCGCCACGCCGGGCGCGTTCCACTTTGCGCATGCTTGTCGCGAATCTGCGGCAGCACGCCGGCCCTGGATCAGCTGATGATTGACCTCGCCATAGAGCATGTCGAGGTTTGTTCATCGCCGAAGCGGTCCGAACAGCTTGTAGATGATCAGACGTGCCTGCACGTCGAGATCGAACTCGCGCATGGCCAGACGGAATGCCTGGCAAAGTGGCGCCGGCGCGATCGGGTTGGTGTCGTTCTCGACGCTGGAACCGCCGCGGATCATCGACAGGCGCTGATTGACCGCATACAACTGCGGGCGCGTGGCGGTTTTCGGCCTTCGCGACCATGGCTGCCGATGGCCAGCGATTCCTCGAGTTCCTGGTCGTCCGAGGACAGGCCTTCGCCTGGCTGGCCCCGCCGCTTCCGGTCTCTCATCGGTCCGAGCGTTGCCGGCGGCAAAGTCACGGAAGATCTTGCCGAGGTGTTCCTGGCACATGCGCTCGACGAGCTGGCGCTTCTTGCGCACTTCGCGCATGCCGTTGAAGATACCCGGTCTCGCACGGTATTGTTCTCCGGCCTTCTCGGCCAGATCGAACAATGCGTCGTCGATGTTTTCGAAAAGGTTGCTGACGAGGCCGTTGACGCGCTTGAGCGCCGTCGTGCGCACCGAGCTTGCAGCAGCTCTCCAACACGATCGGTTGCCGCAGCCTGATTGGCCTGCCGTTGCTGCAGGTCGATCAATATTGCTGGTGTCGTTGCTACTGCTCATCCGCGTGCGCCCCTGCGTCGCCGTTGAGGCCTGGGCCCGTTCCTCCGGTTAGCCGTTCGCGTGACACTGCCAGCTTAACGCTTCAAACGCGCCGGAAGTGTGAACTGCTTCTCAAATTTCGCTACTGCAACATTATAAGCGATTTCGCCGGAATCATCTGGGAAAATCACGCAGTTGCGTAGTGCCGATCGCCTCGTCCGCGAGGAGGACCGGAATTCCGTCGTCGATCCGATATATGACCTTGCCGTCGATCGTGATCAGACCGGAGGCGACGTCGCCAGATACCGCGCGTCCATCCGTCGTCTGAGATCCCGTTTGCGCGGATCCGCGCGATTGAGCACGTCGAGTCATGCGATTTGGTCAGCAGCTGAGCGGCGTCTTGCTGAGCGGGTCGCAGAGGATGTCGTAGCAGGCGTTTGTCCATTGGCAATGGTGTGAGCGGCGAGCGAGATGCGCCTAGAATAGTCATTTTGGGCGCGACTTGACCATGGAAATCCAAACGCGTGCGGCGTCCCGTAATCGGCATCGTGATGGGCTCGCAGTCCGATTGGCAGACGCTCCGAGCCTAGCCGTCCGAGGCGCTCGAAGCTCGGCATCGAGCACGAGGTGCGGGTGGTGTCCGCGCATCGCACCCCCGATTTGTTGTTTGACTATGCCGCGAAGGCCGCAACGCGCGGGCTCAAGGCGATCATTGCCGGTGCCGGCGGCGCGGCCCACTTGCCGGGCATGCTTGGCGGCGAAGACAGCGGTGCCGGTGCTCGGCGTGCCCGTGCAATCGCACGCGCTCAATGGCCCGGATTCCTCGCTCTGATCGTGCAGATGCCCGCGGGAGTTCGGCTGGCAACTTTTGCCATCGGCAAAGCCGGCGCGACAAATGCCGCGTTGTTTGCCGCGGCGGTTCTTGCGCTCGAAGACGAAAAAGTGGCGCGCGCGCTGGCTGATCTTCGCGCGGCGCAGACCGAGGCGGTGCTTTCGCGGCCGGATCCGCGCCGGCAATGAACAGCGCCGGCGTGTGCACGGCAGGCAATTCTGTGAAAAGCTGTCTCGATCCACACCCTGTTTGTGAAAGGTTCTTCTGCGACCTGCACCCTCATCCCTTGCCCTCTCCCCTAGGGGGAGAGGAGTCAGCTGGTGGCGCAGCGGCTTCGAATCGATGGCTTCGGCAGCTTCAGAGCAGAGTCGCGCATGACTACCGTCGGTATTCTTGGGGGCGGCCAGCTCGCGCGCATGCTTGCGCTCGCGGGCGCGCCGCTGGGCGTGCGCTTCCTGACGCCGATAGCGCGAGCGACGCCCTGCGCCGGACAGGTGGCGCCGCTGATTGCCGCGGACTGGCGCGACTTCGATGCGCTGGCCGGGCTGGCCGGAACGCAGCGACGTGGTCACGTTCGACTTCGAGAAACGTACCGGCCGATACGGCGCACTGGCTCAGCCGAGCACACGAAGGCATTTCCCAACGCACGTGCGCTTGGCGACTGCGTGCGCAGGATCGCCTCGCCGAGAAATCCTGTTCCGCAGAACTTGGCCTCCAGACGACGCCAGCGTTCGCAACCGATCGACAGCCGGGACTGACGATCTGCAGCGTGCGCTCGACTGGCAGTCGTGTTGTCCGCCCGTGCTCAAGACGCGCGCCTTCGGCTACGACGGCAAGGGGCAGTTCCAGCATCCGCTCGGCGGACGACGCCGACGCCCGGCGTGGGCAGCGCTCGGCGGCGTGCCGCCGATCCTCGAGCCTGGGTTGCGTTCGAGCGGGAAGTTTCGGTGATTGCCGGTGCGTTCGCGCGAGCGGCTAGAATTGCGCACCTATCCGCTGGTGCAGAACTGGCACGCCGACGTGAATTCTCTCCGGCCAGCCTCGCCCCGGCGCCGCGACGCGCAGGAGCTCAACGCAGCCGGCACTGGGCGCACGCGCGGCGCCATCGGCGAACGGCTCGACTTACGTCGGCGCGTTCGCACTCGAGCTGTTCGTGCGTCGCCGGCCGCCTGCTGGGCAACGAGATGGCTCCGCGCGTGCACAATTCCAGGCACTGGACGATCGAAGGCGCGCCGTGCAGCCAGTTCGAAAGCCTGTGCGCGCGGTACTCGGCCTGCCGCTCGGGCGATACGCGCCGCGCGCTCGGCACCAGCGTCGATGCTGAACTGGATCGCGCGAACTGCCAGACGCCACACCGGTACTCGCCGAGCCGCGTGCGCACTGGCACGACTACGGCAAGTCGCCGCGCGGCACGCAAGGTCATGGACATGCGACATTGTTGCGCAAGTGGTGTGAAATGGCCGAGCGCCTCGCCGCGTGGCGCACGCCATCGGCCGCGATGCCCAGGCCGCACCGGTACTCGCGGCGCTCGGCGCTCAGGCCTGGTGTTTTGCCCGGCTCACCAGCCGGCTGCCGCATGCCAGTGCTGTTGGGCTATCGCGGCGATCCATCGCCGCGACCCCGCGGGCTTTCTCCCGCGCAGGTCGTGATGCTCGGCACCGCGAACGGCGCTCGTTGGCGATCCAACGAAGCCGTGCATCCTTTGCACCACCTCGACGAAATGTCGTGCGAGTCTTTGCTTCTGCGGCAGCAGGCAGAAAAAAGTCGCCCAAAGGCGGCTTTTTGTTGATGACATCAGGCGTCGCGCGATAGCGCGATAGGTAAAGCAACGCGCGACGCGCGAAATCACGCCAACTGCGAAGCAGCAAATTCCCAATTGACGACTTCCAGAACGCCTCGACGTACTTCGGCCGCGCGTTGCGGTAGTCAATGTAGTAGGCGTGTTCCCACACACGCATGTCAGCAAGGGGCGATCGCTGCCGGTGATCGGTGAGCAATACGTAACTTGAACGAAGTACAA